>Ga0209415_10016885_pt1 | contig 11671 bp, 9 predicted proteins | sample PeaSoiSIISIP2007_FD_187696 | JGI IMG/M metagenome (GOLD analysis project Ga0209415, IMG submission 187696) | Peat soil microbial communities from Weissenstadt, Germany - SII-SIP-2007 (SPAdes) (version 2) | ecosystem: Environmental > Terrestrial > Soil > Wetlands > Peat | place: Germany... | reverse complement strand
CTGCGTGGCCCGGGCGAGTTTTTTGGCACCCGCCAGGCTGGCCTGCCCAGCTTCCAGGTAGCGAATCTGATCCGCGACCGCCAACTGCTGGAAGCCGCCAAGCTTGAGGCCGCCACTGTCCTGGCTGGCCCCAACGCTGAAATCTCGAAGGAAGAAATCGACCGCGCCGTCCGCCACATGCGCACCCGCTGGCAGGGAACTTACGGACTGGTGGAAGTGGGATAGCCGCGGACCGCCGTGTGGCATAATCATCGCCAGTGAAAGCCAGGCCGAAAGCGGAGCTTTATTCCCGGCTACCGTCCGTAGATGAATTACTGCGTAGCGCACCATTGGCGACCCTGGTAGCTCAGGATGGTCCGGCCGCCATCACCAGCGCGATCCGAGCTGTGCTGGCTCGCGTGCGCGGCGAAATCGCTGCCGGACGCCTCGATGCCCAAGGCTTGGAGTTGGCGCTTTCGGGACTTGCCGATGCAGTCGAGCGCCAGTCCCGCGCCGCGGTCACCCACTCGTTGCGCCCAGTGATCAATGCGACCGGCGTGATCCTGCACACAAATTTGGGGCGTGCACCCCTCGCTCTCTCCGCGCTGGACCACATCCGCGAAACCTCCAGTGTTTACTCCAACCTGGAGTTCGAAGTGGCATCCGGCGAGCGTGGCAAGCGCGATGTCCACGTAGACCGCCTGTTCCAGAAGTTGCTGGCAGAAGATGCTGTTGTGGAAGGTGGTCGAAGCCGATCCCGAGCGAAGTCGAAGGAACCCGAGGCGGAGCGTAGTTCGGCACCTACTGCCATCTCCACCATCGTGGTCAACAACAACGCCGCTGCCGTGCTGCTGGCGCTCAACACGCTTGCCGAGGGCGGCGAAGTCATCGTCTCGCGTGGCGAACTGGTCGAAATCGGCGAATCCTTCCGCATTCCTGATGTCATGTCGAAGTCCGGCGCCCTGCTGCGGGAAGTCGGCGCCACCAATCGCACCCGCCTCGCCGACTACGAACGCGCCATCAATGACAAGACGCGGCTGCTGCTGCGCGTACACCGCTCCAATTTCCAGATCACCGGATTCACCGAACAACCCGGGCTCGACGAACTAGTTGGGTTGGCAAGGAAGCACAATCTTCCGCTCATGGAAGACCTCGGCAGCGGCGCGCTCTTTGATCTACGTTCCGTAGGAGTGAGCGGCGAACCGGGCGTGATTGAGAGCCTCCGTTCCGGCGTCGATGTTGTCACCTATAGCGGAGACAAACTCCTGGGCGGCCCACAAGCGGGAATCCTCAGCGGCCGCGGCAACCTCATCGCCCGCATGCGTTCCAACTCCCTGTTTCGCGCGCTCCGCGTGGACAAGCTGACCTACGCCGCGCTCGAAGCCACGCTCCTCGCCTATGTGAAACATGACCACGATGCCGTCCCCGCCGTGCGCATGATGCGCTTGTCGAAAGACCAAATCAGTGCGCGCGCGGAAGCGGTTGCCAGCAAAGTTCGGTCCCCGAGATTGTCCGCCGATGTGATTGATGGCGCCTCGGTAGTGGGCGGGGGCGCGGCGCCCTCCGCAACGCTCGCCACGCGCCTGTTGGCAGTGGCGCTGGAAGGTGTGACCGCCCACGAACTTGCTGCCCGCTTGCGCGCCTCCGACCCGCCGGTGGTTGCGCGCGTCGATGAAGGGCGCGTGGTCCTCGACCTCCGCACCATATTCCCGGAGCAGGACGAGGTCCTCGCCAAGGCGCTTTTCCAATCGCAACATTCCGCAAAGTAAGGTATAAATCCTGCTGCAAAAGTTAAGCGCCGAATCCTGACCAAAAGGATGGACGAATGGGCAACCCTGCCTCGATGCTTCTCACCGCCATTGCCACCTCCCATATCACCGAGATTGACTGGCTGGTCATCGCCGGCTACTTCGGCATTCTGCTGTGTGTGGCCTGGTGGGTGGTCCGCAGAGGCAAGGATTCCGCCGCCGATTACTTTCTGGCCGGCCGCAACCTCGGCTGGTGGATCATTGGCGCGTCCATCTTTGCCTCGAACATTGGCTCGGAGCATGTTGTAGGACTGGCCGGCGCCGGCGCAACCAGCGGTGTGGCGCTGGCACACTACGAGTTGCACGCCTGGTGTTTATTGGTGCTCGGTTGGGTATTCGTCCCGTTCTACTTGCGTTCCAAGGTTTTCACCATGCCGGAATTTCTGGAACGCCGCTTCAGCACCGCCTCGCGGTACGTTCTCTCCATCGTCTCGATCATTACCTTCATCGTTTCAAAAATCGCCGTCGGCATTTTCGCTGGAGGCGTTGTCTTCGGCACGCTTCTCCCCGAGTTGCATCTGCGCATCGGCTCGACTGACATTGACAGCTTCTGGATCGGCTCCGTCCTGGTCATCGTCCTGACCGGTCTGTACACCGCTTTGGGCGGCATGCGCGCGGTCGCTTACAACGACGCGGTTCAGACCTTCGTCCTGATCCTGGGCTCGGCCTCACTCACTATTTACGGCCTGGTGAAACTAGGAGGGATTAGCGAACTCCGCTACTGGTGCGGTTCCGACATGTTCAATCTCTGGAAGCCGCTCATTCCTGCCGGAGTGCAAGGCACCTGGTCGCCCGTCATCGAGACCAACACCGCCGGCCAGATCGTAAGGCAAGCCTGGTATTTCAACGGCAATTATCCCTGGCTGGGCATGTTGTTCTGCGCCCCCATCATCGGCCTGTGGTACTGGTGCACGGACCAATACATTGTGCAGCGCGCGCTGGGCGCTCCTAACGAGACAATCGCCCGACGCGGCGCCATCTTCGCGTCATTTCTCAAGTTGGCGCCAGTTTACCTCTTCATCGTTCCAGGGATGGTTTGCTTCGCCTTGGCCAAGAGCGGAAAAATTCCTGAACTGGCCTCCATCCTCGGGCCCAATGGCCATGCCATTCCCGCCGCTGCCCAGGGCGCGTTCCCGTTGCTGGTCGAGTATCTCCTGCCTCCCGGACTCCGCGGCCTGGTTGTCGCCGGACTGCTCTCCGCTTTGATGGGTTCGTTAGCCGGAGTATTCAACGCCTGCTCGACCCTCTTTACCGTCGATCTTTACCAGAAATGGAAGCCGGCTGCCAGCCAGCATCAACTGGTTCGCACCGGCCGAATCGCCACTGGGATTATGGTGCTCATCGCCCTGGCTTGGATTCCGGTCATCAAAAACGCACACGGCCTTTACGACTATTTGCAGGCGGTGCAAGGCTATTTGGCCCCTCCCATCTTCGTAGTGTTCTTTTTCGGCGTATTCTTCAAGCGTCTCAACGCCCAGGGCGCGCTGTGGGCGATGATCGTGGGTTTCGTGTTGGGCATATTCCGCATGGTCGTAGATACGCCGGTCACGCTCGGCCTGCCCGGGTTCCAGAACGGCTATCCGCAGGGTTCGTTCCTCTGGATTGTCAACAACACATATTTCCAATACTTCAGCGTCCTGATCACCCTGGTATCGATTGTCGTCATGGTAGGGGTGAGCCACATGACTTCAGAACCGGACTACGTCAGGATTCAAAATCTGACCTTTGCCACCACCACACAAGAAGACAAGGACAACACACGCGCCGGATGGGATTGGCGCGAAGTGGCCGGTTCCACGCTGGTGCTCGTCTGCATTATTGGATCGTATTTGTACTTCCGGGGCTAGAGCAGTAGCAGCCGCTTTGGGAGGCTGATTTGCATGCGCAGATTGTTGAGAGCATTCCTTCTGTGGGGCACTGTTTTGTGTGCCTTTGCTCAGAGCGGGGTGAGCAGCACACAACCAAGGCGCAAGATTGATCAGGAGCACACAAAGTGGATCGCCGAAGTCATGCAGACCATACTCACCATTCGGCCAGGAATGACACGAGGCGATCTTCAGAAGGCGTTTACCGAAGAAGGCGGGCTATCAAGCCCCGCGCATCGAAGGTATGTGTACAAGACCTGCCCTTACATCAAAGTTGACGTTGATTTTGCCGCTGCGGATCGAGAAATGGAAAAACTGGACGACAAGATCACGAAAATCTCCCAACCGTTTTTGGAATATGCAATCCTGGATTAGTTGCGGACCGGGGACTCCGTGGCGATTCTTTACACCATCGGCCATTCCACGCGCACTCTGGAAGAACTAATCGAAGTCCTGCAGGCCCACTCCATCCAGACGCTCGTGGACATCCGCTCTTTCCCCATGTCCCGCCACTTGCCGTACTTCAATCGTGAGTCACTGGAAAAAGCTTTGCCCGAGTCCGGAATCCAATATGTGTGGATGAAGGCATTAGGCGGCCGCCGCAGGAAGATCCGCGACGACTCCCCAAACGTCGCCCTGCGCAATGACAGCTTCCGCAACTACGCCGACTACATGCTGACCGGCGATTTCCGGCTCGCCATCGGCGAACTGATCAAGCTTGCCGAGCACTCCCGCACCGCTTACATGTGCGCTGAGCGAGTCTACTTCCGCTGCCATCGCATGCTGGTTTCCGACTGGCTCGTAGCCCATGGCCACGAGGTTTTGCATATCGATGGAACTGGTTCCGCGAAGGCCCACAAGCTCATGCCGGAAGCTCGCCTCGTGGATGGCCAGTTGCTCTATCGAGGCGACCGCCTGCTGTGAACACGGCAAAGGAGCAATCTCTCTCGAGATGGGTTAGACTGCCACAGCCTTGCAAGTTCGCGTTGTGGCTGCGTGGATTGAATCCGATCCGACGCGGTTTCGCTGGTAATTGAGAACTGGAGGAGAACATCATGGCCGAGAAGTCTCCGCAGAATTTTGCCAATCACGCGAGGTTCGATCCTCCGTTTCACTTTGTTGTTCTTCCCGTATTCGCCATTTCATGGATTGTGAGTGTGGTCGTACTGGTGTACCATCCCCGCTTTTACTCGGCCTGGGGAGTGGTTCTGGCGACGGCTGCGATCGTGGCTGTCCTGAAAATCCGGATTAATGCTCTTAGGGTCCAGGACCGCATCATCCGCCTGGAGGAAAGACTGCGATTGGCCGCGCTGCTGCCGGAATCGCAGCGTGCGCAAATTGCCAAGCTCAGCGAAGATCAGTTCATCGGTCTGCGCTTTGCGCCGGACGACGAAGTTGTCGCTCTTGTTCAGCGGGCGTTAACCGAAAGTCTTTCCCGCAAGGACATTAAGAAAGCTGTGCGCAATTGGCGGCCCGACTACTGGCGGGTTTAGACGGCTTGACTCCCAGGTTGTGCTACCTTGACCCCATGATCGTGGGCACCGGCATCGATATCGCGGAAGTGCCGCGCATCGCGGAAAGCATCCAGCGCTTCGGCGAGCGCTTTCTGCGCCGGGTTTTCACCGACGGCGAGATTCGTTATTGCGACTCGAAAGCCAACCGGGCGGAGCGTTACGCCGCGCGCTTCGCGGCCAAGGAAGCCGCCATGAAGGCTCTGGGCACCGGCTGGAACCACGGCGTGCGCTGGCGCGACGTCGAAGTAAGCCGCCAGCCCGGAGGCCGTCCTACCATCGCATTCCACGGCAAGGCGGCCGAGTTCGCGGCGAAGCTGGGAGCGGTGCACGTTGCTCTATCGCTTTCCCACACCGCCGAGCATGCCATCGCGCAAGTCATTCTGGAAAGTTGAGCCGGGGAAGCCGAACCGGGCAGGTCGAAATCCGCGAGATGCCGAAAGCCTCCTCTGGTAGACTGTCGCATTCTTGACCCAAGGCCAAATGTCGACCATCAGTGAGACCCCCGCAGTAAGTTCAACCAGCCCACCGGAGCAAGTCACAAATCGCACTCTGTTGGCCGGAATTGCCCTGAGCAGCTTCTCCGCCCTGCTTCTCGAACTGGCGTTGACCCGCTTGTTTTCCGTCGTTCTTTTTTACCACTTCGCTTTTCTGGCCATTTCGATTGCTCTGCTGGGCCTTGGAGCCGGCGGCGTGTTCGCGTATCTCGCTAAGAGTCGCCTCATGCGCTTTGAGACCCGCCAGCTGGTGGCCTGGCTCTGCGCCGCGAACGCGCTGATTGTGGCTTGTGTACTCGAAATCGTTTTGCGCATTCCTGTCTCCCTGGAACTGTCGAAACGAAACTTCCTTCACCTGACCGCGATGTACCTGGCGTCAGCCGTTCCTTTCTGCATCACTGGGTTGGAGTTTTCGATTGTGTTCGCCCGCGAGTCGGCCCATATCCCCCGTCTGTACGGCGCGGATCTGACTGGCGGCGCGCTGGCTTGCCTGGCCATAGTCCCGCTCCTCAATTTTTTGGGCGGGCCGAACACCATCCTTTTTGCCGGCGTGATGGCCGCCGCCGCGTCAGCGGTCTGGGCGACGTCCCGCGGTATTCGGAAGCTTGCGTATTTCCTGGCTGCGGCTCTGCTGTTGGTGATTGCAGTAAACCATTCGGGCCGCATGATCGACGTCATCTATGCCAAGGGCGTGTTGCGCGATTCCTCCTGGGTCGAGTTTGCGCGCTGGAACGCCATCTCCCGCGTGGAAGTGGACCTCCAAGGCGACGCCAAGGCCGTAGTGATCGACGCTGACGCTTCCACCTACATCATGAACGCCGACCCCAGACAATGGCAGGGCACGGTGTGGCAGAAAAACCTGATGGCGGCTCCTCCTGCGCTGGCCAACGTGCTGCGGCCGCATGGCGCTTACGCCATCATCGGTCCCGGCGGCGGCGTGGACGTGTTGCGTGCCGTGGCCAACGGCAGCCCGGATGTGACCGGAATCGAAATCAATCCCATCATCGCCAACACCATCATGCGCGGCCGCTACGCCGACTACGCCTATCACCTCTACCAGCGCCCCGAGGTGCACATCCATGTTACTGACGGACGTTCCTTCGTCCGCAATGCCAGGCAGCAATATGACGTGGTGCAGATGACGCTGGTCGACACTTGGGCTTCGACCGCGGCGGGCGCGTTCGCCCTGAGCGAAAACAGCCTCTATACAGTCGAGGCATTTCAGGAATATTTCGAGCACCTTAAACCAGACGGGATGATCGCCGTCACTCGCTGGGAATTCCAGCAGCCGCGCGAGGCCTTACGCGTGGTGTCAGTCGCCATGCAGGCCCTGCATACTCTGGGCGTCCAGAATCCCGCCAGGAATTTCATGGTCGTCTCCCAAGGTGATCTGGACGAAGACGGTATCCCGGTGGTCGTGCTGGCCAAGAAGAGCGCATTCACGCCGGAGGAAGAAGAAGCTGTCCAAGCGCATCTACAGAACCGGGACTTGGCTGCGCTCTATTTGCCTTCCACGCCCGGCGACAATCCGTTCTCCGCCTTGATCGCAAGCAATGATCCCTACGCCTTCGCAAAGCAATATGCCTACAACGTCGCTCCCGTAAACGACAACGCTCCCTTCTTTTTCTTCACCGTGAAGCTGAGCCAGCTTTTTCACCAGGAAGGTCTGCAGCAGGGGATTGACTGGAAGGTAAACCTCGGCGTCGCCGTCTTGGGAATGGTGTTGGTTATTTCTCTGGTGGCCGTGCTCGCATTCCTCATTCTTCCCCTGGCGCTGCGCACCGGCGGCGCCCAGCAACATGCTGTGCGTCTGCTGTACTTCATCGCCGTGGGGCTGGGCTACATTCTGGTGGAGATCGCGTTCATCCAGCGCTTCGTCCTCTTTCTCGGGCACCCCACCTACGCGCTGACCGTTGTTGTTTTTCTTCTCCTGCTCTCGAGCGGCGGCGGCAGCTTGGCTTCCCGCCAGTGGCTGGGTGAGAACAAGAGTGCATGGCTGCCGCTGTTGCTCATCGTGGCTGCTCTGGTGCTCTATGTATTCGTGTTGCCCCGCATCCTCAATGAGCTGGTCGGATTGCCCTTCCTGGTGAAACTGCTGGTCAGCGGCGTGCTTCTGGTCCCGCTCGGTTTTGCCATGGGCATGCCTTTTCCCACCGGACTGCGAGCCCTGGCCAGCCTTCCCGTCCCGGATTTTCCGCCATCCCTTAAGAGCCAGGCCAGCGGCAATGCGGTGGAATGGGCCTGGGCCATGAACGCGGCTTCCAGCGTACTGGGTTCAGTCCTGGCGATGGTGATTGCCATTCAGTTTGGGCTGAACTTCACTCTGGCTTGCGGAGCGGTGGCCTACCTTCTGGCATTTATGCTGACCGGGACGCTCCGAACACGGCACGCCTGATGTGAAGCCCGAGCCAGCCGTCTGCTATCATGCAACGAAATACTATGGGCCGTCAGGATGACGCCCACGACGAGGGTTGTCCGTGAGGATAGTGCTCGGGAGAATACGTGCCTAGCCAGAAGCAGTTGAAATGGTCTCAACTGAAGGTCGGGCTCACCGTCGTGGGTGCCAGCATCACGCTGGGCGCGCTGGTCTTCCTGATGAGCAATACCGGCGGGCTGTTCACCCCGAAAATCGTTCTCAAATCATACTTTGATAATGCCAGCGGATTGCGGCAGGGCGCCCCGGTGCGGTTGAACGGAGTGGATATCGGCAATGTCACCGGTATTCGCGTAGTGGGGGACCCGGACAAGAAGCTGACTCCCGTCGAAGTGACCATGAAGGTCAGCACCAAGTACCACGAGAGCCTGCGCAAAGACTCGACCAGCGAGCTCTCGACCGCCGGCGTGCTGGGCGAAACCTATATCGACATCGAGAGCTCTCAGGCTAAAGGACCGGAAGCCCGCGACGGAGATGTCCTGGCCGCTCACTTTGCCCCCGATTTCCAGGACGTGGTCCGCGCCAGCCAGGGCACACTGCAGAACCTGGATGCTCTGGAAAAGCGCGTCGACCGCATCCTCGCTTTCGTGGAAAGCGGCAACGGCTCGGTGGGCAAATTGATTTACGACCCGACCCTGTATAACCGCTTGAATGCCACCGTGAATCAGTTCCAGGGACTCGTCTCCGAGGTGACTGAGGGGAAAGGCACCTTGGGAAAACTGGTTTCTGACGATGCGCTTTATAACAAAGCCAATGCCACCGTAGACAAGCTGAACGTTCTGATTGACGACCTGAACGCAGGCAAAGGAACCGTCGGCAAGCTGCTAAAAGATGAAGCCCTCTACAACAACGCGAACGCCGCCATCGCCAACGTCAAAAAGCTGACCGATGACATCGACGCCGGCAAGGGTGCGATCGGCAAACTGGCCAAGGACCAGGAGTTTGCCAACAAGCTGCAAAACACGATGGACAAACTTTCTGACCTCACCAACCGGCTGGCTGCCGGCGAGGGCACCGCAGGAAAGTTGTTGCAGGATCCCGCTCTCTACAACAACGCCAACCAGATGCTTATGGAGAGCCGGGAATTGATCAAATCCATTCGGGAAGATCCCAAGAAGTACCTGACCATCCACCTGAAGGTTTTCTGATCGCCTCCGCAGCGTTGCCTCACGCTTCCTCGCCGTGGTGTAGACTCTCAAGTTCTCCTGTGCGCAACCATCCGTCCGGGTGATTGGAATGAGAACGTATTCCCTCCGCAAGAGTTTTGGGTTGATGCGTGCCTTTTCACTCATCGCTCTGTCCTTCGTTCTGCCGGCTGCGGCTCTCGGCGGCGCCAGGGCGAGTCCTGCTCATAAAACGGGAGACCGGAGGGGATCGAAGGGTAGCCAGATTTCAGTGCTGGCTCCGATCGATCCCCAGAAATGGCAGGACCAGCAGGACATGACATGGGAAGACTATCGCCCGATTCCCGGCGTCAACTGGGCCGATCCATCGCTGCAGCCCAAGCGGGGATTCAAGATGGCGCTGGTCGCCGTGGATTTTCCCGATCAGCCCTTCGTCATCACCCTGCCCAAACATTCCGACCCTTTTGGCAATCCCCAGATTGACCCCGTGCCGCGCGCCAAAGTTCCCCAATTCTACGCCGAATTCTACAACAAGCCCTCCGCCGTCAACCACGGCCACACCATCAACGGCTACTGGATGGAGCAATCGCGCGGGCTGTTCGGCATCACCCAGCTCGACGCCTTTGGCCCCTACCGAATGCCGAAACACTTCTGGGAATACGGCCTGAATGAGATGGGCCAGAACATGTCAACCCCGAGCGGCGAGGCGGCCAATGGCAATCTCGAACGCGACGCCGACGCCGCCTGGCGGGCGGACAAAGGAACCAACATCTCCGCCGATTACCGCCGACCCTCCGGCGCCGTGCTGCGCATCTACGCCGGCTACGACGAAACGGGCGTCTGGCAGGAATTCGGCGAAATGAAATTCGAGACCCGGGACGACATCCCGGCGGCGTGGGGCAATCCCAACCCCAGCCTGCCCCGCTGGGTTCCGACCCGTTACGTGGAGTGGACTTCCTGGCTGGCGGGCGCGCAGCATTGGGGGCTTTCCAGCATCCGCCAGGGCGAAAACTCCGGCACGATCACCCACGAACTTGGCCACTTCGCCTTCGGCATCGGTGACAACAATAACAATCCCTACGTCCAGCCTTATCGCCGGGTCGGTTCGGGCCCGTGGGACATGATGGACCGCGGCTCCTTCAACGGCCCCGGCGGCCCGCACCGCCGCTGGGTCGTCCCGGCCACGCAGGGCGCGGCCATGCCGGCCGGCCTGATGCTGCGCAACCGGATCATCAACGGATTCATTACCAACGATCAAATCCTCCGCCTCAACCGCGACGGCCTCGCCCAGTCCGGCCTGGCGGTCGCCACCGTGACCGCCCGCGCCGTGGCGCCCAACCCGGGCGAGCTGGCCGGGATCGTCGTTCTTCTTGACGGCGCCCCTCCCCACGACCGCACGCCGCCCGACGACGCCGCCAGCAACGCCCTTTCCCCCGGCCGGCCCCTCTACAACAACTACACCCTGGAAGTCGTGCAGCGCATCGGCTACGATTCCTACTGCCCGGACAGCGGCGTTCTTCTGGCGAAAAACAAGGACCGCGAAGGCACCTCCGGCGGCCCCAACGCCTTCAACCTGTTCAGTTGGGTCGTTGACGCCCATCCCGAGGACATCAATATGGTTGACTTCAAGCGGCCCAAGTCCGGCACGCCCGTCATGCGCACCGTGGCCGACTACCGCCAGCTCAACGACGCCCTCTTCCACGCCGGCCTGAACTCCGGCAGTCAATACGAATATGAGGACGCGTCCAACCGCCTGCATTTCTATGTGATTGATATCATGAGGGACCCCCGCGGCGTCCTCTCCTACCAACTGGGCGTCCGTTCCCTCGACGGCGCCGGCCCGCAGACCCGCGGCGTGTTGGTGGACGGCGTGGCGGTGGAAACTCTGGCTCCCGTCCGTCTGGCCGGCCATGCCGCCGACTGCTCATTTCTGCTCAAAAACACCGGCGCTGCCGCCGCCGTGGCCGGCGATGTCCACCCGCAGGACGCCGCGGCTTATTTGAACGACGACATTTACCGGCTGTCCGTCTCGGTCGAAGGGGCGGGCTGGACGGCGCAACTGCGCAACGCCCTGGCGGCCGTGCCCTTTGGCAAATCCGCCGCCATTCCAGTCTATGTCACCCGCGCTCCGGGCGCGGCGCGCTCCGCCGCCGTCACCCTGACCGCGCGGTCCGAGAGCGACCCGTCGAAAACCGCCGCCGCCACCTGCCAGGTGCAGTGAACGTTGCATACCCCGCCCCATTGCCATGCGGGAGATTCCGAACCTGTAGCGGCGGTCTGTGACCGTCGCACAATTCCCCCGGCAATTTCCAGACGGGGAATTTTTAACAGGAGCAAACAGAAAGCACCGAGTTCCGTTCACCGTTGCCTCGGAGTTCTCCTGTTCAACGACACTTCCACGGCAACATCATGGAGGACGGACAGAATCATGGCGGGACAGAATCATATATTAG
>Ga0209415_10016884_pt1 | contig 11672 bp, 5 predicted proteins | sample PeaSoiSIISIP2007_FD_187696 | JGI IMG/M metagenome (GOLD analysis project Ga0209415, IMG submission 187696) | Peat soil microbial communities from Weissenstadt, Germany - SII-SIP-2007 (SPAdes) (version 2) | ecosystem: Environmental > Terrestrial > Soil > Wetlands > Peat | place: Germany... | reverse complement strand
TCCGAATGTTGGTCCCAAACTTGAGACCGTGGGGCCGTGTCAAACACGGGCTTGGTTTTCTAAATAAACCAAGCCCAACCCCCTCATGGCCTTGACGGCCAGAAAATTGAATTCATTTGTATCCGTGCAGCCACCGATGAACGAGATGCCTTCGCACCGATTCACGGTGCGGCCTTGCGCATCCTTTTCGACAAAGGAACTATCGCGCGTTTTCTTGGTCCACCGCGCAATCTCACCCAGAGCGTCGTCCCAGGAGATGTCCTGCCAGTCCGTCGCGCCCGGACGCCGGACTTGTGGCTTCGTGAGCCGCCGCGGGTTAAGCATGTCTTGTTCGAGCGACGAGCCCTTCGGACACAGCGTCCCTCGGTTGGTCGGATGATCAGGATCGCCTTCGACGTGGATCACTTGCGGCGTGACGTTCTTTGCCCGATCGCCGATCGTGTAGATGAGGACGCCGCAGCCTACCGCGCAATAGGGACACGTCGAGCGCGTCTCGGCAGCGCGTGCAATCTTTAATTCCTTGAGTTGTGCGTAGGCGGGCTTGAGGTCGAACCCGAAGACGGTGGCGCCGACCCCGCCGACCGTTGCTGCCTTGAAGAAGTCTCTGCGAGTTGTCTGCATGGAAGAATCTCCGCATCCGGTCAGGAATCGTGGGACTCTTATGGATCGGTATTGTAGCTCATGTCTTTCGAATCTGGAAATAGTAGCTATCTGTCGGTGGGATCTGACCCGAAAGACGGGCAGTTGTCGAAATATCGCCATAGAGCTCATCGATCCAGTCGGACAATTCTCAGGGAGAGCGCATATCGGTGAGCAGGACGGTAAAGCGTTCATCGTTATGGGGCACTTCGATGGGACGACGCTAAAACATGTCATTAACTACCGTCCGATGGAGCTGGACACGCTGCTTCTTTCCTTTCTTTGGTATCATGGCATCTTGGACGGGTGCGAGATTTGACACGGTCGAGGTCAGGAGTTCGAGTCTCCCCGTGCCTACCATTTTCTTGAACAGCTTCCCGACTTGATCATGTCCAACCCAGGCATTCCAGAATCCCAGTCCACTGCCGCATCGACCGCCGAAACTGGCGAGTCCTTCAGCGACCTCCTTTCCCAATATGACAAGAGCCATTCGCGCAAGAGCGCAGATGGCGGGAAACAACTCGTAGGCACGGTGATCGTTGTCTCCGGGGACTCGGTCTTTCTCGACATCGGATTCAAGAGCGAGGGCATTCTGCCGCTGGCGGCCTTGCAGGGCGCTGGGGAGACTGTGAAGCCCGGTGACAAGTTGCCGGTCTCGGTGAAGGGCCGCGATCCGGAGGGTTACTACCAGCTCACGCGCGCCAAAGTCGAGCGGCCGAAGGACTGGTCGGCGCTGGAGAAGGCTTTCGCCGATAAGGCGACGATCGTGGGCACGGTGACCGGCGTGATCAAAGGCGGGCTCAGCGTGGATGTGGGAGTACGGGCCTTCATGCCAGCCTCGCGCAGCGGAGCGCACGATGCCGCCGAGATGGAGAAGTTGGTGGAGCAGGAGATCCTCTGCCGCATTATCAAGCTCGATGTGACCGAGGAAGACGTTGTAGTAGACCGGCGCGCTGTGGCCGAAGAGGAAGAACGCTCGGTGAAGGAGCGCCGCTATTCGGAGATGAAGGAAGGCGATACGGTGAGTGGCACGGTTCGCAGCCTCACTGATTACGGCGCTTTCGTCGACCTGGGCGGCGTGGACGCGTTGTTGCATGTGGGCGACATCGCCTGGAGCCGGGTCGGGAATCCGGCGGATGTGCTCTCGATAGGGCAGCAGATTGAAGCTAAGGTGCTCAAGATCACGAATGATTCCGGCAAGCGCCGCATTTCCGTGGGCCTGAAGCAGTTGCAGCCGCATCCCTGGGACGCGGTGGCGGGAAAGTACAAGGCCGGGGAACGCGTACGGGGCGCGGTTACGCGCGTGGTCGAGTTCGGAGCGTTCGTGGAACTGGAGCCCGGGATTGAAGGGTTGATCCACGTTTCGGAGATGTCTTGGGGGAAGAAGTTGAGGAGTGCCAGCACCTTGGTGAAGCCGGGCGAGATTGTTGACGCGGTGATTCTGGGCGTGAGTGCCGGCGAGCGTCGCATCTCTTTGGGACTGAAGCAGGCGCTGGGCGACCCGTGGGCCGAGGTGGCGCAGCGCTTCGCCGCGGGCTCGGTTGTAGAAGGTCCGGTCGTCAGCATCACCAAGTTCGGCGCCTTCGTGCAGCTTTCCGAGGGCGTCGAGGGCATGATTCACATCAGCGAGATGAGCGCTGACAAGCGCATTAACCATCCCCAGGAAGTGCTGAAGGTTGGTCAACTGGTCAGGGCTCAGGTGCTCGCGGTTGATCCCGAGAAGCGGCAGCTGCGGCTGAGCATGAAGCAACTGGTTCCGAGCGGACTGGATGAATACATCGCCGAACACAAGGAAGGCGATGTGGTCACCGGCCGCATGATCGAGGTTTCGGACGGACATGCGCGCGTGGAACTGGGCGAGGGTATCCAGGGCAAGTGCCGCATGGATGCGGCGAGTCCCGCGGCGGTCAAGAATACGAAGGCCGAAGCGGAGGCGTCATCTACGAAACCCGGCTCGCAAACCTCCTCGAAGCCCGATTTGTCTTCGCTGGGTTCCATGCTGCAGGCCCGCTGGAAGGGCGGAGCGCCCGCGGGTGAGGCCATGCCGGAAGCCGTACGCGCCGGACAGATTCGCAAGTTCCGGATTGCCAAGCTTGATCCAGCTGCGAAGAAAATTGAATTGGAATTGGCGTAGCGAACCGCGCCGACCAGACCCCAGCCGTGCTTTCCACGCACGGTTTCACGATAAAGCTCGCGGATAAAGCTCGCGTTCGAGCTGTGTCCTCTTATCGCCCCAGCCGCGGCAACATCGGCCGTGGGTTTACCGGCGTGCGCCGCAGTGGCATCTCTGTTACCGGCATACGCGGCATCGAAACGCCTCGCCCGAGCGCGTCCCAACTGTTGGCTAGGGGTGCGCTCTGACTGAAGCGGCGCACAGTGCTCGGCAATTGAGCCGCAGGTATGGCGACGGAAGACATACGCTCCCAGATCGCGACCGGTGCGGGAAAACGAGTGCCTTCAAATCTTTCCGGGCCGAACTCGCCGCTAGGTAAGACTCCGGGGTGTGTCCGCATGTTTTCCGTTCCTGCGAAGATGTAGCTGCTCCTCGGCGTTCCACGAACGCCATGCCGCAGGCCACTGATCAGAACAGGTTGCCGCTTCGCGGAAACAGCGGCCGCGACGCTCGACTGCGGCAAGCCCCCGGATTTTGTCGCTGCGCCGGAAACGACAGTCAGCACCACGCCAGTCGAAGTGTAGGAAACCGCGAAATGCTCCGAGCTATTGATGGCGATCGTCGAATTGGAGAACGTGCCCGTAACCGTTCCCGCCTTCAAAACCGTGAAGGTCAAACCTATCGCTGGAGTGAAGCCGCTGGCCAGCGTGACCGTCAGTGTCCCCGCCAGGCTTGCCGTTCCGCCCACCTGCAATTGGCTGTATTGGGTGCCGACAGTGACGCCGCCAATGAATGCCTTCATGGTAGCGGTCGACAGTTGCGTGTAGTTCCCCGTGATGGCGAGCAGGCCAGCTTTGCCGGCGTCGCCGGCACTGATAGTGGGCGCCGTTCCACCACCGCCCACGGTGACGCTGCTGCTCAATTTGCCCTCACCTAAAATCCTCCCGCCGGTTATGTTGATTGCGGATGCCGAGAGCGCGCCGTCCACCGTCGTGGTCCCAGCCGACTGCGTATATGAATTACCTCCTCCAACAGTCATGGTGCTGCCCGCGGTTACGTTCACCGTGCCGGAATCAGTGAAAGCGGCCGAACCGGTGGTGAAGGTTCCGTCGCCAGTCACCGTGAATGTGCCCGTATTGTTCGCGAAATTAGCCAGGCCGTTTGTGGTCCCGTTCAGAATCTTGGCAGTAGTTCCTGTGATCGTCAGATTCGCCGCGTTGGTTACGATGTTGGCGCCACCGAATTCCAGTGTTCCGCCCACAGTGTAGGTGCCGCTGGCGAGAGTTTTGGTGGAGATGTTGAAGTTGGTCAGGTCGTCGATGATAGTCAGCGTGCTGCCGCTATTGACGGTCAGCTTACCGTTGTTGGTCAGGTTGCCCACAGTGGTGAAGTTAGCTTTGCTGGCTAGCGTGAAGCTGCCCGCTGAAGTGATGGTCGCGAGATTCGCCAATCCGCTCTTGCTGGTGGTCGAGTTTTCGATTTCGCCCGTGCCCTCCAGCGTGATGTTGGCCGCATCCGTGACAATATTCGCGCCCGCAAAAAGTAGTGTTCCGCCCACCGTGTAAGTCCCGCCGGTGAGAGTATCGGTGGAGCTGCTGAAGTTGGTGAGTGTGCCTGTGCTGATCACGGTGAACTTGCTTCCGTCATTTACCGTAAGCGCGCCATCGTTGGTGAAGTTCCCTGCCGTAGTGAAATCGGCGCCGCCGGAGAGCGTAAAGCTACCGGCCGAGGTGATGGTCGCCAGGTCCGTAAGCACATTCTGGCTGGCGAAATCGACGATCTTCGCGGCTGCTCCGGTGAGTGAAATGTTGGCGGCGTCGGTCACGATGCTGGTGCCGCCGGCGCCGAATTCCAGCGTTCCACTTACCGTGTACGTTCCACCTGTCAGAGTTGTGCCCGAAAAGTTGGAGAGCGCACCGCCGGCCAAGGTGCCGATCTCCATTGTGTCCCCTGCCGAAACACTCAGCGTCCCTTTGTTGTTCAGATGGGACGAACTCGGGAGGATGATGAGCGCTGTGCTCTGGTTCGCTGCGATCGTGCCCGTGTTCACGATTCCAAGATTCGAGATCGTGCCCGCGCCTTCAATGGTGTCGGCATTGGTCAGCGTCAGGCCGGCGGTCGCTCCCGTAATCAGATTGCTGGCGCTGTTCGACAGGACTACCATGCCTGCGCCGTTCAAAGTCACGCTATTTCCCATTGACAGCGTGCTGCCACTGAGGGTGATGCTGCTCGAATTGGTGATGGTTCCTTCGAGCGTGGTCGTAGTCCCCGCATTCACCGCATAGGTTCCGGAGTTCATGACGCCGTTCAGCGTAACCGCTCCGGTGCCCTCGATGATGCCGCTGTTTGAGCCGACTGTTGTCGTGGTCAGAGTGCCGCCGTTAATGACGGTTCCGGTCTTCAACTGCACCGTTGCATCAACCGTTCCACCGCTGTCTCCCAGCGCCTCGATCTTACCGCCCGTGTTGTTGTATGTTCCCTCGAGGATCAGTGTGCCTTGATTCGTGGCTTCAATGGTCGCGCTGTTGGCCATGGCACCGCTACCTGGTTGAATGGTCAGCGCGCCTGAAGTTACGGTTCCGTTGGCGTCGATTATGCCTTTGTTGACTAGGGTTAGAGTTCCGTTGCCGAGGTTCCCGTAACCCGTGATGGTGGTACCGCTCGCATTGGTCAGGGTGCCCGTATCGCTGGATCCAACCTGAATGACGCCGGTTTCAGTGCCTCCGGAATTTCCGAGCATCACTGTTCCGCCGCCCGTGAGCGTCGCGGTCGAACTGTTGAACTTCAAAATTCCCTGAGTGAGATTGATGTTCCCGGAATTCGTCAAGGTACCCGTGCCGGTGATATCCAGCGTCGCCCCGGCCTCGTAGAGGGTCACCGTACCTGCATTGCTCAGCGTGGCAATATTAACCAAATCAGTGCCGCCGTTCCCGTCGCCTGCAAACAACTCGAGAAATGCGCCGGATTTATTAGTGAAGGTGCCGCTCACGGTCACCGTATTTGTGCCGCCGGAAACGCCGGTAGCAAAGTTGCCACTGTTGCTCACGTTGCCCGCAATGGAGAGTGTCGTGGTCGAGGCTGCGTTGTTAGACAATCCCAAATTCCCAGTGCTGGCGATGGTCAGCGTGCCTCCACTCGGCGTAATCGAGGTCGTCTGATCATTCATAAGGTACAAGTCGCCGGCCACGGTGGCCAGGTTTGCCAGGGCGCTGGTCGCCTTTCCGCTGTTCACGACATTCAAGTTTCCGAAAAGCTCTATCTCCGATCCCGCCACAACATCCGTGACGCCCTTTCCGCCGCCCGTGATGTTCACAGTCGCCTTGCTACCCACGGTGCTGCCGATCTGCAGAGTTCCGGCGTTGCTCAGCGCGTCGACGTTCGCCACGTCGGTGGATGAATACAGCATCACGTTACCGTCGGCATTATTGGTCAAGGTGCCGCTGACGTTCACCGTGTTCGTGCCACCGGAAAAGCCGGTGGTGAAGTCTCCGGAATTGTTCACGTTGCCGGTGATGGAGAGGGTTGTGGTCGTTGCCCCAAGATCCGACAACTTCACGCTCCCCGTGCTGGCGATGGTTAATGTCCCGCCCGTCGGAGTAACGCTGGTCGTCTTCCCGTTTTCGATGGTCAGAGCGCCTGCCACGGTGGTCAGATTTCCCAATGCGCTCGTAGTTTTCGCGCCATTCACGACGTTGAAGTTTCCGCAAAGGTTTATGGTTGAATTCTCCACGACGTCTGTGACGCCCTGCCCGCCGCCCGTGAGGGTGAGAATTGCCGCGCTGCCTACCTTGTTCCCGATATAGATAGTTCCGGAATTGCTCAGCGCGTTGATGTTCACCACATCGCTGCTCCCGTCGATCGTCAGTGTGGCTCCCGCGTTGTTGGTGAACGTTCCGGTAACGGTGGCCGTGTTGCTGCCGCCTGAAAAACCGGTTTCGAACATTCCGGAATTCGTCACACTGCCGGTGAAGGTCGCAGCGCTGCCGCCTTCGATGCTCAGGGTGGCGCCGGTGCCGTTGGTCGTGGCGCCGGTTACTTTCAAAGTTTCCCCGGCCGTCTCCATTTCGAGCGAGCCGCTGTTGGTGAGAGTGCCCCCGCTGCCGATGGTGATATCGCTGCCCGTAGTCGTGAACCGAAGGATGCCCGTGCGGTCGATGGTAAGGTTTCCCGCGGCGGCGATAGTCAACGAATCACCCGCTACGCTTTGCAGCGTCACGTCCGAGCCCGACGTCGCACCCAGGGTCAAGTCGGTGACAGTTACGCCGAGGTTGAGATCTACAGTTTGGCCCGTCGCAGGACCGACGGTGACGTTGTAAGTTTTGCCGCTCCCGTTATTGGGAACGACCCCTCCGCTCCAGTCCGACGCCGTGTTCCAGTTGCCGCCGCTCGTGCCGGTCCAGCTGACCGCGGTCTGCCCCTGCGAGCGGAGACCCACGCTCATCAGGACGAGCAGAATTGCGACCATCCTTGCGGCCAGAAGTGACTTCACGGTGCGCCTCCAGCGGGCAGCTAGCGAAGTTCTAAGCTTGAAATGCTTGAATGGAAACAGATCTCCGGATTCGGTTCTATCCAATCTCCGTGGGGAAGGAGAGGTGACGATAGAAGCCGGCGCAGCCCTTTACAAGCGCTGCCCGACAGCACAATATCAAAAGTGGTATGAAAAGACTAGAGTCTTAGCTGCCAAAATTTTCACACTACCGAGTTGCAAAATCTTGCGCTTTTCTCAGGAACAATGCGCAGAGAAAATCCTGGTCATGGGGCCCGGGATCACGGAATCAGCTTGCAGCCCGCCGTGGCCTCTTGTACGCATTCCCGGTTCTTCCGGTAAAGTGTCGTCTCAGGTTCCAGTTTCTGGGCTAGTGCAAGCTCCGCCGCAGCTCCGGCTGTGTCTCCGGACTTAGCCAACGCCACTCCCAAGCCGTTGTGCACCGCCGCCGTCCCGGGAATGAGCCCGGCAGCTCTTCGGAAAGAAGCCACCGCCTCCTGATATTGCCCCTTCCTGAAGTAGTCGCACCCGATCTGGTAATGGGCGGCAGGCATGTCCGGCTGTATCTGCAAAACTTTCTGCAACTGTACGATCGACTCGTCATAACGACCCAAGTGACGCAGCGCCAAGGCATAATTGAAGTGCGCCGCAAGGTTCTCCGGATCCATTTGAAGCGCCTCTTTAATCATGGCCAGTCCTTCCCGAGCGTGGCCCTGCCGCACCAGCGATAATCCTTCGTTGGCGCGCGCCAGCACCTGTTGACCCTCTTTTTCCTTTCGTCTGAGCTCTTCACTGAGGGCGGCTTCCTGGCTGGCCTCTTCCGTTCTTCCCGCCCGCCGCAAAATCCGGCTGAGCTGGTAGTGCACTGAGCTGTCAGCAGGCAGCAGCCTCGCCGCCCGCCGCAATTCCTGCACCGCCTCTTCAAAGTTGCCCTTATCGCGCAAGATCAGGCCTAGATCGCGATGTGCCGCACCCAGACCTGGATCCAGTTTGACGCTCTGCCGCAGTTCCGCCTCGGCTTTGTCCTGCTCTCCCGCCTTCATCAGCGTGCTGCCCAAATCCTGACGCAACAGAGCATTCCTCGGATCGATCTCCAGCGCCTTGTGAAATGCTTCTTCCCCCTTCGGAAAGTCGCCCTCGAAGCTGTAAAGCTCACCCAGTTCCCGCCAGGCGTCGAGCTGGCGGCTGTTCAATCCCAGGGATGTCAGATAGGCCTGGGTTGCTTCATCCCGGCGGTCGGCGCGGGCTAGGAACTTGGCCAGCGACGACCAGTTCTCGGCACTTTTTGGGGCCAGCTTCACGGCCAGCCGAAGCTGTTTCTCCGCAGCCGGTTGATCATGCGCTTCCGATAGCATGTCGCCTAGAAACCTGCGGTAATCCGGATTTCTGGGTTCGAGATCGCAGGCGCGCGCCATTTCCGCGACTGCATCATGCGGCCGACCCGCGCGCACGTAGGCCTGCGCCAGATCGTTGCGCAGCGCTGCCTCCTGCGGACGGCCGGCGACTGCCTGCTCGAAAAATGGTATGCTTTCTGCGAATCTGGCTTGTTTGAACAGCGCAACCCCAAGGTTAGCCACGGCTTCGATGTTGGAAGGATCGGCTTCGACCGCCTGGCGGAATTGCGACTCCGCCTCCGCGGGACGGTTCTCTTGCATCAGGCGAGCCCCTTCGGCGTTCAATTGTTGGGCACGGTAGCCGGGCGTAATCTGGAGCAACGCAAGCGCCGGCAATGCGACTGCCGGCAAAGCGACTGCAAGTAGCAGCACAAGCAACTTGGCCATATTGGCTAAGAGCAATTTCTAACACATACGGATGATTTTTCTATGATCAGGAATCAGCAGGGCAGTGCCGCGGTTCAAGCGGTGTGGTTTCTCGCGGGCATCGCCGTGATCGTCTCGGCTTTTATGTTTGTAAGAGACACCCGGTCTGGTCCCGCGGTCGCGTTCACCACGCCGTATCAGGCAGTTCTGCTAACCAACGGCTCGGTCTATTTCGGCAAGCTGGAAGGGTATGGAACGCCTCGCCCCTTGCTGACCGACGTCTACTATATCGTCACCGAGAACAATGCCGAAACCAAGCAATCCAATAAGGTACTGGTCAAGCTCGGCAAACTGGAACTGTACGAGCCCGACCGCATGTACCTCAATCCCAGCCAAATATTAGGCGTCGAACCAGTGGGCCCGAACTCGAAGGTGGCCCAACTAATTTCCCAGGCGCACTGAATCAGCGGCAACGCAGGGGAACAGGCCTTGCGCGGCCTGTACCCCATCCTAATCCAGCTCCCGCATCTGCCCTTCTGCCGCCTGCATTCCCGCTCCGGAAGCGACTGCAGACTCTTCTTTCTTCTTCTTCCAGTCCCCTTCGGCCAGCACCGTGATGGAGCCCAGTTTCTTCTTCTGCAAGCCGGAGTTGATGCCCGGCAGTTCTTTCTGCGTCAGTTTCTGGAAGTCATCGATCACATCTTGCAGCTCATGACCCAGCGACTCGGTCCGCGCCACCTGGTAATCCGTGGGCTTGCCGTCGTATCCGGTCACTGCGCCGTACAGTTGCCCCAGCAGTTCGCGGATGCGCTCTTCGCCAGTAATCATTCCGCCTTCCTTAGTGGCTACGATCTTCGAGCGCAGTGCGTCACAATCCGCGGCGAGCTTCTGCAGTTGCTTGCGCAGCGGATCTTTCTCCGCCAGCTTGGCCGCACGGGCGTTGACACCGTCGCGCACTCCTTCGATCGCCTCTACCCCATATGTCATGTGCTCGAGCTCTTTGTAGACCTTCATCGAAAGATCGAACTGCGCCTTGCGCTCCTCCAGCGAGTACTTGGCCCGCGGATCGATCGCAACGTTCAGTGGCTCGGTATAAGTTTGATCTCCGTTAGTCAGCTTCACCGTGTATGCGCCGGGCAGCACACGCGGCCCCTGCGCCGCTTCGAAAAGCGCTGATGCCGCTGGAGCAACCGCCGGCGGCCTCACCCGCATTCCCCAGCTGGCGCGGTTCAATCCGCGGTGCTTGCTCCCGGCCACCGTGTCCACCAGCTTGCCGTCCTGATCGAAAATCTCGATCTTCAAATCGCCGAAGATGTGCCGGCCTTTCTGGTAATAGGTGATCTGCGCATCTCCCGGTCGGCTCCGCCCATGGAAGGTCTCATCGCCTTCAGCCCAGCCTCCAAACACATCAAAATATTGGATCGATGGCCGTCCAGGAAGCAGCGTCGCGTCCTTGGTCATCACTTCCGGCGTGAGCAAGCGCAGCGGCGAAATATCGTCCACGATCCAGATGCCCCGCCCGTGCGTAGCCACGACCAGGTCGGATTCCCGTACTTGCACGGCGATGTCGTCCACTGCCACCGCCGGGAAGTCAGTTCCTTTGTATTGTGCCCAGCGCTGCCCGCCGTCCACCGAAATCCACAGACCGAACTCCGTGCCTAGGAAAAGAACACTTGGGTTGACCGTGTCTTCTTTGATCACGTGGGCAAATCCACGCACGCCGCTTTCCTGCGCTGGAAGCTGCGTCCAGGTCTGACCATAGTCCGTGGTCTTGTAAATATACGGCTTCATATCGCCGAAGGTGTGCCGGTCGAACGTTGCATATGCCGTGCCTTCATCGAAACGGCCCGCTTCGATAGTCGTCACCCACGAATTCTTTCCCAGCCCGTTGATGTTCCCCACCACATTCGTCCAGGTCTTCGCTCCATCGCGGGTGATCTGTACATTTCCATCATCGGTGCCGATCCAGATGATCTGACCGTTCTTCGGCGATTCCGAAATCGAATAGATCGTGGTGTGCATCTCCGCCGAAGAGTTGTCAATGGTCACGCCGCCCGATTCTTCCTGCTTCTGCTTTTCCGGATCGTTCGTCGACAGGTCCGGAGAAATACGGTCCCAGGATTGCCCATGATCGCGCGAGCGAAACAGGTACTGCGCTCCGATATAAATCGTCCCCTTCTCGTTGGGACTCATGTGAATCGGCGTGTTCCAGTTGAAGCGCAGTTTTTTTTCGCCATAATTGGGCCAGGGTTTGAGGAAGCGAATCTCATGCGTACGGCGATTCACGCGTCCGATCTCGCCGCCCTGGGCCTCGGCATAAATGTAATCCGGATCGGATGTGTCTTCGAACATCCAGAAGCCGTCGCCCCCGAACATGTTCTCCCAGTTCGAGTTGCTCACCCCGCCCGGATACGACGAATTGCCCACCCACGAACTGTTGTCCTGCAGGCCGCCGTACACATGATAAGGGTCCGAATTATCGGTGCTCACGTGGTAGAACTGTGAAACCGGCAGGTTCATCTGGTGTTTCCAGCGGTTGCCGCCGTCTTCGCTGCGCCACAAGCCGCCATCATCGCCGGCAATCACGATGTTTGGATTATTTGGGTTGATCCACACGTCGTGGAAGTCGCCATGCGCCGCGCTCGAGACCACGTTGAAGGTTTTTCCTCCATCG
>Ga0209415_10016883_pt1 | contig 11672 bp, 7 predicted proteins | sample PeaSoiSIISIP2007_FD_187696 | JGI IMG/M metagenome (GOLD analysis project Ga0209415, IMG submission 187696) | Peat soil microbial communities from Weissenstadt, Germany - SII-SIP-2007 (SPAdes) (version 2) | ecosystem: Environmental > Terrestrial > Soil > Wetlands > Peat | place: Germany... | reverse complement strand
ACCATATCGCCCGGCTTGATAATGCGGTCCGAGAAATTGCGCCAGTTAGGCCAGGTATTCAGGCCCGACGATACGATGACGTCTTCCACGTCTTCCATGCCAGGAATGTTGTAGAGGAATTGCATGATGTGCGCCGTGAGCTGGTTCTCAGTCAGACCCGGCTTCAGGAACTTCATGAATTCCCAGTGCGCGGCATCGCCAATCGCTCCCACGATGCGCATGCATTCATGCTCGTCCTGATTCTTGACGGCGCGCGCTTCCATCATGGGCGTCATGCCGTCGGCCCAATCGATTTTCGAGTCCTGGAAAATCTTGATCATGTTGATGTCGATGAAATCGACACCCAGCTTCATGCCGTCCACTCCGCGCTTTTTCATCTCCTGCTGGATGGCTCTGGTGAACTTTCCGACTTGTTGGGTGGAAGCTGACCCGGCGGCCCCCTTGATCCAGGCGTAAGAGTAGCGGATATTGTCTTTCGGAATCCAGGGCGAATGCTTCTCGATATGCATGCCGATGTCCCCCTGCTCGAACAGCACGGGAGCATCATCGCCGCACAGCAGAGCGTAGCGCAGACCTGGCTTCAGGCGATTCCAACCGGGAGTCAGCGTGCTGGTGACGTAGCGGACGTTCTCGTCATACATGAGCAACATCGCGCCTAAGCCGTGCGCCTTCATCTTTTCGCGAGCGCGCTCCAGCCGATATTTACGCAGGCGATCCCAATTAATTCGCTCCTGCCAATCCAATCCAACCGCACCGACGTTTGCCAATTCTTTCCTCCAGTTAGAGAGCCTACTTCATCAAACAGCACCTAGCCCTGTCAACGACTCGAAAGGGCTAGTTTTGAGCTTGCTTCAATTCAATCCTAATCAATCGGAAGGGTTTATCGCTCAGATTCTCGTCCTGATGAGCGGCATCCGGAGGAACCCAACGCACCGTGCCGGCCTTGAAGTGGCTCTCATGCGATGTTCCATCAGCGTGAAATTGCCGCATGTCCTGATCGGACAAATAGACCACTACGGCCCCGGTGGCCGGGTGTTTGTGCATCTTCAGCTTCTCGTGCGGGCCAACGGTCACGCGAATGGCCCGGATCCATTCGTTTTCAGCCAGTACCTGGTAGCGCGTTGGATCCACGATAACCGCATCCGTCGTTTCCGTGGGAAACGGCTTGGAATTCGCCGCCGGCCTAGGTTCGATTTGAAGCGCCGCGAACTGCGCGTCGTTCATATTCTCCGACTTGTGGGTTGTGGGCGCCGACCACATTACTTCGCCGGCATGATTTTGGAAGGTTTTCACGGACCCATCGAAATACGTAAGCCGATTGTTCCGGTCGGTCAGAAAAACGATCACGGCTCCCGGAGCGGGATGTTGGTGCATCGGCATGGTCTCGTGCGGGCCCATGTGTTCCTGAAAAACGCGGACCCACTGGTTCTCCAGTTCTAAATGCGTGTGCTGCGGATCTGCTACCAAGGGGTCGGGGGCTTGTTTGGGAGTTGGCTGTTGCGCCCAGGCGCAAGCCGTCGCCGCTGCAACCAACAAAAACTTCTGTGCATAGCTCGAAAGAGTTTTGCAATGTCGACATGGCATGAGAAGATTCTAGACCATGAGCACGCATGAAGAAAGGACGCAATCCGGACGGGCCGGCGTGATTGGCCTCGGAATCATCGGAAGCGCCTTCGCTGGGCATCTGGCCGCTGCCGGAGTCCGCACGTCGGGCTATGACCTGCTCCGGGCCAATGTGGACGAACTAAGCGCACAAGGAGGCCATGGCTGTTCGTCGGCGCGCGAGGTAGCGGCGGAATCGGATATCGTGATCACCTCGCTTCCAAACTTCGCGGCGCTCGAAAACGCGCTTTTCGGAGCGGAGGGACTAGTCGCCGCTGGACGGTCCGGTCTTCTGGTTGTTGAGACCAGCACCCTCTCGCTCGAAGACAAAGAGCGTGCTCGCGCCCGGTTGGCAAGCGCGGGCATTGGCATGTTAGATGCTCCGATCAGTGGCACAGGTCCGCAAGCCAAAGCCAAAGACATTACGGTTCTCGCAAGCGGCGATCGCGCCGAATTCGAGCGCGCGCGCGATATTCTCACCAACCTTGCGCGTTCGGTCCGGTATGTGGGCCCCTTCGGTGCAGGCTCGAAGTTGAAATTCATCGCCAACCTTCTGGTCGCAGTCCACATCGCGGGCGCCGCCGAAGCAATCGTGCTGGGTGAGAAGGCCGGCCTCGATCCTTCCTTCTTAGTGGAAGTGCTTGCCGACAGCGCGGCGACTTCTCGCATGCTCGAAGTCCGCGGGCCGAGTATGGCCACCGGCGCATACGCGACGCCCATGATGAAAGTCGACGTGTTTCAAAAGGACCTGGACATTATCGCTGCGTTCGCCAAGCAATCCCTATGTCCGCTGCCTGTGTTTAGCGCCAGCGTTCCTCTTTTCACCGCGGCCGCCGCGCAAGGGATGGGCCTGCAGGATACGGCAGCGGTGGTTTCGGTGTTACGCCAACTGGCAGGCTCGCATGTATAATTCTCTCGTGCATCGCAGAATCGGAACCATCGGCGCGTGCCTGCTCACGGTTGCGCTGGCCAGGGGGCAAGGTCAGCCGGCAGAGAACCCCGTGTTGGCCGAACAGGCCTTCAAGAACGTCCGCGTGTTGAAGGGGATTCCGGTGGACCAATTCATGGCCACCATGGGATTCTTTTCCGCATCGCTAGGCGAAACGTGCACGGATTGCCATAGCGCCGAGAGCGGCGGCAACTGGGACAAGTACGCCGACGACAACCCGCGTAAGGAGACCGCGCGACGCATGATCGGCATGATGAATGCCATCAACAAAACCTATTTCGGCGGACGGCGCGAGATTACCTGCTACTCCTGCCATCGCGGCGTGGAACGTCCCGACGTCACTCCGAATTTGGCAGATTTGTACGGTCCGCCGGCTTTGAAGGAGCCTGATGAACTGCGCGAGCCTATCGCCAAATCACTCTCCGCCGATCAAATTCTCGACAAATATATCCAGGCCGTAGGCGGCGCCGATCGCCTGGCCAAGCTCGCCAGCTTCACGGCCAAGGGTACTTATCAGGGCTATGAGGACGAGAAGCGTCCGGTAGACCTCTTCGCAAAAGCTCCCAATCAGATCAGTACCGTCATTCATACGTCGGCCGGAGACAGCACCACCACGTTCGACGGCCGTGCGGGCTGGATCGTAGGACCTGCCACGGAACGTCCAGTGGCCTTGCTCGAGCTGACGGGCGGCGATCTGGCGGGAGCGAAGCTGGATGCGGCTGTTTGGTTCCCGACTCAAATCAAGACCGCGCTCACCCAATGGCGAGCCGCTACCTCAGCCACCATCGAAGGACGCGACACGCAGATGATTCAGGGAACTGGCGATGGCCGGTATCCGGTGAATTTGTACTTCGACACCAAGTCAGGGCTGCTGGCGCGAGTGGTCCGTTACACCGAGTCGCCCGTGGGTCTGAATCCCACGCAGATCGATTACGCAGATTATCGCGAGGTCGCCGGCGTGCGAATGCCCCATCGCGTGACTGTGACCTGGCTGGACGGAAGGTCCAACATGGAGCTCAGCGAAATCCGGCCGAACGTTGCGATAGAGGTGGCGAAGTTTGCCCGGCCCGCCCACAATTAACACCTCGAGCGATCTTTGGTGAAGTGATAAGATCGCTTCCCAGGAGATCATCATGACCCCAACCCGTCCGTTCTCTCCCTTCACGCGCCGGGACTTCTTGAAGCACACCTCGGCCCTCGCCGCGACCAGTGGCATCTTGCTCCAGAAGCTGAGTGCACAGGATGCCAAGTTCGTCACCGCCGAAACCACCTATGGCAAAATCCGCGGCGTCGACAACAACGGAATCAAGGTCTTCAAGGGCATTCCGTACGGAGCGAGCACGACGGGTGAGAACCGCTTTATGGCGCCAATGGAACCGGCCAAGTGGACAGGCGTACGTGATGCACTTGAATACGGGCACAGCGCTCCGCAGAGGGATCCGTCCGCTCCGCCGCGTCCGCCAGGCGCCCTTTCGATTTCAGGTGAGAAGCTGCCAGCCGAGGGCGAGGATTGCCTGGTGCTCAACGTTTGGACGCCCGCCGTGGGTTCTGCCGGCAACGGCCGCAAGCGCCCCGTGATGTTCTGGTGCCACGGCGGAGGCTTCGCCAGTGGTTCGGGATCGTCTCCTGATAACGACGGAACAAATCTCGCGCGCCGCGGCGACGTGGTTGTTGTCACCGTCAATCACCGCCTCAACGTTCTCGGGTTCGGGAACTTGAGCGAGTTCAGCAAGGATTTTGCGGCTTCTGGCGACGCCGGCATGCTGGACATCGTTCAGGCGTTGCAATGGGTGCGCGCCAACATCTCGGAATTTGGGGGCGATCCCAACACCGTGATGATCTTCGGCCAATCCGGCGGCGGGCGCAAGGTTGAGACTCTGCTGGCCATGCCCTCCGCCAAAGGGCTTTTCCACCGCGCCATCATCGAAAGCGGCGCGGCCATCACGGTAGTTGATCGCGACGTCGCGATACGAAACTCGGAGCGGCTTCTCGCCAAGCTCGGGATCGAAAAGACTAACGTTCACGAATTGCAAAAGCTTCCCGTGGGCCAAATCATGGCGGCGTACTTCGCCGTGATGAAGGACAGCGCGGGTGTCGACCAATCGCTGGCTGGATTCTCGCCCACCGTCGACGGCCACACGCTGCCGCAGCACCCCTTCCACCCCAAAGCCTCGCCGGTCTCGGCCGATGTGCCGGTCATGATCGGCTGCACGCGAACGGAGATGACCCTGTTCTCTTTGAACGACCCGCCAGCGTTTTCGCAAAACGAAGAACAAATGCGCGGGCGCGTGAAGGATCTGATGGGCGGCCAGGCGCCAGGCATCATCGAGATTTACCAGAAGCTGAATCCCGGGGCCTCGCCCTCAGACATCTACTTCTTGATCGCCAGCGACTACCGCTACGGCGCCCCGACCATGAAGATCGCCGAACGGCGGGCCGCGCTCGGCAAGGCGCCCGTTTATCTGTACTACTTCACGTGGGAAAGCCCGGTCCAGGGTGGACGTCTCAAGTCGCCCCACACCATGGAGATCCCATTCGCGTTTGACAACGTGAAGATTTCGGCCCGGCTGACGGGCGGAGGACCTGAGGCCATGGCGCTCGCCGACAAGGTCAGCAGCGCCTGGATCGCATTCGCGCGCACCGGCGATCCAAACACATCGAAGCTGCCGCACTGGCCCGCGTTCAACGCGAAGGACCGCGCAACCCTGGTGATCGACAACGTGAGCAAAGTGGCCAACGATCCGCTAAAGGAGCAGCGCATCGCGATGTTCCACGCGATGAATTTGGCGTGAAGCGCGAATGTTCCCTTAACCAGCTCGCGAGCCAGCGGCTTCCATCTTCTCTTCGGCAACCAGTGCGATCGCATCGCCGACGGCTTTCAATCCTTCGCGCAGCATGTCCTCGGGCATGTTGAGCGGGGGAAGGAAGCGAATGCAGTTGCTGTAGACACCGGCCCGGATCAGCACCACGCCTTTGGAAACGGCGGCACGTATAATCCGCAGCGTGTCAGCGGGAGCGAGCGGCGCCTTCGTTTCGCGATCCGCTACGAATTCGACCAGCATCATCGGGCCCAGCCCGCGCACATCCCCGACGATCGGCCACTGTTGTTTCCAGGACCGCATTACTTCACGCATCACGTCACCCAGGCGCTTCGCGTGCGCCAGGAACTCGGGTTGGCGAATCATCTTGAGCGACTCGAGCGCCGCCACGCACGCCATCGGACTGCCGCCATAAGTGCTGCCGATGCCACCCAGATGCGCGGAGTCCATGATCTCGGCCCGGCCGGTGACGGCGCCAATCGGCATTCCGGCCCCCAGCGATTTGGCGGAAACGATGATATCGGGAACAATGCCATAGTGCTCGATCGCGAAGAGACGGCCCGTACGGCCGCATCCGCACTGTACTTCATCGGCGATCATGACGATTCCGTACTGATCGCAAAGCTCGCGAATGCGCCGGAGAAAACGCGGCGGAACCGGCAGGAAGCCTGCTTCGCCCTGCACCGGTTCGATGATAATCGCGGCCACGGCGGAGGGATCCACCTGTGTGACCATGGCCTGCTCCAATTGCTGGATGCTGAAATTCAGGTACTGGTCCTCGGTCATCCCTTGCGGTGTCCGATAGACGTTCGGGATGGGAAGCCGCACGATCTCGGGAGCGAATGGTCCAAACCCGCTCTTGAAGAGACCGTACTTGCTGGTCAGGCTCAGCGTGAGCAGAGTGCGCCCGTGATAGGCGCCTTCGAAACAAATCACGGTGGATCGCCCGGTGTACTTACGCGCCAGCTTCACCGAATTTTCCACGCTCTCGGCCCCGCTGTTCGCCAGCAGCGTTTTCTTCGCGAAGGTGCCCGGCGTGATTTCGTTCAGCAGTTCCGCAAGCTCAACGTAAGGTTCGAACGTGGTCACGAGCGCGCAGGGGTGAATGAACTTCTCCGCCTGCTTTTGGATGGCCTGTACCACGGGCGCCGGCGAATGGCCGACTGCCAGCATTCCGATGCCGCCCGCCAGATCGATGAGTGTGTTTCCATCCACGTCAAACACCAGCGAGCCTTCCGCGCGTTCAACCACCACATCAGTGGCGCGCCCTAAGCCCGAGGGTATGGCAGCCGCTCGCCGCGCCAGCATCTCTTTCGCTTTTGGCCCGGGGATTTCAGTATTCATTCGAATGTAGGACATCGCATGCTCCTTATTAGCGCCGCGTACGTTTTTGTCGGCTTCCAGTACCAGCAGGACACTGTAGTTGTCGCAAACTGGATCGTCCAGGTAATTGGCCAGTAGTCCGCGCGGTTCGAAACCGACGTGAATCTGCGCGGAAAGGGTTGAGTCCTGGATGCGGCCCGCGAGCACCCCCTCGTAGTATTCCTCCGCCGGCATCGTGTTCTTCAGCGCGCCGTAGCCTGGAATCATTCCCGCGGTGACTTGCCCTGTGAGCTTCAGCCGCCAGACCACTTCCTGCCGCGCGGCATACAGCGCCGTTGCGAGACCGCGCCCGCGATATTCCGGTCTTACACTCAGGTCGGCGCCGTACAGCCATGCGCCCTCCGGCTGGTGCGACGTTAGCCAGCCGCCCTGGATGATCTCGGCGAAAGTGTGGTCCACATGGTTGAGGTCGAAATTCAATCGCAGTGTGGTCGTCGCGCCAACCACCAAGTCTCCATCCAAAGCGACGAACTGGCCGTCGTCGAATAATTCCATGTGCTTCAGGAAATGCGCGCGCTTGAAGCGCTGCTCATCGGCCAGGGTGGGGAAACAGATGCGCTGCAGTTCCTCCAGTTGAGCGGCGTGCTCCGGACGAGACTGAGTGATCACCAGTCCGTCAGCGAGTTTTCGATAGTACCAGCGCACGATCCTCCCAGGGAATTAGACGGCGGAAAGTTCCGGCTCGGCCGCCGGCTCCGGCCGCATCCGCGAATAGTAGAAAAATAGTCCGCTCGCCAAGGCCAGGATGGATCCCAGGGTCAAGACCATTTTCAATTCAAATGATCCGATGGACGCGATTTGGCGCGACGGCACAAATGCCATTGCGAATCCCAAAGTCGCCATGCACAGACCCGCCAGCGACGCCAATTGCAGCACTGGCCGCCGGAAATAGATGGGCGCTATCGATTTGGAGAAGGCGCGCTTGAGAAGCGAGAGAAACAGATAAATGTAAGAAATCATCTGCAGCGCCACCGCCAGATCCAGCAGCGTCAGATACGCCTCCTGTACCGAGGCGCCGATGAAGCTCATGGCGATGATGGACGACGCCAGGAATCCGAACATGATCAAGGCGACGTGCGGGGAATGGTGGCGGGGATGCACCTTGCCGAGGGCTTTGGGCAGATAGCGATCCAGCCCGCAGACAAACAGAATGCGCGCCGATCCGCTCACCCACGCCGATGTCGATCCCGCGATGGAAGCGGCCATCAGCACCGCGAGCGGCAGCAAAATCCAACTGATGCCGAACGAGGCGCTCATCTTGTCGATCGCTTGCAGCAGCCCTTGCACCACCGCCATCTGCGATTGCAGTACGGCCGTCAATAGTGCGAGCGTGCAACCCACGTACATTAGGGCAGACAGCCCACCGCCCCAGAAGACGCTGTGCGGTATGGTTCGGCGCGGATTGCGGACCTCATCGCCCATGATGGGCCCCAGTTCCATCCCAACCAGCGCCAGACACAGGACGCCAAACGAAGAAAGCGGAAGATCCCCCAGGCTGCCTGGCGCGAGATCGTTCCAGTGCATCAGCCCACGATGCTGGGTGATCACCACCGCGCCCATGATCATCAGCGCTCCGCCGATCGTCAGTGCGCCGATGCCTCCGATATTATTCACCCATTTACCCACACCCAATCCACGAACGTTGGCAAACACGGTGATCCACAGCATTGAGACCGTGAGAAAGAAAAAGAAGAAGCGGCTATCGTTGAGCTTCGCCGCGGTAGCGCCCCCAACGATATACGTGGTCACGCCAGTCACATAAAACAATAACGACGGCACAAAAAACATGTTGGTCATCCAATAGCACCATCCGCACAGGAAGCCGTGGAAATCGCCGTAGCTTTCCTTGGTCCACAGGTAGAGTCCGCCTTCGCCGGGCATGTGCTCCGCCAGTTCGATGACGCTGATTCCTTGTGGGACGAAGAATAAGAGAATGGCCGTGCCCCACAACCAGACCACTTTGAAGCCAGCCACTGCTACTACTGGTACGACGTTGAGATTCACCACCGCGACCAGATAGAGCCAGGTCAGGTCGCTCACTCCGAGCGCGCGTACCAGGGAATTGGCGGCTGAACTGGGTGGCAAAGCGGAGCTGGCGGAAGGCGTTGCCATATAGGCCGATGTTCGTGTTTGCCCGCGAAGCGACCAACCTTGTCCGATTATCGCAAGCCTGTTATGCGGTTCAGAATAACATTTCCAGCGGATGTTGCGCTCAAACACCCTGAATGCAGGCGATTGCTATAATCCGATCACGGATATCTACTTAACGGAGGGATAACGATGAAGTCCGTCGCCGGATCCGTGCTTTTCATTTTTTGCGCGGCCTTGGTCACGCACGCCCAAGAGCCGCCCCCCGCCCCCGCGGAACCGACAGAGCCCCCGGCCGCTGCCACCCCCGCTTTGCCAGGTCGCGGAGGGCCACCCTCGTCGGAACCCCAGCCTTATGAGAAGGTGATCACCAAGGATGCCAAATCCAAAACTGGCATCTTCACCGTTCATTCCATCAAAGACAAGTATTACTACGAGATTCCCAAGGACGAACTGAACAAGCAATTCCTGTGGAACACCCAGATCGCCAAGACCACCGAAGGCGCGGGCTACGGCGGCCAGCAGTTGACCAGCCGGGTTGTGCGATGGGAGCTGAACGGGAATAAGATCCATCTCCGGTCGGTCGACTTTGGCGTTGTGGCCGATCCCAAGTCGCCCATCGCGCAAGCCGTCGAGGCGGCCAATAACGACGCCATCATCATGACTCTGCCGGTAGCGGCCTTTTCCAAGGATGGCGCTCCGGTGATCGAAGTGACGCGGCTGTTCAGCACCGATGTGCCTGAGTTCAGCGCTCGCCAACGCCTGAACGCCACCGGTATGGATGCTTCGCGCTCCTACATCGAGCGCGTGTCTCCGTATCCGGAAAATATCGAGGCTGTCGCCACCGTCACGTATACACGCGGTCAGCCTCCCGCCGGGGCTGCGGCAAATACTAACGCGACTGCCGGCGGCATGCGTCCGGGAAGCGCCACCGTGGTGCTGCATCACAGCATGGTGAAGCTGCCGGAACATCCCTTGCTGCCGCGTATTTTTGACGAACGCGTGGGCTACTTCAGCCAAAACGTGTTCGACTACAGCCGCGACGAGCAGCGGGCGCCTCACCTTCGATACATCGCGCGCTGGCGTTTGGAAAAACAAGATCCCGCTGCAGCTCTCTCCGAGCCAGTCAAGCCGATCGTTTACTATGTCGACTCCGCGACGCCGGTGAAATGGCGGGAGTGGGTGAAGAAGGGGATCGAGAGCTGGCAGCCCGCCTTCGAGGCCGCCGGATTCAGGAACGCCATCATCGGAAAGTATGCGCCCACGCCTGAAGAAGATCCCGATTTCAACCCGGAGGACGTGCGCTATTCCGTCATCCGCTGGCTGCCGTCTACCATCGAGAATGCGTCCGGGCCGCACATTTCCGACCCGCGCACGGGTGAAATTCTCAACGCGGACATTCAGTTTTATCACAACGTGATGAACCTGCAGCGCGACTGGTACTTCTTGCAGGTGGGCCCGCTCGATCCGCGCGCGCAGAAGCTGCCGCTGCCTGACGATCTGATGGGCCGGCTGCTGCAATTCGTGGTGGCGCACGAAGTGGGCCATACATTGGGCCTGGAGCACAACATGAAAGCCAGCTCCATGTACCCGCAGGAGAAAGTGCACGACCGCGATTGGGTGCACAACATGGGAGCCGCGCCATCCATTATGGATTACGCGCGTTTCAATTACGTAGCGCAACCGGAAGACAAGATCCCGGTCGAAGACCTGGTCCCGCGCATCGGCCCGTATGATGTTTGGGCCATCAAGTGGGGTTACAGCCCCATTCCAGACGCCAAGACGTCGGACGGCGAGAAACCTACGCTCGACAAATGGGCCAGGCAGCAGGACGAAACGCCGTGGTTCCGTTTTTCGACGACGGGTGCGGGCGGGTCCGATCCCGGCGAGCTCACCGAAGCCATTGGCGATGCGGACGCTATTAAATCCACTGCCGCTGGCATAAAGAATCTGCAGCGCGTCGCCAAGATGCTGTTGCCCGCTACCACCGCCAAGACCGGCGAGCCCTATGACGATCTGGCCGAGCTATATTCGCGGATGCTGGGCCAATGGACGCTGGAGCTGAACCACGTTGCTGCGATTGTCGGCGGATTCGACACGCAAGAGAAGTACATCGGGCAGAACGGCGTGATCTTCACTCCAGTCGCGAAAGACCGCCAGCAACAGGCCGTCAAATTCCTTAACGAAAATGCCTTCGCCACGCCCACGTGGGCCATCGATGCGCAGATCCTTCGCCGCATCGAAGCCGTGGGGGTCCTGTCCAGTATTCGCAGCGCCCAGACGAGTGTGTTGAGCAACTTGCTAAACAGCCCGCGCTTTAACCGCCTGGTGGAACAGGAAACGCTCGACGGGAAGCCTGTCTACACGCCGGTCGAATTCCTGGCCGACATCCGTACGGGTATCTGGAAAGAGCTGGCCGATTCGCAGATCCGAATTGATCCCTACCGCCGCAATTTGCAACGCGCGTATCTGGATCTCGTGAATGCCAAGCTGAACGGCAACGCTCCCAATCTGCCCGCTGGACTGCCGCCGGAGTTGGTGGTGCAACTGTCCGCGAGCGGGGACGAGAAGCCGCTCTACCGCGCGGAGCTGCGTTCCTTGAACGCGTCCGTTGTTGCAGCCATGGGCAAAACGGCGGATCAGCAAACCAGGGCGCACCTGGAAAGCGCGCGCGATCAAATCGCCAAAATTCTGGATCCCAAGTTCGCGCAGCCCGCGGGTAATGTAGGGGGCGCCGTCATCCGGATTGGGTTCGATCCTTTATGGGGCGTGCCGGGTCCCAGCGATTTGTGCTGGCCGGATTACGTGGTCCGGGCGGAATAATCGAGGTT
>Ga0209415_10016882_pt1 | contig 11673 bp, 9 predicted proteins | sample PeaSoiSIISIP2007_FD_187696 | JGI IMG/M metagenome (GOLD analysis project Ga0209415, IMG submission 187696) | Peat soil microbial communities from Weissenstadt, Germany - SII-SIP-2007 (SPAdes) (version 2) | ecosystem: Environmental > Terrestrial > Soil > Wetlands > Peat | place: Germany... | reverse complement strand
TGGCGGGAGCGTGTGGGAATCGAACCCACCTGGGACCTTATCAGGGCCCCGCACTCCGTTTGAAGCGGAGCAAGATCCACCAGGACCCATCCGCTCCCGCTTTACTCGTCCTCGTCCCCGCTCTCGTCCTCGTCCTCGTCCTCGAACTTCCGTCCCGAACGGCCGAGGACGAGGACGACGACGAGGACGAGTACGATATGCGCCCGTAAAAAAAGGGCGCCGGCCGATTCATCAGCCGGCGCCCTTGAAATATGCGGAGCCGCGCCCTGCGGCTATGGCACAGTGACCTTCGTTTCCCCTTTCAGCGGAGAACCGGCGCCGATATCCATCGTGGCGGTGCATGTGTAAGTTCCTTTGGCTACTCCCACGGAGTAGCAGGGGCCGTGTCAACTGAATCCGAAGTCGGCCAGCGTCCCGACTTTCGAGGCCTTCTCGATCCCGGAGGCGTCCGCCACGACCATCTGCACCTGCACCGGCTTTCCGTCCTGGCTCAAGCCGCCCGCCTCCTTGTTGTCGGCCATAAGACGCACCCCGACGCCCAGTTTTCCATCCGCAGGCACGGCCGTGACTTGCAGCGTGAGCTTCTCCGCCGTGGGCAACTGAATGATCCGCGGCGCGTTCAGATCATGGCTCTGCATGCAGCTCAGCCCGCACGCCAGCATGAGCGCCGTGATGCCTGCAATGACGACCAGGACCGACGCCTGATTTCTCTTGAGGGTCATTTTCCGCTCCTGCCTTTCCCGGGGCCGACCGCGCCACGAGTTTCGGAAGAGAAAGGGATCGCCACGCCGCTCGCCGCGACCATCGGCCTCTTGCGGCGAGTCCTCAACAGGGCCACGCCTCCCTTTGCATGCCTTGCGCCAGCAACTTGTACTTTATAGCGCCACTGCCGCCCAAACGCAAGCGCCCGACCCGCGCAGTTTCCCGTTACGGAACGACAGCCGTCGTCGTCGCGTTCACCGGAGCGCCCGCGCCGATGTCCACCGTCACGGTGCAGGTGTACGTCCCTTTGCCTACTCCGACGGAGTAGCAGGGGCCGCCTCAGCTGAACCCGAAGCCGGTCAGCGCGCCGACTTTCGAGGCGACCTCCGCGCCGGTGGCATCCGCCACGACCATCTTCACTTGGACCGCCTGACCGCCCTTGCGGATGTCGCTCAATCCGGCCTCGCCATCGGCGATCTGAAGGCCGACGCCCAGCTTTCCTTGCCAGAGCACGGCCCGGAGAACGGCCTTCGCTCTGTCGAGGGCGGGCAGCTTGATGAAGGGAGCTTTCTCCCAGGTCGGCCCGGGCCATGCGCCGCCATTCGACATATATTGCCATTCCGCCTTCTGGTCGTCCGTCCGGGAGATCGTGAGCTGGCTGATAATGTAAGGCTCCGGCTTGGACGACATGTTCTTGTAAGCGCCCGCGAGCGTCAGGTTCTCTTTGATCGCCGTGATGCCGGTGGAAAGTTGATCCGCAGGGACGGGCAGCGTGAATTGGTATTTGGCGTACGGCGAAGAGCTGGCGTCGGTCCCGCGCCCCTTGACGGGCGTGGCGGTCTGCAGCCCCTCGACGCTCGTCGCCGCCCGGAGTTCCCTGCCCTGAATCTGAATGTAAACGACGCTCTTCTCCGACACGACGATTTGAGCGAGAAGCGGCGTTTTCTGCGATGGCTGCTTAGCGTCCGGACCGGCTCCAAGCCCTATCACCGCCGCGACGCCCACCACCGCAAGCATCAGCCTCTTGCCGCAAGTCCGCAACATGGCATTACCTCCTCTTCCATGCCTCGCGCGACACGGCCGTCTTTATAACGCTGCACCTGCCAAAAGGCAAGCGCCGGGTTCGCATGATCTGCCGCTACGGCATGACGACCTTCGCCTCGCCCTTCAGCGGGGAGACGAACGGCCCGGCATCGAGCAGTTCCGCGCCCTTGAATTCCAGGCAGACGGCGCTCTTGCCGGAGACGTTGATCCGGACATAGCCGGGCTTCAGGCTCTCGCTCAGCACGCCCGCCCCGACCAGCATGAGCGCCATGATGCCCGCGACGGCGACGATGACCAGCGCGTGATTTCTTTCGAGAGCCATCTTCCGCTGCCTCCTTCCGGCAACGGGGCCGACGAAGCGCCGCGTCCGATCGTCCTCGTCCTCGGCCGTTCGGAACAGAAGTTCGAGGACGAGGACGAGGACGAGGACGAGTACGATGACGTCCTGCGTATACCAAGCCTTCTGCGGATTGCAAAAATACCTCGAGGGAAGTATATCCCACGCCGGTTCAGTTGCAAGTCAAAGGTCGGCAATTCAAGATCGCCGTTCAGCCGTCCTTCGGGCCCTTCTCGTTCCAGAACATCATCGCCTTGCACCCGCCGAACGCGATGCCCATCCAGGCGGCCTCGCGGATTTCGTCGGGGCTGATGCCCATGCCGCGCGCCTTGTCGAGGTGGATCTTCAGGCACGGCTCGCACTGGACGGCGACCGAGAGCGCGATGGTCATGATCTCCTTCTGCGCCGCGTCGAGCGCCCCCGGCGCGAAGGCTTTTCCCATGAACTCCTCGAACGCCTCCTGCGGCGTTCCGGCGGAGCCGCCCGGCGCGGCTGCGTCCGTCGAGCAACACTTCTCGAGTGCGGAGTGCGGAGTGTTGAGTGCGGAGTCAGGAACGCCGACTGCGGAGTGCGGAGTGCGGAGTGCGGAATCGGGTTCGCGGGAACCTTTCGCTGTAACCTGCCCTTCACTCCGCACTCCGCACTCTGCACTCCGCACTGGCTTGACTGGTTTGGTCGCCACTCGAATCCCTCCCTTAGATTTCTCGAGAACGCGCCCGATGATGGCCGCTGCGGCGCATCCGGCGGCGCGCAGTTCGGCGACGGTGCGCTGCGCGGTCTCCTCCGGCACGAACATGAGCAGGCCGCCGGAAGTCTGCGCGTCGTAGAGCAGGTCCATCGCGTAATCCGGTACGCCATCGGCGGTTACGGCCGGACCGGCGAACTCGCGGTTGCGCTCGGCCGCGCCGGAGACGATGCCCTGCCGCGCGCATTCGAGCGCCTCCGGCAGCGCCGGGACCGCGTCCCACCAGAGTTCGGCCGTCACGCCGCTCTCGCGCGCAACTTGCCAGAGATGGCCGAGCAGGCCGAACCCGGTGACGTCGGTCCCCGCGTGCGCGCCGGCGCTGCACATGATCTCCGCCGCGCCCCGGTTGAGCGCGGCCATTGTCTCGCCCGCCGCGCGCAGCGCCTCGGTCGAGGCGCGGCCGATCTGCGCGGCGAAGGAGACAATGCCCGTGCCGATCGGCTTCGTGAGGACGATCGCGTCGCCCGGCCGCGCGCCGGAGTTCGCCACGATGGCGTCCGGCCGGACCGTGCCGGTGACCGCGAAGCCGAACTTGATCTCCTCGTCGTTGATGCTGTGCCCGCCGACGAGGAGGACGCCCGCCTCGCGCAGCTTGTCCATGCCGCCTTCGAGCATGCGGACGAGCCACTCGTCGCTGAGCGTGTGGATCGGCCAGCCGACGATCGAGAGCGCCGTCAGCGGCGCGCCGCCCATTGCGTACACGTCGCTCAGCGAGTTCGCCGCCGCGATCTGGCCGAAGAGATACGGGTCGTCCACGCACGGGGCGAAGACGTCCACCGTCTGCACCAGGCAGAGGTCCGGACTGACCTGGAAGACGCCTGCGTCGTCGGCGGTGCCGAGCCCGACGAGCAGGCGCGGATCGCTGACCGCCGGCAGCCGGGCGAGGATCCGGGCGAGTTCCGCGGCGGGGATTTTCGAGGCGCAGCCGGCGTTCTTGACGAGCTTCGTCAGCGCCGGCGCTTGCGGAGTCGCCCCGCGCCGGTCCTCGGTCAGCCGCTCGCCCGCGCAGAGGCAGACGTCCTTCTCAATCAGCAGATTGCACGGGCAAGCCTTTCGCGGGTCGCAAATGCAGTGGCCGAGTTTCTTCGACCGCACCATCACCCGCGCGCGCTTGGATTCTTTCAGAGCCATTCCATTCCCACATTCAGCGATCAGCATTCGGCATTCGGCAATCGGAAATCGGCATTCAATGCTATCACCTGTTCCACAACAGGGTCAAACGGCGCGCAAGATGGAGGTCGGATTCGGGTTCGGCGAACGCGGGGATCATCCTGCAAAAGTGGCGCGTGCAGGAGGACGCCGTCGCTCCTGTTGGTCATCAAATAGCACGATCTGCATATCCGGCCATCCTGCCCAGTTTTATGGCAACATTTCACCCGCCGAAGGATTAGAATAGCGTAAGCTCATGCGAGCGTTAGACTTAATTCGCACGCCGGGTGTCCGGCCGTCTGGCAAGTGAGGCTGTTGCGCATTCCGGAAGTTCTTGATAGAATTGGGTTAATGCGCTGTGGGCGAGATCTTAGCGCCGGCGCAACCGACGGGAATTCCGCAGCATGCCATGCAGCAGGCTCCAGGTTGGCCGTTGACCGCAACCCGAACGGTAGGAAGACACCCTCGATAAGACTATTTCTTGCCTTCATCAAGGAGCCTGTGCATTGCCTCGAGTTCGCACCGCGCCCGCTCGAAGAAGTGGGCGGCGCATTTTTTCATGTCCGCGGAAGGCTCCGTCGCCGCGCCGCGATCAACTTCCCGCCGCGCGGGATCGCCTCTGGCGGCGCCACCACGAGCTGACGGTCCTCAATGCGGTGGCGTCGGCCGCAAACCGCCACCTGGAACTCAAGACGCTCCTGAACGTGGCGCTGAAAGAGACCCTCGCGCTGATGCGAGTCGGCGGAGGGATCATCTACCTCTACGACCAGACGCGCCGCACCCTGGTGCCGGCGGCATACCGCGGCTTCTCCGCGGCCCTCCTGGTCGAACTCCACGGCTTGAGGCTGGGCGAAAGCTTCTCCGGCGTCGTCGCCGCCTCCCGCAAACCGCTGGTGATTCCGGACGTCCGCGAAGACGCGCGGACCGTCGGATCGCCGTCCGCCCGCCGCGGCCTTTGCGCCTACGCCGGCGTCCCGATCCTCTCCAGGAGAAAAGTCCTCGGCGTGTTCGCCCTCATGGATCGCCAGGCGGACCGCTTCACGAAAGGGGACGTCGCTCTCCTCGGCCGCATCGGGAAGCAGGTCGGCGTGGCCATCGAAAATGCCTTGCTTTATGAGGAGACCCGCCGGGAACTCGCTGCCCGCAAGCAGGCGGAGGCTGCGCTCCAGGAGAGCGCAGCGCGGTTCCGCCTCATCTTCGAGCGCGCCGCCCTCGGCCTCGCGCTGGTGAACTTTAAAAGCCGCATTCTCCATGCGAACCCGGCGTTGCAGGAAATGCTCGGCTACACGGGTGACGAACTACGCGGAAAAACCATCGCCGAGATCACTTATCCGGACGACGCGAAAGCGGAACGAAAACTTTTTCGGGCTGCGCTCGCGGGGCATCAATCGCACGTGCACCTGGAGAAGCGCTATATCCGCAAGGACGGCCGGATTATCTGGGGCGACCTGAATTGCTGTGTCCATCGCGACGCCGCCGGCAAGCCACTCTTCACGATCGCCGGGGTCCAGGACATCACCGAGCGCAAACGGTTCGAGGAGGATTTGCGGCAGGAGCGCGACCGGGCCGAGCAGTATCTCGACATCGCCGGTGTGATGCTGCTGGTGGTCGCCGCCGATCAACGTGCGGCCATGATCAACCGGAAGGGCCAACAGATCCTCGGATATTCGGCCGGGGAGATCGTCGGCCGGAACTGGTTCGATGCCTTCCTGCCCGCGCGTGACCGGGAGCGCGTGAAGGCCGCGTTCTTCCAGTTGATGTCCGGAAAGATCAAACCGGTGGAGCACTTCGAGAACGCGATCCTCACGAAAGCCGGGGAGGAACGCACGATCCGCTGGCACAACACCGTGCTGAGAGATGAGCGCGGAAAGATCACCGGCGTCCTGACCTCCGGCGAAGACATCACCGATCTGCGCAACGCGGAGCAGGCGCAGTCTTCCCTCCTGCGGTTCCAGAATGAAATGCTCGACAGCGCGGCGATCTGGATCAGCATGCTGGACGCTCACGGGAACGTGACGTTCTGGAACCGCGCCGCCGAGCACGTCTCCGGTTATTCCCGACAGGAGGTCCTGGGGCGCGCGCAGGTCTGGAAATGGATTTTCCCCAAGCTTGCGCAGCGCGCGGAGTTGTACGCCCGGCTCCAGGAGTTCGCCCGCAAAGGCGCGCGCGCGGAGAATGTCGAGACGCCCGTCCACTGCAAGGACGGCCGGCGCAAGATCATCTCGTGGCACGCGAACAACCTCGTGGACGAGAACGGTAAGCTCGTGGGCGGCGTGATCCTGGGCGCCGACGTCACCGAGCGCAAGGCGGCGGAAGAACGGCTCAAGACGGACCAGAAGCGGCTCCGCTCGCTGGCCTCGCAGTTGGCGCTCGCGGAGGAGCGCGAGCGGCGGCGCATCGCCGCGGCCCTCCACGACGACGTCGGCCAGACCCTCGCCCTCGCCCTGATCAAGCTCGGCGAGCTGGCCGCGGCTTCGCCGCCGCCGGAATTCGCGGCGACCATCGTGTGGGTTCACGAGATGATCGCGCTGGTGCTCAAGCGCACGCGCTCGCTGACGTTCGAGCTCAGCCCGCCGGTCCTCTACGAACTGGGTTTCGAGGACGCGCTGGGATGGCTCGTCGAGGAATTTCAGAAGCAGCACCCGCTCCGCTGGGAGTTTCGGGGCGAGCACCTTTCACCGCCGCTGGAGGACGACGTTCGCGTCACGCTGTTCCAGGGCGCGCGGGAACTGCTCTTCAACGTCGTCAAGCACGCGCGCGCGGAAACCGTGACGGTGCAGGTCGAGTGCGACCCCGGGGAAGTGCGCGTTCGGGTCGAGGACGACGGCGTCGGCTTCGCCGCCGACGAACTCCGGTCGAACCCCAAGGCCAAGGACGGCTTCGGGCTTTTCAGCGTCCGCGAGCGGCTCGAAAGCCTCGGCGGGCGGCTGGAAGTGGATTCGCAGCCCGGCCGCGGCACGCGCGCGACGCTGGCCGCGCCGCTGGCATCGAGCAGCGTTCCGCCCAAGGAGGCCTGACATGACGATTACGATCCTGCTGGCCGACGATCACCAGATGATCCGGCAGGGACTCCGCGCCCTGCTCGAACGTCAGGACGACATGAAGGTCGTCGCCGAGGCGGACAATGGCCGGGCGGCCGTGGAAATGGCGCGCAAGCACAAACCCTCGGTCGCCGTCCTCGATCTGGCCATGCCGGAGCTGAACGGCATTGACGCGGCGCGGCAGATCACCGCGGCGAACGCCCGCACGCGAGTCATCATCCTCTCCGTCCACGCCGACCGGCGCTTCGTCACCGAGTCGCTGCGCGCCGGGGCGGCCGGATACGTCCTGAAGGACTGCGCCTTCGACGAGTTGGTGCAGGCGATCCGCACCGCCGTCGCCAACCAGACCTACCTGAGCCCCGCCATCGCCCGCACCGTGGTCGAGGACTATCTCGGCCGTTCGCCTCGGCGGCGCTCGTCGGCCTTCGTCGTCCTCACCGACCGCGAGCGCCAAGTCCTCCAGCTCCTCGCCGAGGGCCGTTCCGCCAAGAACATCGCCACGGAGCTCGACGTCAGCATCAAGACCGTCGAGACGCACCGCGCGAATATCATGAAGAAGCTCGGCAAGCACAGCGTCGCCGAGTTGACCAAATACGCTATCCGAGAAGGACTTACGCCGCCCTGACGCCGCCGCAGCGCCGTTGACCCGTTCTCCGTGACCCATCGTCTGTCGCTGCCTTTGCCCGTCCGTAACTGCTTTCCCCACGGCAACTTCGGCATCATCTGTGCAGGAATTGCGTCAGGTATTTGGAAGGGTGGAACCGCCGTTTGCCTGATGGCGCAAATAAGTACAATATCCGATACTTACATCAGTTGCGGATCATCCTGATCGCCATCCTGTCCCGCGCTGGCTGGGAGAGCCGATGAGAGATGAGCAACTGATGACCCTGCAGCACGCCGTCCGCGAGGTTCTGCCACCGCGCATTATTCCCTATTCCATTCTTTGCGAAAGGGATATGTATGCGTCAGGCGACCGCCGAGGTTGGCCAGGGAGAAGACACATCCGCCGCCGCTCCCGCTTCTGCCGCCGCCGGAGATGACTCGGCGGTGAACATTGTCGCGCGCGTCCGCCGCCGGCTGTTCCTGGCGTCCAATGCCGCACCGCCGGTTCAGCCGACCCCGCCGGTCGCTCGCAGCGTGCATTTCGTCGAAGCGCACTTCAACCAACAGGTCACCCTGGACGACATGGCGGCGGCGGCGGGTTTCAGCAAGTTTTATTTCGCGAGGGAGTTCAAGGCGCGCACCGGCATCGCGCCCGGCACGTTCCTGCGCGGATACCGCGTCGTCCGCGCCATGGACGACCTGCTCAATTCGACCGGCCGCATCGGCGAGATCGCCGCCGCTGCGGGCTATCATAACGCCGCCGCCTTCTCGCGCGCGTTCCGCAAAGTCACCGGCAGCACGCCCTATCTATTCCGCATGACGCACGCCACCCGCGCCGACGAGGGCGACCTGCGCAGCGCGTGAGCCGGACGATGGACGATCGGCCATCGTCCATCGTCTGCCGCCCGCGGTCTGTCCTCCTCAAAAAACCGCCGCGCCATTGACAAGCCCGCGCCACCCCACTATTCTCGGTTCGGAGGCGCAGAAGCACTTGATCCAGCTCGACGGCTCGCTCGGCGAAGGCGGCGGACAGATCCTGCGCACCGCCCTGGCGCTATCCGCGGTGACCAGCCGGCCGTTCGAGCTGGCGAACATCCGCAGCCGCCGCCCGAAGCCCGGCTTGCGCCCGCAGCATCTTGAGGCCGTCAAGGCCTGCGCGCGCATCTGCGGCGCCCGCATCGCCGGCGCGGCGGAGAACTCCACGTCGCTCCGCTTCGAGCCGGGCCCGACGCAGCCGGGGCGATACCGGTTCGAGATCCAGACCGCCGGCGCCGCCTGCCTGCTGCTCCAGTCGGTCTACCTGCCGCTCGCGTTCGCCGGGGCGGAATCCCGAGTGGAAATCCGCGGCGGCACGCACGTGCCGTGGAGCCCGTGCTACCACTTCCTCGAACGCCAGTGGGCCCCATGGCTGGCGCGCATCGGCATCGAGGTGCGCTTGAAACTCAAGCGCGCCGGCTTCTACCCGCAGGGCGGCGGCGAGATGCAGGCGGCGATCGAGCCGGTCGCGGGGCTCCGCGCTCTGCGCTGCACGGACCCCGGCGCGCTGAGGGACCTGGGCATCCTCTCGGCGGCGTGCAACCTGCCGGAGCACATCGCCGAGCGCCAGAGGAAGCGCGCGCTCGAACGGCTGGAGGAGTTCGGCCTCCAGCCGCGCGTCGAGATGCCCTCCGTGCCCGCGCAGGGCAAGGGATCGTTCGTGGTCCTGACCGCCGAGCGCGAGCAGGGCGCCGGCTGCTACGCCGCGCTCGGCGCGATCGGCAAGCCCGCCGAGAAAGTCGCCGACGAGGCCGCCCGGGCGCTCGCCGCCTTCGTCGCCGCCGGCGCGGTGATGGACGAGTACCTGGCCGATCAGATCCTGCTGCCGCTCTCGCTCGTCCCGGCGGAATCGGAATACACCACCTGCTGCGTCACCGATCACCTCACCACGAACGCGGAGGTCATCCGCCGTTTCGTCCCCGCCGCGATCCGCATCGAGGGCGACGCGGGCAAACCCGGCCGCGTCATCGTCAGCGGCTGCGACCCGCGCTCCAGCAATACGGTTTCCTAATCGTCCTCGTCCTCGTCCTCGGTCTCGTCCTCGGCCGTTCTGAACGGCGTTCGAGGACGAGGACGAGTACGATTTGTTAGCGCTGCCCGCCGCTGATATAATCCCCGCGCAACGGACCCGATCCTCGATCCAAAGGAGCAGGCAATGGCCGCTGATGTGGTGCTCGAAACCGACCTGGCCGGACTCCGGCGCATCAACCGGGGCAAGGTGCGCGACCTGTACGAGCTCGACGGCCCATTCGACCTTGCTCAGGGCCGCCCTGCCTTCGGCTCTGAGGCTCAGGCTCGAAGAGAGGAAACTCGAACGGGCGGCGCGCTGCTCATCGTCGCCACCGACCGCATCAGCGCCTTCGACAGCATCCTGCCGACCGGCATCCCGCACAAGGGCGCGGTGCTGACGAACCTGACGCTCTTCTGGCTCGACTTCCTCAAGGGCACCGTCGAGAACCATCTCATCACCGCCGACGTAGACCGGATGGGCCCGAAGGTCCGCCCGTACGCCGACATCCTCCGCGGCCGCACGATGCTCGTGAAGAAGGCCGCCGTCTTCCCGATCGAGTGCGTCGTGCGCGGCTACCTCGCCGGAAGCGGCTGGAAGAGCTACCAGAAATCCGGCGCCGTCTGCGGCATCCGCCTGCCGAAAGGACTGCGCGAGTCGGAGAAACTGCCCGAGCCGATCTTCACGCCCGCGTCCAAGGCGGCCTCCGGGCATGACGAGAACATCTCGTTCGAGCAGTCCGCCCAGCTCATCGGGCGCGAGGCGGCGGAGAAACTGCGGCAGGGCACGCTGGCGGTCTATCGCAAGGCGTCCGAGCACGCCCGCGCGCGCGGCATCATCATCTGCGACACCAAGTTCGAATGGGGCGAGGCGGACGGGCGCACCCTGCTGGTGGACGAGGTCCTCACGCCGGACTCGTCGCGATTCTGGCCGGCCGCCGGCTACGAGCCCGGCCGCGCGCAGCCGAGCTTCGACAAGCAGTACGTGCGCGACTGGCTTCTCAGCTCCGGCTGGAACCAGGAGCCCCCCGCGCCGCCGCTGCCCGAAGAGGTCGTCCGCAAGACGAGCGAGAAGTATCTCCAGGCGTACGAGGTCCTCACGGGGAAGGCGCTGGTGTAGCGATTCGGCTTCGTCCTCGTGCTCGTCCTCGTCGTCGTCCTCGAACTGCCGTTCCGAACGGCCGAGGACGAGGACGACGACGAGGACGAGTACGATCAACTGAGCGAAGCGACGCATGACAGACCAAGAGGATCTCGATCTGCAGCATCAACCGACGCCCGAGGAGCAGGCGCAACTCGAGGAGGAGCGCCGCGCCGCGGAGCGCAGCTACTTCAACGTCACGCGCTCGCTCTCGGCCGGGCTGCTCTTCGCGCTGCCGCTCCTGGCGGTGTACGAACTCGGCGTGCTGATGTTCCGCTCGGAGATCAACGCCGCGGCGGACATCCTCAAGACGCCGATCTCCTGGCTCCAGCAGCACCCGATGCAGATCTTCGGCGCGGACGCGATGCTCCTGGTCGGCCTCGTGCTGATCGCCGTCGCGCTGGCGGCGATCTGGCGGGTCGGCCGGCTTGGCGCGCTGCGCGCGGGGACGTTTCTCGGCATGTTCTCCGAGAGCTTGCTCTACGCGATGCTCCTGGGCCCGCTCGCGCTCGCGCCGATCACCGGTGAACTCAGGTTCGGTGGGTTCTCGCCGCACCTGGGCGAATTTCCGCTCAAGCTCGTCGTCGCAGCCGGCGCGGGATTCTACGAGGAGGCGTTCTTCCGGTTCGCCATCCTCGGCGCGGTATTTTACCTGGCGAAGGAAGTCGGGAAGGTGCGCCCGTTCGCCGCCGGCGTGCTGGCGCTGGTGCTCAGCGGCGCCGTCTTCAGCGCGGCGCACTTCCTGGGAGGCCGCGAGACGCCGGAACTCGGGGCCTTCCTCTATCGCCTGTCCGCCGGGATGATCCTCGGGCTGGTCTTCCTCACGCGCGGCTTCGGCATCGCCGCCTGGACCCACGCGATCTACGAC
>Ga0209415_10016881_pt1 | contig 11673 bp, 9 predicted proteins | sample PeaSoiSIISIP2007_FD_187696 | JGI IMG/M metagenome (GOLD analysis project Ga0209415, IMG submission 187696) | Peat soil microbial communities from Weissenstadt, Germany - SII-SIP-2007 (SPAdes) (version 2) | ecosystem: Environmental > Terrestrial > Soil > Wetlands > Peat | place: Germany... | reverse complement strand
TCCTTCCCTCCCGTGCCGGATGTCTGGCCGGAGGATCGCGTGGTGGTTCGCTATGTTCTCCTCTATGCGTCTCCCTAATCCTTCCTTCCAACCGATCCTGCCGGTCCTGCTGCTGTGCACGGCGGTGGGCGTTCGCGCCCAGGAGGATTTCGTCCTCCGTTCGGATGCCGTCCAGACGTCCGTTTCCGTCGCGGTGCTGCCCTTCGGGGGGGTCGATACCGTGCCGGAATACAAGGACCAGGCCAGGCCCGAGGCGGTGATCCGGTCCGACCTGGCCTTTTCCGGCCGCTTCAAGGTGTTCCAGTCGCCCAGCGGCACCTGGGATTCGGCCTACTTCGCGAAGTCGGGAATCGCCGCCGTGGTGACGGGTACCGTTGGGAAGGGACAGTCTCCCGGCGAGGTCGAAATCCACTTCCAGCTCCTGGACGCCCAGAGCCGCGACAAGCTGAGCGAGCAGACCTACACCGGTCTCAAATCCGAGCTGCGCAGGCTGGCCCACCACTTCTCCGACGACGCGGTGTTCCAGATCTTCGGGGAACGGGGCATCGCCACCACTCGGATCGCCTTCGTCCTGGGCAAGAACGGACACAAGGAGATCTGGACCATGGACTACGACGGGTTCGACGCCGCCCCCTGGACCCGCAACGGCAGCATCAACCTGAGCCCCACCTGGGACCGCGACGGCAGCCTGGTCTGGTCGTCCTACATGGGTGGACAGGGAGCCCATCTCTGGCGACAGGTCCTGGGGCAGAAGCCGACCCGATTCCTTCCCTCCGTGCCTGGTATGCAGATATCGGCATCGCCAAGTCCAATCGACGGGGAAATCGCCCTGGCCGTCGCCCTCGGTGGACAAACGGAGATCTTCCGCGCCTACCCGGACGGCAAGCCGGTGCGCCTCACCTACAACCCCGCCATCGACGTGAGCCCTTCCTGGTCGCCCAACGGCTGGCAGATCGCGTTCACCTCGGATCGGAGCGGTTTTCCGCAGGTCTACACGATGGACAAGGACGGTTCCGATCTGCGTCGGGTGACCTGGGTGGGCGGTTACAACGACCAAGCCGCCTGGTGCCCCACGGGCAACCTCATCGCCTTCGCCCGGATGGCCGGTGAGTTCCAGCTCCTCACCATCACCCCCGAGGGAACCGACGAAAAATGGCTCGGCCAGGGCGAACAGCCCAAATGGTCTCCCGACGGCAGACATCTCGTCTACATCCGGCGCAACGAAGGTCGTTCCGACCTTTGGACCTGCGACGCCGACGGCACCAACGCCCACCAGATCACCTACTTCGGCGACGCCTCCGAGCCGGCCTGGTCGCGTTAGACGCCTTCCCGAGGCGAGGGAGGGGTGTCCAATTTCCACCGGAGCTTGTATTCTTCCATCCAAAGAATGGGTCGTATCGTCGTCACTCGGTGGCGAGCGACCGTTCCAGGAGGAGAAAATCCATGAACCGCAGATACGCTCTTGCCTTGACTTCGCTCAGTGCCGCGCTGCTGTTGAACGCATGCGCCAAGAAGGAGGTCGTCGCGCCTCCTCCGCCGCCCCCGCCCCCGCCGCCCGCCGCCGTCGTCGAGCCTCCGCCCCCGCCGCCGCCGCCGCCGGTGGACACCGCCGCCGAGCGTCGCGCCCGCATCCAAGGCCTGATGAACGACGCGCTGAAGCCCATCTACTTCGACTTCAACGAATCTTCCATCAAGCCCGAAGGCAAGGATGTCCTCACCAAGGTGGGCGACCTTCTCAAGCAGTATCCCGAGGTGTCCGTCACTCTCGAAGGAAACGCGGACGAGCGCGGTTCCACCGAGTACAACCTGGCCCTGGGCAACCGGCGCGCGGATGCCGCACAGAAGTGGCTCGAGACCTATGGCGTCTCCGCCAGCCAGCTCAAGACCATCTCCTACGGCAAGGAGAAGGCCGCCCACGGCGACGATGACGGGACCTGGTCCAAGGATCGCCGCGACGACATCCCCGGAGAACTCCACTGATTTCCTTCCGCGGGACCCTTTTCTGGAGCACCCTCCCGATGATCTTGGGTGGGTGTGCCCAGCTCAATCTTCTGCAGTCCGAGGTGCAGGCGAATCGCGGGGAAACGGCGCTGGTGAGCCGCAAGATCGATTCGGCGCGGGCCGAGATCCTGGCGGTGAACAAGCGCCTTTCTGACGTGGGGTTGAAGTCGGGTGACGAGGTCAGCCGCACGCGAGCCGATCTCCAATCCTCCATCGCCCAACTCACCGCCGAAATGCAGAAGATCGAAGCGCAGCTGGAGAACAACCAGTTGCGGATGAACGAGCTGAATCTCCAGATCGGCAAGTTGCGCTCCAAACCAGGAGGGAAGGCTTCGGATACGGGCAAGGCCGCCTCCGGAGCGAGCCCATTGGTGGTATCCCTGCAGGCGGCCCAGGACGACTTCTCGCAAGGGAGGTACGATCTCGCCTACCGGGGTTTCTCGGAGGTGGCGGGGCGCGACTCCTCGGGGACCATCGCTCCCCAGGCCATCCTCAGCATGGGCGAATGCCGCTTCGCCCAGTCCAACTGGGACGAAGCGCGGATGCTCTACCAGCGCGTGGTGCGCGAGTATCCCCAGGATCCCGCACGGTGCGCGGCGTTCTTCAAGCTGGGTCTGACCTACGAGCGCCAAGGATCCATTCCGGATCGGGATGCCGCCTGGGGCAAATTGCAGAAGACCTGCCCAGGGTCCAACGAGGCTCAGCGGGCCTCGGACCTGCAAACGATCAAGTAGACGTCCGATCCCGGTTCGAACACTTCAACCCCTCGGGAGCCCCGAGGGGTTTTTCATTGTCCTTTCTCGCTTGCCTCACCCCTCCCCCGCCTGCGGCGAGGGGGGACAGGAGTGAGGCGGAATCGAAGTTCCTGCTACTTCCTCAGCAGGACATAGACCGTCACCCCGGCGATGGCGGTGGTCAACAGGAGATTCAACCCGGAGATGACGTCCTTGGCAGTGGTGGCTTCGGGCGGGACCTTGAAGGGGACGATCACCTCGGAACCGGGATTGGGCCGTTCCGAGATCCCGATGGTGCGCGTCTGGACGGAACCGTCGGCGTATCGCACGTAGACCTTGTCCTCGTCGGCGCTGTCGGAAAACCCACCCGCTTGCTCGATGTACCAACTCCACTTCTTGCCTTCGCGCCACACGATGTTCGAGGGGCTGTTGACCCTGCCTCGCACCGCCACGGTCGCGGGTCGCATGGGCACGTAGATGGAATCGCCGCTGCGCAGCGGCAAGTCGTCGTAACCTCCCTTGTCCTGGATCGCCTTGGAGAAGTCGATCTGGATGCGACCTGTCAACGCATCGCCGCGGATCAGGCTTGCTCCGGCGAGATAGGCGTCCGGTTGCAGGCCACCAAGACGCGTCCAGAGGGAGGACAACCGCTCACCAGAATGCAGCAACGCGTACCTGCCGGGTCGACCCACCCATCCACCCACCCCCACCATCTCGAGAGTATCGGTCTTCGGATCGGAGGGAACCGCCACATGGGATCTGGCGGGGATCGGATGATCTGCCGAAGCCACCGAGAGGCTGGAATCCAGGGCGAGGACTTCCACACTGGATTCGGATTCACCGGGAATGGGTGTTTCCAGTCGAATGTGGGACCAGTCCGCACCCCATTGGAACCCTCCCGCCTTCAGGATCAGATCCTTCACGGTCATGCCCTTTTCGCGCCGGTAGAGGCCCGGCTTGTGCACGGCACCGGAAATTCGCACGGAATCCTTGTTCACGATTTCGGTGATGTCGTAGACCCGGAGGCTGTCTTCCGCGGTGACCTCCAGGGAGGCTGCGGTCTCCAGGGAGAACCGGAGCTGCTCGCGGCTGCCGTCGCTCAACCGGCGGGAAAGCAACACGCGCCCCGTGTAGGCGTCCTGGCTGGGGCCTCCAGCCACCCGGAGAAAATCGGCGGCGCTCTTGCCCATGGAAATGGGAAATATCCCGGGAAACCGGACCTGGCCGACGACGGCCACCGTGGCCGCCGAAGGATCCTTTCCATGCGCCACGAAGACGGTGTCGCCATCGTACAGAGGAGCCGGAGCCCCGGCGAGGATTTCCGTGGGTGTCGGCAAGGTGACGGCATCGATCCGCCCGTCCTTGAAGATGCGAAGCACAGTCATGGCGGTGCTGGCCGCCGTGGGAAGGATTCCTCCGGCGTAGTCCAGGAGATCCTCGGCGCCCTCCCCACCCTTGAGCTCGTAGATGTCCGGACGTCCCACATCTCCCCGGACCGCGATCAGCGATCCGTGGGGAGGGACTCGGACGACGTCGCCATCCTGGAGGATGTCCCCCGCCGGTTCCTCTCCGCGAAAGAAATAGTCGTACAGATCCACGCGAAGTTTCTTCTTGCCCCGCACGATCTCGACCTCACGTTCCGTTCCCAGCGGAGAAGGCCCCTGGGCCTGGTAGAGGGCGGCGAACACGGAGGTGTTTCCGGAGAGCAGGTATCCCCCTTGGCGGACCACGTCGCCCACCACGAACACGCGGATCTGCTTGAGCTTTCCCAAGGTGAGGTCCATGTTCACCCTGCCGGAACCCATGCCGGAATAGATCCGCTGCAAACGCTGTCGCAGGAGGGCGGTGGCCGAGGCCACGGTCTGGCCGTTCAGCGACACCACGCCGATGCCTTCGACGCTGGTCTGGCCGTCCCGGTCCAGCTCCAACTGGTAACGCGCTTCCTTCTGACCCCAAAGGGTCAAGATCAGTTCGTCGCCCGGGCCGAGCTGGTAATCGGCGCCCACCGCGCCCACATGGGAGGCGAACATGCTGGGATCGGCGTCGTGGAACACCGACTGCCCGTAGCGGTGCAACCTGTGGCTCTTTTCCACGGAATCGGCGATGAAAAGTCGTCTGCGGTAGCCGGGATCCTTTCTGACCAACGAATCCCGCATCGCCAAACTGTCCAACGTGTCCGTCCCGACATCCCCTTCGTGGGGAGAAACCTCTCCCCTGCGGTCGACGATGTTCGCGGTGCCGACCGGGCCCGTGGACGCCCCGGAAGTGGAGGAGTGGATCCCGTTCTGTTGCGCCAAGGACTTGGCCTGGTCGGGGGTCATCCCGTCTGGAAGGGTGAATCCGGAGGTCAGATCCTGGGCGGCGGCGGTCCCCAGAAGCAGTGAAAGGAACCAACTTGCTGCGTGGCGAGACGACATGGGCGCCTTTCTCTGATATGCGATGGCCGACTTGTTGGCGATGACGGCGGAAAGAGCCGCCTAATCTAGATTACGCCGTTACCCATGTCGGAACTCCTGGCCACCACCGAACTCGATGCGAATCCATCCCACGACGCTTCCCCGGTCGAACCCTTCGTCCAGCCACCCCCCGAACCACCCGAGGAGGAACTGCACCTGGAGGATCCCACCATCCCGAGACCGGACGACGAATTCCTGTTGGAGGCGGTCCTGTTCGCGTCCACGGAACTCGTGACGCTTCGGCACCTGCGCGAACTCGTGGATGCCGCCCTTTCGCAGACCAGGGTCCAGAAACTGGTGGAGTCCATCAACTCCCGTCTCCGATCGGGGAACCATCCCTTCGAAGTGACCGTGGCTGCGGGCGGATGGCGGATGCGCACCAGGGCCGACTACCATCCCTGGTTGCGCGGCCTGTTCAAGGAGGTGCAGAACCGAAGGCTCTCGCAGGCGGTGTTGGAAACCCTGGCCGTCGTGGCCTACAAGCAGCCCATCACCAAGGCGGAGATCGAAGCGGTTCGCGGCGTGAGCGCCGACGGCGCATTGAAGAAGCTGCTGGAGAAGCGGTTGGTGACGGTCTCCGGACGCACCGACACTCCGGGAAGACCTCTCACCTACGGGACCACCCGCGAATTCCTGGAATATTTCGGGATCGGTCGGATTCCCGACGACTTGCCCCGCCTGGCCGAATTCGAGGAACTGGTGCAGTCCAGGGCTCTGCTTCCCCAGGTGGCGCCCGGCGGTCTCCTGCTGCAATCCGACCAGACCGACGAATGAATCCCGGGACCGGTCCGGGTGGCTGGGTGGACCTGACACATTGCGTCCATTCCGGAACGCCGACCTGGGAAGACGCCGAGCCACCCACCATCCGCGCCTTGTGCGAGATCGGCGACGATTGCCCGGTGCGCGTTTCGCACCTCTCCATGGGCGTCCACACCGGGACGCACCTGGATGCGCCCGCGCACTTCCTGCAGGACGGCGGAATGGTGGAGGACCTTCCCTTGGAGGTTCTCATTGGCCCGGCCTGGGTCTCCGAAACCGGATCCGCCGAATTGGTGGACGGCTCCCTGCTGGATCGTCTCGAAATTCCGGCGGCGGCCGAGCGGTTGCTGTTCCGCACCTCGAACACCACCCGAAACCTCATGGGGAAATCCCGATTCGATCGATCGTACGTGGGGTTGGAGGAGTCGGGGGCGCGATGGATGACATCGCGCGGGATCCGCCTCGTCGGATTCGACTACCTCTCCGTGCAAGCGTTCGGCGCCTCGGACGAAACGCACCGGATCCTGTTGCGCGATGGGATCGTCCTGGTGGAGGGTCTCGATCTTTCGAGGGTGCGGGGTGGTTGGCACGAACTCGCGTGCCTCCCGTTGTTGGCCAAGGGTCTGGAAGGAGCGCCGGTCCGCGCCGTGGCCAGGCCTCTGCGTTCCTAGTTCAACGGCCAGAGTCTGCCCAGCGACGGCAGGTCCAAGGAAGCGGCGACCATCACCCAAGCCTCCACGATCTCCGTCAAGGCCCCGAGCGTCCCGCCCGTCATCCCTCCCAGCAGGGTGCGGATCCGGATGGTGAGGGCCACGAAGAGGATAATCCACCCGACGATCGCGACAAGGGCGCGTTCGGGCCCCAACTGCCACAGCAAGGGAAGCGGAGCCAGGGCCGCCACGAATCGCATCCAGACGCGGCTGGGGGCGAACGCCGTCACCGCGATGCCTTCGCTCTTCGCGTAGGGAGAGACGCAGGTGGCCAGCACCTGCGTGCATCTGCCCAAGAGCGGGGCGCAGAAGAGGGCCGCCGCGGCTCGTTCCACCGGCAGGTTGTCCAGCGCCACCACCTTGGTGGCCAGAAGCGAGAACACGGCCGTCATCCCCAACGGCCCGATGTGGGGGGTGGACAGGATCTCGTGCATGTGGGTGCGCGAACGCCAGGAGAGCAGGGCTTCCGAGGTGTTGGCCAGACCGTCGATGTGCATGCCGCCGGTGATCCAGGTCCAGGCCAGCACCGTGGCGAGAGCGGCCACGGTGCGAGGCGCGATCTGGAAGCTTCCCCACCAGACCAGACAGAGGAAACCCCCGATGAACAACCCCACCACGGGGAACCAGAGCACGGCCCGCCCCAGCTCGAACTGGCGCTTGCGGGGCGGCCGCAGGATGGTGAGGTAGGCCAGGGCGGTGGGAAGGCTCATCCCCTTCTCAAAGCCTCCACCGCTTGCTTGATCCGCTCGGCCTCCGACTTGCGGCAGACCAGCGTGGCATCGGGGGTGGTGACCACGATCAGATCGTCCACCCCGATGCAGACCACCTTGTGGCCGGGCCGTTCGGACACCACGATGTTCCGGCAGGAATCGATGGGAAGCAGGTCGGCCTGGGTCCAGTTGCCCGCTTCGTCGCGGGGCAGGACCTGTTCCAGCGCGACCCACCCGCCCACGTCGTTCCAATCGAAATCGGCCACGGCACACCGGACGTCCGATGCGTTTTCCATGACTCCGAAGTCGATGCTCACCTTGGGAAGAGGTTCGAAGGCCTGGCGCAAGGCTTCGTCGAAGCCCGAAGTCCCCCAGGCCCGGGCGGCTTGGGCCATGGCGGCATGGTGTTTCGGGAGTTGGGCGAGAAGCTCCCTCTGGATGTCCGAGGTGCGCCAGACGAACATCCCGGAATTCCAAAGGTGGCGTCCGGAAGCCAGGAACGCCTGGGCGGTGGGCAGGTCGGGCTTTTCCCGGAAAGCGACCAGCTTGTGGAAGGGAGCGCCATGGCGTTCCCCGAGTTTCTCGCCCACCTCCAGGTAACCGTAACCGGTGGCCGCGCTCCGGGGTTGGATCCCGAAGGTGTAGAGACCGCCTTCGGCGGAGGCGGTCTCCGCGGTCGCCAGCAGGACTTCGCGGAACCGCTCGGCAGGTTCGATGGTGTGATCCGCCGCCAGGATGGCGAGCACGGCTCCCGGCCATTTCCGCTCCACCAGGGCCGCTGCCAAGGCCACCGCACCGGAGGTGTCCCGGGGCATGGGCTCTCCGATGATGTTTTCCGGAGGCAGATCCGGGAGCTGCTCCCTGGCCAAATCGGCGAAGCGGGCGTTGGTGAGCACCAGGATGCGTTCGGGCGGGATCCCCTCCAGACGGTCCCGCGTGAGTTGCAGCATGGTGCGCGACCCGGTGAGGTTCAGGAATTGTTTGGGGCGTTCTTCCCGGCTCATGGGCCAAAAACGAGTGCCCGAACCCCCCGCCATGATGGCCACCACCAGATTTTGTGCGAGTTCCACGCGATGGTTCCTTTTGGAAGAGCGGATGGGAGGGAATCCAATGTACTCACCCCCCTTTTGGGAGAGGGCCTATCCATCCCCGCCTCCTGTCCCTGGACCGGCCATCCCCCCAGGAACGGAACAAATGCTCCCGATTTTTCAGGGTGAAAGAACTTCATCCGGCCAATCGGGTGGTATTTGCGCGCGTTGGCTCCGAAATTGATTCCTTCTCCCACAAACCGGGGGCGGGCCGCCCTCTGACCAGCGAAGGAACCTCCCATGATTTCCACCATCCTCTCCTGCCTGCTGCCTCTCGCCTCCGGCATCGATGCGGATTTTTCCGTGAACCTCAAGGTGGCACCGGGCGTCAGCATCAACCTGCACTCCCCGGCCTACTACGACCAGCGAGAAAGGGATCGCCAAGAGCGATTGGACCGGATCCAAGCCGACCGCGAGGAGGAACGAAATCGCGAGGCCGCCCTGGATCGGGAGAAGCCCCGCGAACAAGGCGGCGTGTACCTGTGGCGCGACACCCCCGAGGCCCGCGAACGCCAGCGCGAGGAACTCCGGGACGAAGAACGGCGCAACGAAGCCGCGCGCGCCACGCAGGAGCGCCTTCTCCGCGAGGAGGAGGCCCGCGACGCGGACGAACGTCGGTTGGCCATGCAACGCGAACGCGAAGAACAGCTTCGGGCGCGGGGTCGGCACGAGGAGGACCAGCGCTACCAGCGGGAGGACAATCTTCCCCGGGAAGAGGACCACGGCGTGACCCGATCCATCGACGAATGAGGCGTTTCCCGATTGGGTACCTTGGAGGCTGACTCCGGGATCGCTCCGTCTCCGGTGTCGAAGTGAAACTGGAGTGTGTCCCATTCGATCGATCCGCCGAACCGCCTTCTCCCTGGCCCTGGTCTGTTGGAGCCCTCCGCATTTCCTCCAAGCCAAGTCGCTTCGAGGCGTCGCGGAGTACAGAAGCGGAGATTTCCAGCACGCGCGTTCCGACCTCCAGGCGGAGGCGGAGCGGGGCAATGCGGAAGCGCAGGCCTACTTGGGCTTCCTGTTCGACCTCGGGCAGGGGGTCGGTCAGGACTACGCCCAGGCGGTCGTCTGGTTGCAGCGCGGGGCGGAGCAGGGCAACGCCCTGGCCCAGACCGGATTGGGTCAGATGTTCCAATCCGGACAGGGGGTGCCCCAGGACTTCGGTACGGCCGCGCACTGGTTCCGCAAGGCGGCGGAGCAAGGGGACGCGCACGCGCAGTTCCAATTGGGGGAAATGTTCAGCGTGGGCGATGGCGTGACGCTGGACCGCCGAGAGGCGGCCAAGTGGTACCTCCGAAGCGCAGCCCAGGGGAACGACCTCGCCGAGCTACGGCTGGGTTGGATCTACGACATCGGCATCGGGCTGGATCCCGACCCTCCCGAGGCGGCCAAGTGGTACCGCCTGAGCGCCAAGGCGAACGACGCGGAAGCCCAGTGCCGGCTTGGTCGGATGCTGGAGGAGGGGCGAGGTCTGCCCCGCGACCTGCATGCGGCCATCTCCTGGTACCGTCGTGCGGCCGACCAGGGGAACACCGAGGCCCTCTGGCGGCTGGGGACGATGTATCGGGACGGCGACGGCGTCCCCGAGAACCGTTCCGTGGCCATCGCCCTCTACCGGTTGTCGGCGGGAATGGACCAGGAGGGCCATGGCTGGGCCCGTCCCCTGATGGACACGCTGTTCCGGCACCTGACGATGCCCGAATTCGACCGGGGACAAGATCTGGTCAGCCGCATCGCCAGGGGAGGAGCTCCCCTCACCTCCATGGTGGATGCCTTCGAATTCCACCTGGCCCTGGATTCCACGGTGTTCCCGGTCTACCGCAACCCCTGCGACTTCCTGGGGTTCCCCTAGGGACCGGCAGCCGCGAGCAGCGGACGAGCGCCGCGGATGCCGCCTCTCAGAGAAGGAGCAGGGTCGGGTTCTCCAGGAGGTTCTTGACGGCCACCAGATACCTGGCTCCATCCGACCCGTCCACCGCGCGGTGGTCGCCGGAAAGCGTGAGGGCCAGGACGTTTCCCGCCACGATCGCGCCCTGGGCGTCGACGACGGGTTTCTTCAGGATGGCGCCCACGGCCAGGATCACCGCCTGGGGAGGATTCACGATCGCCTGGAAATGGCTCACGCCGAACATCCCGAGGTTGGTGACCGTGAGGGTCCCGCCCGTGAATTCCTCCGGCTTGAGCCCCTTCTCCTTGGCGCGCCGTCCAAGCTCCTTGGCTTCCGCGGCCAACTGTCGGAGCGGCTTGATGTCGGCGTCCCGGATCGTGGGGGTGATGAGGCCCGTGGGGAGCGACACGGCGAAGGCCAAATGCACGGCGGCGAACCTCGTGATCGCCTCGTCGCCCCAGGCGCTGTTGACCTCGGGCACCTCCACGGCCCCCAGGGCGGCCGCCTTCAGCACCAGATCGTTGACGGAAATCTTCAGGGAATCCCCGACCGCCGCGAGGCCCTTGTTCAGTCCCTCGCGGAAGGCCATGAGCGGGCCGGCGTCCAGCTCGATGGTGGTGTAGAAATGGGGGACGGTCGCCTTGCTTTCGGCCAGCCTGCGCGCGATGGTCTTGCGCATGTTGGTGAGGGGAATCTTCGTGTCGGCACGGCGCGGCAGGGACACCGAAACCTGCGAAAACCCACCCTCGACGGGTGCCAACGGTGCGCGGCGGCCCTTGCCGTCCAGGGCATCCTGCACGTCCTGGACGACGATGCGGTCTCCGGGTCCCGTGCCCTTGACTTGGTACAGGGAAATCCCCTTCTCGGCGGCCAGCTTGCGTGCGAGCGGCGAGGCGCGAAGCCGGGATCCCAGTTCGCCTTCGGCCCGAGCCGGATCCGTGCCCTGGTCCTCGATGACGGCGCCCCGGGCGGCGTTCTTGAATTCGGTGGCCACCACGGGTTGCGCCACGGTGGTCGGTGCCGAAGGCTGGGAGGGTCCCGGAGCGGGCGCGCGCTTTTCGTGGTGCGTCTTCTCCGCCGTTTCCGCCTTGACGATGGCGGCCTGCACGGACGTGTCCGTGGCCGCCTGCGCCAAAAGCGAGGAAATGTCCTCGCCAGGTTTTCCCACGATGCAGATGGGCCCTCCAACGGGCACCACGCCACCCGCGGCCACGGTCTGCTTGAGGATCACCCCTTCCTCGAAGCATTCCACTTCCTGGGTCGCCTTGTCGGTCTCGATCTCGGCGACCAGGTCGCCGTTCTTCACCTTGTCGCCCTCCTTCTTGAG
>Ga0209415_10016880_pt1 | contig 11673 bp, 10 predicted proteins | sample PeaSoiSIISIP2007_FD_187696 | JGI IMG/M metagenome (GOLD analysis project Ga0209415, IMG submission 187696) | Peat soil microbial communities from Weissenstadt, Germany - SII-SIP-2007 (SPAdes) (version 2) | ecosystem: Environmental > Terrestrial > Soil > Wetlands > Peat | place: Germany... | reverse complement strand
GTTCCCCTTCCATATGTATTGGTCCTGAGTGTTAATCCCGGCCGTATCATAGGTGCCGCCGAAAAGAGTGAGCTGTCCGTGAAGCCCGGGATCTCCGTTCTTGAGAGTGTTGACCTCAACGACACCGCCCATCTTCCTGCCGAATTCGGCGGGAATGCCGGCGGTATAAATCTTGAGGGATTCGACGTCATCGGCTTCGACCTCGGGGCCGAAGCTTGGGGAACGGTTGTCGGTGAGGGGAATGCCATCGACGACGAATTGAGTTTGATATTCCGATCCGCGCGGGTGGAGAACCGCGTTGCCTTCGTAGAGCCAGCCGGGTTCTGAGTTCACCAAGTCTTGCATGGAGCGGCCGGGCAGGGCGGTCGATCGATTCTCAATCGTCTCCAAACCCATCTCATTGACCGACCCTGCCCGATACGGATCGACCAACGTGCCAGACGCGCTGACCGTCACCGATTCAGAAACTGAAGCCAGTTTCAGTTGAATTGTGCGCTCCAAGGGGAGTGCGGAGCGTATTTCAATCGACTGGGAAACCTGAGCAAAGCCTTGCACCCGGATCTGGAGGCGGTAGATTCCATAGGGCAGGCGCCTGGCATCCAGGCTGCCCTGATCGTCGGTAGTGACGGTATGGCGATAGTCGTTGCCCTGGCTGACGAGTTCAACCGTGGCTTTGAGGGGGAGACCGTCGGGGCCGGTGATTTTGAGGCGGAGTTCTCCGGCGTTGCTCTGCGCGGCGATGGGAAGAGCCAGGAGCGGAAGAGCGAGGATGAGAATGCGGAGGTGGAGTAAGGAGCGCACAGTTTCGATGCGGAGGAATCTTTATGCTACCAGCTTCGCGGTGCAGAATTGAGTACCGTAGGTAATGCGGGCCACGGAGTTGATTCATTTCTTTTACAAACTGTTTACATCGATCTGACAAATGCGGGCCGCGGGCAGGGCACGATGAGGGTGCGATCAGGATCGGGGGTGCTGATCGCGGATCTTCACGCCCTCCGTCATCGTGAGGGAATGGGGGAACCGGCGTTTCCACCGCAGGGGGTGGGAAGGCCGGTTTTATTTTGGAGTGACAACGCTCAAACACGGGCAGCAACCTCAGTGGCTAATGCCCACTTCAAAGTCCTGGTAACCCAGCCTTGAAGGGCTGCTCCACCCGCTTGCCTTCACCAAATCCACTGATGAGATAGCTGATGTCTTCTACTTTCGAAGGAGTAGGTCTGCGGCTACGAATGCCGCGAAGACTACGGAGATTACGCCGTTCATGGTAAAGAAGGCGGCGTTCAGGCGGGAGAGATTATCGGGCTTGACAAGGGAATGTTCGTAGAGCAGGAGAAGCAGGACGGCTACTACACCGGCGATGGCGAGTTTGCCTAGCGCGAAGGCTGGGAGCAGGGCAATCAGGAGGAGAAGCATGATGAGGTGGAAGGCGCGCGCGATCCAGAGAGCGCGGGGGATGCCGAGGTGGCGGGGGATGGAGTGGAGTCCGGCTTGGCGGTCGAAATCGAAATCCTGGCAGGCGTAGAGGATGTCGAAGCCGGCGACCCAGAAGGTGACGGCGGCGGTAAGAATAAGGATGCGCGGGTCGAGGGAGCCGCGGACTGCGATCCAGGCGGCGGCGGGCGCAATGCCGAGAGCGAATCCGAGCGCGAGGTGCGACCAGCGCGTGAAGCGCTTGGTGTAGGAATAAAGGAGCAGGACGGCCAGGGCGACCGGGGAGAGCCAGAGGGTGAGGCGATTCAGTTGGGCGGCGGCAAGAATGAATATGGCGCAGGAGACTATGACGAAGGTGGTGACGAAGGCGGGCGAGAGATGGCCGGCGGGGAGCGCGCGGGTGCGAGTGCGGGGATTGGAGGCGTCGATGGCGGCGTCGGCTAGGCGATTGAAAGCCATGGCCGCGGAACGGGCGGCTAGCATGGCGACCACGATCCAGAGAAGTTGATGGGCGGTGGGAAGGCCGGAGGCGGCGAGCATGGCTCCGCAGAGAGCGAAAGGGAGAGCGAAGATGGAATGCTCCCACTTGATCATTTCGAGGGTGACGCGGAGGTTGTGGAGGATGGGCACGGAAAGATTGTAGAACAGGCGGCGGTTCTCAGTTCTCCGCGCGACAAAACCTTGCAGCGCGTCGTTGTTAACATTCGTGAGATTGCGTGTTCTTAAGTGATCCTACTTACGGCGATCTGGCCCTGCGGCGGGCTGGGCGGCCTTTTACGGAGAACTGGGAACTGAGAAATGAGAACTTGCTTTTGAACCATTTCCACAATTGACAAGGGCTGCACGGTGGGGCATTATGGGTGCGTTCAAATTGCGGTACTTTTCTGTTGTGGGAGAGCAGATTACGGACTGGAGGGAGCGCATGTCCGAATTCATCCGCAGGATTTGGTCGGAAGATGAGGGGCAGGATATTGCTGAGTATGCAGTAATGCTGGCAGTGATCCTGGTTCTGGTTGTGGGCACGATACGACTGATCGGATCCAACGCGAACAATGCCTTTTCCAACGTAGCCAGTTCGATGCAATAACCGAACCGGCGGGCGGGGGCACAGGGGCAGTTCGGAACTGTAAGGTAGGAGCTTTTTGGCATGACGCGATTTTTCTCATTTACCGGGCAGTTTCGCTACTACTGGTTTACCGGGGTAGCGGCTGCGGCGGGACTTGCGGGGAAATCGAGTCAGCCATGATTGACTAGATTCAAGCAAGTTTGCTGAGGCCGCGATTTAAGATCGCGGCCTTTGCTTTTTTTGGCAAGGGAAATAATAAGGAAGCGGGCCAAACGCGCCATTATTGGGTCGCAAAGAACGCGACCCGTGGCGCGGCTCGCCCGGATCCTTCGCCAAGCGAAGAGCGCTTGGCTCTAGGATGACAACCCATTTTGGAAGACTCGGGAGAGAACCAATGATCGTCAATATGTCGGAGAAGGCAACTGAGAAGGAGATTGCACACATCATCGAGCGCATTCGCGAGGCGGGATACACGCCCCATGTTACGCGGGGAGTGGAGCGCGCCATAGTCGCTGCGGTGGGTAATGGGCGACGGCACGAAATCGAGGCGCTGCAGGTGGCGCCCGGCGTGGACAATGTGGTGGCCATCGCGCAGCCTTTCAAGCTGGTGAGCCGGCAGGTCAAGCCGGAGCGATCGGTGGTCAACGTGGGGGTAGGTGCGGGCAGCGTCGCGATCGGGGGACCGGGAGTGGTGGTGATAGCCGGTCCTTGTTCAGTGGAATCCCGGGAGCAACTGATCAGCACAGCCCACGCGGTGAAGCGGGCGGGAGCTACCATGCTTCGCGGCGGAGCTTATAAGCCACGGACTTCTCCTTACGACTTTCAGGGGCTGGGGCTGGAGGCGTTGAAGATTCTGCGCGAGGCGCGGGAGCAATCCGGGCTGCCGGTGGTGACGGAAGTGATGAGCACAGAAGATGTGGACATCATTTGTGAACATGTGGACATGCTGCAGGTGGGAGCGCGGAACATGCAGAATTTCGCGCTGCTGCGGCGTTTGGCGACTGTAAGCAAGCCGGTGCTGTTGAAGCGCGGTCCGTCGGCAACGGTGAAGGAATGGTTGCTGGCGGCGGAGTACTTGCTTTCGGGAGGAAACAGCCAGGTTGTGCTTTGTGAACGCGGCATCAAGACGTTTGAAACCGAGATGCGGAATACGTTCGATCTGGCGGCGGTGGCGCTGGCCCGCGATCTTTCGCATCTGCCGGTGATTGCCGATCCTTCGCACGGGACGGGCAAGCAGAGCCTGATTGCGGCGGTTTCGCGAGCGGCGGTTGCGGTTGGAGCGGACGGACTGATCATTGAAGTGCATCCTTGCCCGGAGCGGGCGCTTTCGGATGGAGCGCAGTCGCTTGATTTCGCGGGGTTTGAGAAGGTGATGAAGGCCATTGCGGAGCCGCTGCGGGGGGCTGCGGTTCCGGCAGGAGCGGAAGCAGATGTAGCGTAGGTGTGAGGCGTGGGCCAAGGAGGCCGATAGGCGGCAAAAGCCTCGCTGTGCTCGGCTGGACAGCCGAGGCGGCTGTCCCCACACGATCCTTTGACGGTGGACAAAGTGGAACAGTCGTTATAAAAAGAAATGCCGGTGGTGGCGCGGTTTAAGGAAGCGAGCCAAACGCGCGATTGATGGGTCGCAAAGAACGCGACCCTTCGCGCGGCTCGCCCAGATTCCTCACGGCGCAAAGAACGCTTGTTCGGAATGACAATCTTAAAGATGCCACGTTTTGACATCACCATCGCCGGTGAGCTCAATCTGGACCTGATTCTCTACGGGCTTCCCGACGAACTGCCGCCCGAACGCGAATTGCTGGCCGATCGCATGATGCTGACTTTGGGGGGATCGTCGGCGATTCTGGCGCACAACCTCGCGGCTCTCGGCAGCCGCGTGGGATTTCAAACGCGCATTGGCGACGACGATCTGGGCGAGACTGCTCTGCAGCGGCTGCAGCAAAGCGGTGCAGATGTTTCGCAGGTGCGTCGCGTGCCCGGTCCGGTCAAGACTGGGCTTACCGTTATTTTGCAGCGGGCGGCGTGGCGCAACATGGTGACTTATTCAGGAACCATTGCGGAAACCACGTGGGATGATCTTGACCTGGCCTATCTCGCCGATTCGCGGCACTTCCACGTCTCTTCTTATTATCTGCAGGGCGGGCTGCGGCCGCGAGTGGCGGAACTGTTCCGCAAGATGAAGGAGGCAGGACTCACCACTTCTCTCGACACCAACGACGATCCTGACGACACGTGGGAGGGCGGGTTGCATGAGGCGCTCCGTTATGTCGACGTGTTTCTGCCGAATGAGCGGGAGGCACCGAAGGCGGCGGGAGTCAGCGATCTGGAAACGGCGGTGAAGAAACTGGCTGCAATGGTGCCGCTGGTGGTGGTGAAGCTGGGGCGCGAGGGCGCGATGGCACAACGCGGAAGCGAGCGCTTCACCAGCCCCGCATTTCGAGTGGACGCGGTGGACGCAGTGGGAGCTGGAGACAGCTTTGATGCGGGCTTCCTGCATGCGTACGTGCGGGGAGCCGATTTAACCGCGTGCCTGGCCGCCGGCAATCTGGCGGGCGCTTTTTCTACTACGCGGCCCGGAGGCACGGAAGCTTTCCGCGACGCAGAACACCGCCGGCAATTCTTCAAGGAACATGGGTTCAAGCACGGCGTGTGATTCGCCGGCGATTTTCGTCCAATGAGAATTGCATAGTTACTCTGGTTACCGGAGGCATCCTCGAAGTTGAACTATGATCGAGACTGGATCGAGTTATGAAGAAACTCAGTTTTCTCGTCTCCCTTACGAACAACGAGAACGACTACCAACAGGAGCAGCAGGCGGCGGCGGAGAAAGCTGCGCGGCGTCTAGGGGTGGACGTGAAGATCGTCCATGCCAACAATGACGCGGTTACGCAGAGCCAGCAGTTGCTGCATTACATTCAGGGCAAGGCCGCATCGCGGCCGGACGCGATTGTGTTCGAGCCGGCGGGGGGAACGGGGTTTCCGCAGGTGGCGCGGGCCGCTGTGGCGGCGGATATTGGCTGGGTCGTCCTGAACCATGAGGCGGATTATCTCAAGCAGCTGCGGCAGGGCTGCCATGTGCCGGTTTTTTCCATCAGCTCCGATCACGAGGAAGTAGGCAGGATTCAGGGAAAACAGTTTGCGGCGCTGCTGCCGCAGGGCGGATCCATTCTGTACATTGAGGGGCCGGCCAATAGTTCTGCCGCGCATGAGCGGACCGCCGGAATGAACCTGACCAAGCCCGCGAACATTCAAGTGAAGACGATGCGGGCCAATTGGACGGAGGAGAGCGCGCACCGTGCAGTCAGTTCCTGGTTGCGGCTGCGTACATCGCAAGAGACGTCTATTGATCTGGTGGGAGCGCAGGACGACAGCATGGCGGCGGGAGCCAGAAAGGCGTTCGCGGAAATCGCGGTGGGCGAGCGCGAACGATGGCTGAAGATACCGTTCACCGGTTGCGACGGCTTGCCGAAGACAGGCCAGTCGTGGGTGCGCAGCGGTCTGCTGACGGCCACGATTTTTATTCGTCCTAACGCGGACATCGCCCTGGAAATGCTTGCCGAGGCAATCCGCACCGGATCTCAACCGGCGGAGAGCAAATTGATTGTTCCGGAATCGGTGCCCACGATCCCGGAATTGGCGGCGCGAGCGGCCAAGGTTCAGGCGAACTCACAGCAACGCTCCGCGGGTGCCTGAAGTCGTCTTGACGTTTTCCGACCCTACCTGAGTGAAAACGCTCACCCTCTGTTGTGCCCCATTCTCTCAATTTGAGATAGTTCCAGACCTCCTCACCGCTGCGCTTGTGGGCTTACCACGAATTGTAAATATTATTTACACTCTGCAATTTTTGTGGTAGGTTTCCACCCCTTGGGCCGAGACCCCTACGGCAGTGCGCGGAAACTGAGGAAGAAACGGCGCGCTGCGGGATGCTTATCAGAGTTCCACTGCGGAGCTTCTGATGAGGCAAATCACGTAGCCACGTGACCGGCATCACTGCGCTGTTCGCCAAGACAACGTAGGTTGCGCCCCATGTGCCAAGGCCCGAGCCGAGCAAAAAAGAGGAGAGATCGTCTATGTTGAAGATGAAAAGGTGGTTGCTGAGCCTGATAGTGCTAGCCGTCACGGCAGTGCCCGTCATGGCAGGAAACAACGACGCGAAAACGCCAACTGGAAAGGAAGCCAGCGCGGAACCAGGAGCCGCTTCTGCAAATCCGAACCCGTCCCCTAGCCTAAGTGCAGCGCCGGGAAACACAAATGTCACGGCGTTGCTGGCGGTGCTGGTGAAGAAGGGAGTGCTCGAGTCGGCGGAGGCGGACGCCATCCGAAACGCGGCTCCCGACGCAGAGTTTCAGCTGCTGGTGGAAGCGCTTAGCCGCAAGGGTGTATTGAATGCGGCGGATTTGTCGGCGGCTGCGAGGCCGGCGGCGCAACCTGCAGCCCCCGCGGCCCCGGTTGCGGCTCGAGAAACGGTTTCAACATCCCTGCCAACTGATGCGAGCCCCTCGCCGCAAGGTGCCGCGGCGCCGATGGCAGCGGAGGCACCAAAGCCTGCTCCGCCAGCGGTGATACCGGCGATCGCTCCGGTCCGGGTGTTCCCGGTCGACGCGCCAAAGACTGGTGGTCTAGCTGGGATTAAGGTTGGGCCACTCACGCTTGCGCCTTACGGCTTTATCAAGGCGACGGTCGTCCATGACAGCAGCGACCCCGATGGCGACGACTTCCCGTTTCCTGGCATATGGCTAAATTCCGGGAATATTTTGAGCACTGGCCCGACACAGGATCCCGAGGTTCACATCAAGGCGCGGTCCACGCGCTTTGGGCTCAACCTGGAATGGCCGGACATTTCGAAGAACCTGACGCTAACCGGCAAGATCGAGGGGGACTTCGAAGGCAATTTCAGCGAAGTCGACAACCGCGACGTTTCGTCGATCCGCAGCAATGAACCGCAACTGCGTTTGGCATTCGTCCGCCTGGATTACCACGCGAGCGACGCCTTTGACGTTTTCTTTGTAGGCGGACAGGACTGGACGCTTTTCGGGTCGGGCGCACTGGAAAATATCGTGGAAACCACGTTCAATGGCGCATTTTGGGGTAACACCTGGGAGCGCTCGCCGCAACTGCGGGGCGGCTTCGTGTGGACGCTGGATAAGGAGCACAAAGTCAACCTCGAGCCGCAAATTGGGATCATGATGCCGAGCACGGGTCAGATTCTGAAGCTTGGGAACGCGGGTGGCAACGGGCTTGCCGCCCAGCTTGGGCAAGGCGAACGCGAGGGCGCCGACTCCGACCGTCCCGAGCAGGAAGGCAGAGTGGCCTTGAGTTACCAACTCGACAATGCCAAAGGTGTCGCCCCGGCTCAAATCGCGCTGGCTGGATTCCATTCCAGGCGCACATCCATCGCTTACAATTTGTCCGCGGTCGGTTCATCCGCACCGTACGGGACTCTGTGTGCGACAACGAACTATTGCGCTACCTTCCCGAATGGCTTTGAGGCTTCCAGCAATCAGTGGGGAGGCCAAATCGTGGCGCAGTTGCCCACGAGATGGTTCACTTTGGTGGCGAGCGCCTATCGCGGAGCCGACTTGCGCTTTTACTTCGGCGGCCAGATCAACAGTTTCGCCACCGATGTGAGCGGGCTGACTGGCATACAAGGACCGTTTCCTACTCTCGATGGCGGTCCGCTGGTTGCTGCCGGTGGCGCGGTACTAGGTTGCTCGGGCGGCGCGTTCACCGCCACTGGACCGGCGGTGAACGGGATCACTCCTGGAACCTGCAGCGGCACGGTTGTGGTCGCTCCGCAGCGGCCCATCCGGGGGTTTGGCGGATTCCTCCAGCTCGGCTTACCGCTTTCCCGCTTGTTCAATGCCGATCCGCATGGCCACAACGCAGGCTGGCAGCTTCTGTTCACGGTCGGCAAGGACCAGGTGAATAATCACGACCTGAATAATCCTGGCTTTGTTGGCGCCTACAACGGCGGTGGCACTGCCCCGTTGCCCCTTTTGATGGGAAAGACGGCGATTGGAACCTTGTACTACAAATTCAACAACTGGTGCCAGTTCGCCTTCGAGCAGTCGGTCTACGCCACCCGTGGTTTGGACCACGCCACCATATACAACATTGCCGGAGTTCCATCCAACGAATGGCAGGATCACCGCACCGAATTCGGGCCGATCTTTACGTTCTAGACCGACCATCCATCCCCAGCGGGCCCAGGCTGGGCCCGCTGAGGATCGGGGATGGATTGGTGAAATGGCCGGTGCATTGAGGGCACTGGCTGCCGACGAAAAGGGGACGGGCTCCATTCGGACGATGGTCCGCGGGTGAGTCTGTCCTCCAAAACTTCCTCCTTGAAAGCTCTTGTGCGGACACGCCAGGGGGAGCAGAATGTACCGAAACTGCGCGACTGGCTTGCAGAGTCGCGCGGGAGAACCAGGCACGCGACAGATACGGCCGCAGTGTTTGGAGGAGTTGGTTTGATGAGTATGCGTAGAATTGCGGCTTTGCACGCGGGTCTTTTGTTGGCGGTCGTGGTGGCGAGCACCGCCTCGGAGAAAGACACGGTTCGAATCACTGTGCTGGATTCTGTAACTCGAGCCGTGACCGGAGACAACAACAACGGCGTCCCTCAGAATTGCGAACAACTTACTTTCGACGCGTATTGCCGCTCCACTACGAACGTGCCGCTGGTGAGTACCTTGCTGGTGCAGGAAGACAACGAGCCGCCGTTTCGAATCAGTTGCACCATCGAATCAAAATATTCCAGATGCATTCCGCTGCCCAAGGGAGAGAGCTTCGACGCCAAGAAAGAGAAACACGGCCTTGAGGTGTATTACGTGGATGACAAGGGCAAGGAGCGGAAGCAGTTGTACACGCTGGTAAATATGGGCGGAAAGGCCGGTCCGCCGGCGGCTGCGGCCGCTGTTGCAACGCAGCCGGTTGCGGCTGCAGCGGCGCCACGGCAGAGCTCGCCGGTGCCAGTGCCCGCGCCAGCGCCTGCGCCTGCGCCGTCAGTGGGCTCCGTGCAGGCAGGACCTCCGGAGAAGGTGGAGAAAGTGAAGTGCAATTTCAGCTCGACGCCCGCGGGGGCGGAAATCACACTTGACGGAAAATATGTGGGCAGCACGCCATCGGAAATTCCCCTTAGCACTGGGACGCATGTCGTGGTTTTGTCGATGCCGGGCTTTACCGAGTGGAGGCGGGAGCTTACGGTGGAGGCGGGGTCCGTTGTGAACGTAACAGCCAGCTTGCAGAAGGCGCAGCCGTGATCCGGGATGGCTGCTACGGGACCAATTTGAACTTCTACCTGAGGTTGAACCGCTGTATGATGTCGGCGAAAGTTGTGGTCCGTTCGATAGGGCAGTATGCACGTGCCGTGCGGGAGTCGCGATGGCTATGGAGAAAGAACGGCTCCCGGTTCTCATTTCGCTCTCTGTAAAGGAGAAAAACTGTGGCTAACGAAAATGTTGCGTCCAATTCCGGCGCTCCTGGCATAAGCCGTTGGTGGCGCGTGGTCGGCGGGATGTCCATGAACCTGGCGCTGGGCACGCTGTATGCCTGGAGTGTGTTTGTGGCCCCGTTAGAGAAAGAATTTGGCTGGAAGCGGGCTCAAACTTCGAATGTGTTCACCATCGCGGTGGTCGTGTTTGCGCTAACGTTTATCGTGGCGGGACGGCTGCAGGACAAGTTCGGTCCATTCTGGGTTTCGCTGACCGGCGGCGTTCTGGTCAGCCTGGGTTTCTTCCTGTGCGCCTTCACGCACAGCTTGAATTACCTGTATGTGTGTTTCGGGGTGATTGGCGGCCTCGGCAACGGATTTGGCTATTCCACGCCGATACCAGTCATGGCCAAATGGTTTCCCGATAAGCGCGGCCTGGCGGTGGGACTGGCGGTGGGCGGATACGGCGGAGGATCCGCAATCTTTGGGCCGTTGGCCAACCTGAAGCTTATTCCCGCCTATGGTGTGCACAGCACCTTCATGATTTTGGGGGGGATATTCCTGGTTATGACGGTCTTCGGTGCCTTCCTGCTGCATAATCCGCCTGTCGGATACAAACCCGCCGGTTGGGCGCCCGCGCCAGCCTCCAAGGCTGCCGCGACCACCTATGAATTCAGCCCGGGCGAGGTGCTGCACACGCCCGCGTTCTACTTCATGTGGGTTGCCTATGCGCTGGGTACCTCGGCTGGACTGATGGTGATCAGCCAACTGGTGCCATTTGGCAAGAGTGTGGGCATTCCGAGCGCGTCGCTGATCACGATGAGCTTGGTCGTGGCCGCAATTGGCAACGCCTCGGGCCGCATCCTGTCCGGTTGGATGTCGGATGCACTCGGTCGGCTGAACGTGTTGCGACTCATGATCGCCATCTCGATGATTGCCATGCCCCTTCTCCACAAGCTGGGCAGCGATGTGACGACGCTGTACATAGTGGTCTTCATCGTGTATTGGTGCTACGGAACGCAGCTTTCGGTGAATGGCTCCACCTGTTCGGATTTCTGGGGAACGAAGAATGCCGGCCTCAACTACGGAATGCTGTTCACCGCATGGGGTGTAGCCGGCATCATTGGTCCCAGGATCGGCGGGGTGCTGTTCGACAAGTACAAGAACTACCAGATGGCGTTCTACTGGGCGGCGGGTCTGGCGGCAGTTGCCCTGCTCTGCGAACTGGCAGCCAGACGCCCGGTCGTGCCGGAAGGAGGGCTGGCAGGAAAAAGGGCTCCGGCCGCAGCCTAGCTTCCAGAAAGCCGTTGCAGTAAGGCACAGGATTGTTCCATCATATGGGGCTTGAACCGAGCGCAAGAGCGCGCTCCGTCAACCCGGGAAACGCTGGCGGAGGACTGTTGGGATTGCATCACAAATTCAAAAACCTAAGGAGTGACTGATATGGCTCGGACGCTTCAGACGCAAAGTGCAGTGATCGAGACCAGCGAGGCTCAGATTGCAGTCCATTGGCGGGAGGAAGAATATTACTATCCTTCCCCGAAATTTATCGGCCAAGCGAATCTGGCCGATCCCAACGTCATCGAACGCTTCAGTGAGAAGAATTTTCCCGAATGTTTTCGGGAGTACGCAGACCTACTGAGCTGGGATCAGTACTGGCAGACCACGCTCGACACCAATGATCCTCCATTCTGGAAGTGGTTCGTGGGCGGCAAGATCAACGCTTCATACAACTGCGTGGACC
>Ga0209415_10016879_pt1 | contig 11674 bp, 12 predicted proteins | sample PeaSoiSIISIP2007_FD_187696 | JGI IMG/M metagenome (GOLD analysis project Ga0209415, IMG submission 187696) | Peat soil microbial communities from Weissenstadt, Germany - SII-SIP-2007 (SPAdes) (version 2) | ecosystem: Environmental > Terrestrial > Soil > Wetlands > Peat | place: Germany... | reverse complement strand
ATGCCCCAGGCCAACCGGCTGACCATCCACATTCTGGCCGCTGTCGCCGAGCACGAGCGCGAGATGATTTCCCAGCGAACGAAGGCGGCGCTGGCCGAGGCCAAGCGCCGAGGGACCAGGCTAGGCAATCCGCGCATCGAGGCGGCGCGGACGTTGGCGCTGGCCGCGCATCACGCCCACCGGCCAGAGCCGGAGGTATTGACGCTCATGGCCGAGTGGCGGAGCCAGGGGAAGACATTGCGGGCTATCGCCCACGACCTCAACCGGCTCAATATCCGGCCAGCCAGGGGCCGCGAATGGTACGCCAGTAGCGTCAGGGGCCAGCTATTGGCCCACAATCCCGACTGAGCGGGCGAAGAACAAGCCTCACAATGCAGAAGGCCCGCCATATGGCGGGCCTTCTGCTACTCCTTTGACGATGAGGGGGGGCTTGCGCCCGCATTCTCAAAGCCGACAAGAATAATATATGATTTTCCTAGTCAAAAGTCAACTTTTATATGCTTCAAACCCGCCAATTGAAAGAGGTTTCAGACTTGCCATTCACGCCAGACGAACTTCGTGACCTTCCCTATGTCATTTCCGCACCCCGGTTTGCTACCTACTTGCAGGCCGTGGGTAACGACCGGGACCGGGCGCTTGCTCTCTATGAGTGGAACTTGACCCTTTCAGCGGCTTTTATAGTGCCGCTACAGGTTTGCGAGGTAGCGGTGCGGAACGGCGTTGCGGAAGCCATCGAGCAGGTTCATGGGGCTACATGGCCGTGGTCCAATGGCTTTCTTCGCAGTCTCCCGCGACCAAAACGGGTTACCGATTACAACCCGGAGTCGGATTTACGCGGCGTTGCTGCTCGACAACCAACGACGGGAAAGGTTGTCGCGGAACTGAAATTGGCCTTTTGGGAAAATCTATTTACGGTTGGGCAGGACAGCAGGATATGGAATGCTCATTTCAGAACTTTCTTTCCAGGTGCTCCGGCCACTATGACTGTCGCGCAAGCGCGGACTATCGCCCATAACGACCTGAGAGCGATTCGTCTTTTGCGGAACCGGATCGCGCATCATGAGCCTATTTTCGCCCGCAATATAGCTGACGAATACCAACGGGTTTTTGAAATGATCGGTTGGCGGAGCCGAGTAGCGGCAGCGTGGATGGGCCGCAAGCAAGGCGTAACCGCCTTGATTCCTCTAAAGCCGTAGAGACTAACTAAGGATTGCTTCCCTGCCCTATCAGTTGCTAGCTTGCTAGCGTGATAGCCACATATCAGAACTATTGACTAGTTTGGCTATTCTGCTATTTTGCTATCCTGATTGCCAGCGATTGTTTGCTAGTATTGGTGAATGGTTATCAGGCTAGCGTGCAATGTGGCTAGCCACATATCCAGCTTGCGGAGGATGCCAAAATGAAGAAACCAAAAGACGTTACAGACCTCGCCATCCGGTTAGCCAGCGCAGCAGCTACGCCCCTTGTTGCCCCGGCTCCCGCGCCCATAGCACCCGCAGCCGTCGAAGCGGCCCCCGCAGTATTGCCGGAAAAGCGCCGCAAAGCTCCCAATCGGGCCACCGTTCCCGTATTCCTCCGAATTTCTCAAGTGCTGTATGAGCAGTACGACGAGGAAGCCGTGCGCAGGACCAAGCAGACGGGCAGGGGCGTGACCGTGCAACAGGTGATCTTAGACCGGCTGGCAGGGGCGAGAGCATGAGTCACAGCGTATATTTTGGCGGCCAGAAGGGCGGCGCTACCAAGACGACCACTTCGCACCTGATTTGCTTGGGCGCGATCCTGCATAGGCAACCCGCCGCTTATGTTCTCACGGACCCAAACCGCCACCTGAAAGAGGAAGGCCGACCCTACAGCGTCCTTGATGGACGCCAGCCGAACGAGCTAGCGAAAATATTGGGCGCTATTGATGCACACCGTAACGGTTGGTGGATATTCGACGGCGGCGGCAATCGTCCGGCGTTTGACGCTGAAATGGCGCGACAGGTGGACCTTGTTATTCTTCCGTTCCGCGACAGCGAAGAAGACCTAGAGGCCGTCACGCGCGATCTACACGACTACCCGAACGCGCTAGCGTGGCCGTGTGCATGGCCAACCAATGACAAGGCAAGGCAGGCCGCGCAACACCTCATCGACGCGCTATCAATCGCTTTTCCGCTTCGTGTCATCACGTCGCCGCTGTACTTTGTGAACTCAGCGAAGGAGCTTTTAGGCGCATCGCTCGATAATCCATCGACGCCGACGCGCAGCGCCGCGCGACGTGCATTTGAAATTGTGGCCGACACCTTCGACGCCCAGGTAAAGAAGGCCGAGGAAGTACCAGCCAGAGCCACAGCGTAGGGAAGGGAAGGGAAGCGAAGCGAATGAAGAAGCGCGAGGACCAGGCCCTATTGCCCATCAGCGACATTCTTACGCCGAAGCTGATGAAGCAGATCAAGCGCCAGGCGTTAGGACCGACGCCGATCCAGCAGCGTTTGCTTGACGCCGCCGTGTTCAGCATTGAGCAACCAGACGCGCAGAGCATACTTTATCAGCACAGCGTTTTCTGTCAGACCTATTTACCATATCGCAATCCCGGTGACGACGTGCGGGAATGGGAGCGGCAAAACGGAGATGTTCACCTAGAAGTGAGAGCAGGGAAGGCCATGCACCCGCTAGAGCGCCGTCTGGTAAAGGTGGGCTTACCATTCGGCCCTAAATGCCGTTTGGTTCTGATGTCAATCAACCAACTCGCCATAGTGGGGCAGTCGGCTCATATCGAGGTTGAGGACAGTCTTACGGCATTTGTTCGACGTGTTCTAAAGCTCGACCCGAAAGGCCGCAACATCCGCGAAGTTAAAGAGCAGCTCAGCAGGTTAGCGTCCGCAGATATGACGCTGGGCCGGGTTGCCGATCTTCCAGGAGGGACGGAGAGCCGCACCGACCATATTCGTATCGTCGAAGGTTTCAACGTCTGGTTTCCGAAGAATGAGAACCAGCGTGTTTTGTGGCCGTCAGTCATCGACCTATCGCCCACGTACTTTCAGAGCCTCATGGAGTATGCCGTGCCGTTTGATGAGGCTCACATCGCAGCCTTGTCACATTCCGCCATGGCCCTCGATATTTACGCATGGCTGGCGCAGCGGCTTCACCGAATTCCAGCAGGGAAACCTTCCCGCGTTTCGTGGGCTTCGCTATACGACCAATTCGGGCAAGGCTACGACCCCAATCGTGTTGACAACTTTCGCCGGGTTTTTCGGGTTGCATTGAAGGCGGTTCTGACGCTCTACAGAACCGCCCGCATTGATGATGAAGACCCCAAGCCGCCGCGCCTGTACTCGCAAGGTGGGCAGCCCGTATGGCGCGAAAAGCCAGCAAAGGGTTTGACCCTCTACAACAGCCCCCCGCCCGTGCAAAAACGACTGAAATAGACCACGGCCACTTTGTAGGGAAGGGTGGGAAACCTTGTGGATTATGAAAGTTATCCACGGCCACTTTGTAGGGCGTTTCACGGCCACTTTGTAGGGAAACGCCACGGCCACTTTGTAGGGGTAGCCTCTAGTTAAATAACCTCTAGTTTTTCCGGTAGTGCTCACCCCGAAGCTGTGGAGAACTCCGAGGCAGTCCCGCTGCTCCGCTTCGCTACGCAGAAAGCGGAGCGCCCTTTGGGCGGACATGCTGCGCATACATTGGAGGGCGCTGCGCCCCTCCAAACCACCCAGCAACAAAAAGGAGCGCCTCTACGAGGCGGTCAGCGAGCTTTCGCTCGCATTCAGCGGGAGGGCGCTAGCGCCCCTCCCGCACCCACCCCGCACAAGTACAAAAACAAAAACCTGGCTGTGGACGGTGGGGCTGGTCTAGCCTTTATGCCTGAGTGTAGAGCCGTGCGAGATCGAACAGAAAAGCCCCAGGACGAACACGGAGCAATGCCGCCTGCCCCCGTCTATCCAAAATGCGTCTACGGTCATTCTGCCACCGGCCCACGGGTTATGAATCCGGAGTTCCATCTGGCCAGGATTTCGCGCGTTGCGGCGGCGGAATCCGGTATAAACGGGTGAGTTTTCCGGTCGATAATCAGGTATAATCCGGTATGTATTCCGGCATTATGAAAACTTCTTCCATTCAGATCACGCCTGAGCTACTGGCGTTGATTGCAGAAATTGACGAGTTCAAGGGCGCATGGCGCTCGCTGGGAACGCTCGCGCCCGAGCGGTTGAAGGCACTGCGCCATGTCGCCACCATCGAAAGCATCGGTTCTTCGACGCGCATCGAGGGCAGCAAGCTCACGGATCGAGAGGTCGAGCGCCTGCTCTCCAATCTGGAGATCAGAAAATTTTCCAGCCGCGACGAGCAGGAAGTGGCCGGTTATGCCGAAGTGATGGAGACCGTCTTTCGTGCATGGTCCGAGATTCCGGTCACGGAAAACCATATCAAGCAGCTCCATCGCGATCTTTTGCGCTGTAGCGACAAAGACGAGCGGCATCGCGGCGAATACAAGACCTTGCGCAACGACGTTGGGGCCTTCGATCCAGATGGCAAGATGATTGGAATTGTCTTCGAGACGGCGACACCCTTTGATACCCCGCGCCGGATGCAGGAGTTAGTAGCGTGGTTGAAAGAGGCCCGCGAACTCAAGCGCATTCATTCCTTGCTGATCGTCGCAGTTTTTGTTGTCGTTTTTCTGGAGATCCATCCATTTCAGGACGGCAACGGGCGGCTGAGCCGTGTTCTAACCACGTTGCTGTTGTTGCAGGCTGGCTATGCCTACGTGCCGTATTCGTCGCTTGAAAGCGTGATCGAGAACAGCAAGGACGGCTACTACCTGGCACTGCGCCAGACTCAGAGCACAATCCACGCCGATGCACCGGACTGGCAACCGTGGCTTGTGTTTTTTCTGCGAAGCCTTCAGCAGCAAGAACGCCGCCTGGCCGTGAAGGTGGAGCGCGAAAAGAATGCGCTTGCTGTTCTTTCCGAACTGTCGGTAAAAATTCTCGACTACGTGCGCGATCATGGCCGAGTGACAACCCGCGATATGGTGCGCGAGACCGGCGCAAGTCCGAACACTCTCAAATCAACCTTCACGTCGTTGGTGGAGAAAGGTCTTCTTGTGCGTCAGGGGGGCGGACGCTCAACATGGTACGGTCTTCCCTGATGCACGCAAAAGAACGCAGATGACAGGCAGGGTTCCCCGTTCCATTGCGCGACAAACAACAGCCCGAAAAACGTGCCTGTCCATGGTTTGAATGTCTTCGCGTTCGCTCGAATTCAAACCAGTCCCAATGGTGGATTCGCTCCGAGGCGTAAAGGCCGCTGCGCGCCGCTTGCGCGGTGGCCTGCGGGCCAGCCTTGACCCCTCTACGCTCAAAGCCGCCGCCGTTCGGGATACGTGTAAAAAATGGTCATTGGGCCATCGGCTGGGCGACGTGTACCCGCACACGGAGTAAGCCCAAACCGCCGAAAATTTCGCGATCTTTAGACGGGCGCTCTCAGCGGCATTGGGAACAAGGACGGAAAGTCCCGGTAAGGCTTCCCGGCGCAATGGAACAGGGAACCGGCTTAAGGGGCCGACTCCCCGCCCAGTTTTGCGCCCCCCAGGAGTACCCGCGCTGCTTCGCATCGGCAAAAGTATTGACACATCACCCCCAAGTGGGAACTGCAAAATATCCAACCGTTTACAATCTTCAACACATTTATAACCAATGCTATACATAATTCAGTTTACAAATGTAAACGAGATAATCATATTTTTATGATTCATTGTAGACATACTGATATAGAATGGCTTAACGGAAATTCCCCTCTTTTTCCGTTACTCCATACGCGCTCCCGGCCACCGAGCCAACGAGGAGGATTTCAAGGCATGAACAAGCCCGAATATCAGTCGAAAAACGGCGCAATGAGCCTTCCCGAAGTGGTCGCGCGCACCGTGCTGAGCAGCAAAACCCTATCGACACGGCTGAGTCCGGAAGAACTGGAAGAGGTCGAGCAAGCCGCCCAACGGGATGGCAGTACGCGCTCGGAGTGGATGCGCGCGGTGCTGTTGCGGGAGGCGCGCAAGTTCGCCGAGCCGCCCTTCGAGCTGCTCTTCGAAGAGGTGATTGCGACCCAAAATCTACTGACCAACTACCTCGTGGCAAGTGCTCAAGTGGCCGCCGAAAACAAGCAGCTTTCCCGTGAGGATGTGCTTCAGATGATCCAGTTTTCGAACGGGCAGAAGAAGCAGGATGCGCGGCGGATGGTCGAGGAGTGGCACGCCAGGAGCGCAGCCGAGAGCGCTTCCGGGAAGGGGGCGCGATGAACGATTGGGAGCCGCGATGGATTGCCGGTTCGATCCTTCGCCGCCTGCTGTTCTATGTCCTGGCGCCGGTTCTCTTGTGTGCCGTTGGCGTCTATGAGCAGTCCACCTGGCTGGAGCGTTACTACCTTTTTCCGTACCTGGAGAGTTCCGTTTTCCGCCATTCTCCGGCGGAGACGACGGCCGTGGAGATGTACTGGAAGGTCACAAAAGACGGCAAGACGGGCAACTATTTGAAGGCTGCCGATGTCGTTCCCGTGCTGGTTACGGTGGGAAACGAATTGCCGTTCGAGCTCTCTCCGGAGGCTCGCAAGCAGGGGTGGGATCACTTCGAAAAGGGCAGGCGAGTGCAGATCAATTGCGCCGCTCTGGCGGAGTTTTTAGAGGGCAATATCTTCGATGGCGAGAGCCTCTGGGCGTTGTTACGGCCTTTCTGGGCCGGGTATTACGTGGTACTGCTCTCGTTCATTTTTCTCCGTTTGTGCTGGCTGGATAGGGAGGAGATCCTGCAATGGATGAGGGCTCGCTGGAGGAGCTATCGGGAGCAGAAGCGCAAAATCGAAGTTCAAATACCAGCTCCAACGCGGTCTCTTCCAGCTCCGCCCAGGCCGCTCTTGAATGCCAATTCCCCGCAGGATTCCGAGCCGAAAAGCCGTCCGGCGCGTGGGCCGGAGGCCCCGGCAAACTCTTCCGGATGGAATCCTTCCCTGTGGGTGGATCGATCAAAAATGCAGTCCGGCTCCGCTCCGAAGGACGAAGAAACCGACTGAGGAGGGTACGTTGCTATCGATCTCTCAACCTCTTTCAGCCTCGCAAGCGCGGACGTATCATGCGCGTGAATTTGCTTCCGAGGCGCAGAATTACTGGAGTCGCGGGCAGGGATACAGCGCCTGGGAGGGAAGACTTGCCGGTGAATGGGGCTTGTCGGGCCAAGTAGGCGCGGAGCAGTTTGCGCGGTTGAGCGAAGGGCAGCATCCCGCGAGCGGTGACCAATTGATCCGGCATCAAGTCTCCCGGACCTATGAGGGCAAGAACGGCAAGGATGTCACTTCGGTCGAGCACCGGGCCGGTTGGGATGCTACATTTTCCGCGCCCAAGTCAGTTTCGCTCACTGCGCTTGTGGGCGGCGACGAGCAGGTGCGCCTGGCGCACCGCGAGAGTGTGAAGACAGCACTTGCGGAGCTGGAGCGGTATACGCAGGCGCGAATCGGCAACGTTCACGCGCCGGAGACGACGGGGAAGTTCGTTGCGGCGACCTTCGAGCACGACACGGCGCGTCCGGTCGAAGGCTATGCCGCGCCGCAGCTCCACACGCACGCGGTGATCTTCAACGTAACCGAGATGGAGAACGGCCAGACCCGCGCGCTTCAGCCCCAGGAACTGTTTGCCTCGCAGCGTTTCGCGACGCAAGTTTACCGCGCGGAGCTGGCCCACCGTCTGCAGGCGCTCGGCTACGAGATCGAGCGCGGCCAGTATGGGCAGCCGGAGATCAAGGGCTATACGAAGGAGTATCTTGCCGCCAACAGTCTGCGCCGGGAGCAGGTCAAGGACCATCTGCGCGCCACCGGACTCGATAGCCCGGCAGCGGCGCAGATTGCGGCGCATCGCACGCGCGACGCCAAGCAATTGCGTTCACCGGAGGAAGTGTTAGGTCAGCATCGGGAGCTGGCGGCGCTCTATGGCCATCAACCCGACCGGGTAGTCTCCCAGGCGCAAGAACGCAGCCGGGGTCACGCATACGAGCCAGACATGAGCCGGGGCGCGGAGACGGCGCAGCGTGCGGTGACGTATGCCCGCGATCATCTTTTCGAGAGAGATGCGGTGCGGGACCGGCGGGCGATTCTGGAAACCGCCCTCAACCGCGGCATGGGCGAGACCACCTATGCCCAGGTGGCGCGGGAGTTCGAGCGCCGGGTCGAGGCCGGGGAATTTCTTCGTGTAGATCATGGAGGAACCGGGCACGCCTGGGCCGGTGAGCGCTACACCACGGCGAAGATGCAGCGGATGGAGGCGGAGATCGTTGAACGGATGCGCGAGGGCAACCGGCGCGGCTATAACGATCCGATGCTGGTCTCGACGCCGTTGCGCATCGCTGTCGAGGACCGCCACAAGGAACTGAATGGCGGCCAACGCCAAGCCGTCGATGAAATCTTCCTGGCGCGCGAGAAGGTCATCGGACTGGACGGCGTGGCCGGGGCGGGCAAGACGACGACGCTTTCCGTCGTCCGCGAAGGCGTACAGGCCGAAGGTTACCGGGTCGAGGGCTTTGCGCCGACCTCGCGGGCGGCGCAGAAACTGGCCGAGGCGGGCATCGAGACTTCGACCCTTCAGAAGCACCTTGCGCAGGGGCAGCGCCCGGATACCGGCGAAAAGCGGCTTTACGTGCTCGATGAATCTTCGCTTGCCTCGACCGTTCAGATGCACGAGTTCTTTCGCCGCCTTCATGCGCAGGACCGGGTTTTGCTGGTCGGCGACCGCCGCCAGCATGAGGCCGTAGAGGCGGGCCGACCCTTCGCGCAGCTTCAGGAAGCGGGCATGAAGACGGTCAAGCTCGAAGAAATCGTCCGGCAGAAAGACCCGGAGCTGAAGCGTGTTGTCGAGCAACTTGCGCGGGGCGAGGTAGGCGAGGCGATTCAGGGACTCAACGACCAGGGCCGGGTGCATGAACTGAAAGACCCCTCCGGGCGCATCGCGGCTATCGCCCGCGAGTACGTGCGCTCGCCCGAAAGTACGCTGGTTGTCTCGCCCGACAACCGCTCGCGTGCGGAGATCAACCAGGCGATTCATGCCGGGATGCAGGAACGCGGTTTGGTGGAGCGCGAGGAACACACGGTGCGGACGCTGGTTCCCCGTCAGGAGCTGACCGGCGCGGATCGCGGCTGGGCGGCCCGGTACGAGGTGGGCGATGTGTTGCGCTACTCGCGGGGGTCGAAGGAGACCGGCATCCGCAAGGGCGAGTATGCGCGGGTGGCCGGCGTCGATGCGGACGGCAACCGTCTAACCGTGGTGCGTGCAAACGGTGAAGAGGTGAGCTACAATCCGCGCCGACAGGTGGGAGTTTCCATCTACCGGGAGGAGGAGCGCCGCTTTTCCGTGGGCGACCGCATCCAGTTCACCGCGCCGGCGAGCGACCTGAAGGTAGCGAACCGCGAGCTGGCGACCATCGAGCAGGTCGGCCCTGATGGCTCAATGCGTCTGAAGATGGACGGCGGGCGCGCGGTCGAGATCGATCCGCGCCAGCATCCGCACCTCGATCACGGCTACGCCGTGACCAGCCACAGCAGCCAGGGGCAGACCGCCGAGCGCGTTTTGATTAACGTGGACACCGAGCTTGCCGCGCGCGATCTGCTCAACAGCCGTATGGCGTATGTGGCGGTTTCGCGCGGCGCGCACGATGCGCAAATCTTCACCAACGACGTGGCCGCGTTGCCCAAAGCGCTTGGACACGAGGTCTCACATGCTCAGGCCCATGTGCCGGAACTGGTGGTAACGCCACAGGTGAAGGAGATCGCGGAAAGCATCGTGCACGACATGGGGTTCGGGATTGGGCGATAGGACCACCGGCTTAGAAGTCCAGGGCCCGCTAAGCTCTCAGTCGGAACCATTTTAAAATACATGTACCATAAAAATATTTATGAACCTTAGTTGAAAACGGTGCATAATGGTTTTATGAGAACACGGACCAATCTTCACATCGACAATGACGCCCTGACCTTCGCCTCGTCGTACGCGAATGCCAAGGGAGTCTCGCTGGGTATTGCCGTCAGTGAGCTGATTCGCCGCGCCGAGCGGCTGGCGGGGCAGGAAAGCCCTTCGTCCCGGCTGGTCATGAACCCGCATGGCTATCTGGAGATAGCAGACACAGGCGACCGCATCACGCCGGAGATGGTAAAGGAAGCCTCGGAGGATGTCCTTGTCTGAGAACGGCTATTTGCTGGACGTGAATATTCTGTACGCGCTGATGGCCAGGAATCATATTCACCATTCGATCGTTGAGGCGTGGTTCTATGCCGACGCCGATCTTAGCTGGGCAATTTGCCCTTTCACGGAAGCCGGGTTCCTGCGCAATGCGACCGCGTCGCGCGCCGGGCAGATCGACATGGCCGAGGCCACGGCCATTCTGAAAAAGCTCGCGCAGCATCCGGGCTATCGTTATCTGCCTATCGCCGAGGACTGGCACACGCTGTGCGGCCCGTTCTTCAAGCGGCTGTTTGGCACCAAACAGGTCACGGATGCCTACCTGCTGGGCCTGGCCGTGCGCAATGGAATGGTCCTGGTAACGATGGACAAAGGCATCGTGTATCTGGCCGGGAGCGAGTTCAGCAAGCATGTCCTGCTTTTGGAGGCTTCATAGATAGAGACCATACTTGCCTAAAATCGGCCCTCAACTTCAACCGGGACGCCGCGGTGCTAGTAACACCGGCGACGCCCCTAACCAAGCAGCCTATAGAGGAGGCTTCATGGCTACCCGTAATTCTATCGAATCGGTTCTTGCGCGGTTCGCGCGGCATCTGTACGCGCGGCGCGGTCTGAGCGAGGTTACCGTCCAAAACTACGTTGCCACGATCCGGCGTCTTGCGCCGGTGATCGGCCTTGAACCCACGCCCAAGGCCATCGAGCTGCACATCGAACGGATGCACAAGGCGGGAGCGTCCTACTCCCACATCGTCAATACCTCAATCGCACTCGAAGCCTATTGCACATTTGCGGGGCGGCCCATCAAGCTGGGCCGTCCGAAAAAACCCCACCATCTGGTTCGCGGGACGCTTTCCGAAGCGGAGATTACCTTGCTGATCGCGGCGGCGCGCACTGTGCGCGAACGGGCGATGATTGCAACGCTGGCCTATGCCGGTCTGCGCAACCGCGAACTCTGCCGGTTGCGCATTCAGGACGTGGACCTGAGCGGGCAGACATTGCACATTCAGGCCACGAAGACGCAGAAGGACCGCTACACGCATATTGCCTCAGCCTGCGTAAGTGTGCTGGCCGAGTATATGCGCGAGCGTGGCGGCCAACCAGGCGATTGGCTGTTCGTCTGCCTGCGCAGCGGCAAACCCTACGCGCAGCAGAACCTGCGCAAGCTGATTCGCACCGCAGCAAAGCGCGCAAATCTGAAGAAGCGGGTATACCCGCATTTGCTTCGACACAGCTTAGCGACTTGCCTGCTTCACCGCGGTGCGCATCTGCTGGCCATCAAGGAACAGCTCGGCCACGCCTTTGTGGAGACAACGATGATTTACGTTCACTCCAGCCCGGAGCACACCCAGCTCCAGTACCGGATGTACGCCCCGTCGTACCTCTGAACCACGGCGGGCCGGGGGAAACTTCGGCCCGCCGCGCACGGTTATTTGCAAAGGATGATCCCCAGGCAGATTTTCACGTGCTTGTGTTGACAAGAGGGGG
>Ga0209415_10016876_pt1 | contig 11675 bp, 2 predicted proteins | sample PeaSoiSIISIP2007_FD_187696 | JGI IMG/M metagenome (GOLD analysis project Ga0209415, IMG submission 187696) | Peat soil microbial communities from Weissenstadt, Germany - SII-SIP-2007 (SPAdes) (version 2) | ecosystem: Environmental > Terrestrial > Soil > Wetlands > Peat | place: Germany... | reverse complement strand
ACGACCACCATCGACACTGTCTCGCTCAAGCAGGTCGACGTCACCGGCTGGGCGGTGACGCTGCCTGGCACATCCGACGCGCTCCCTGTGTGGGAAGGCACTGCCCTTCAGGCGTTCGTCGACGACAAAACCGCCTGGAGCGCGGTGAACATTGCGATGAAGAATGCAAAGAACGCGATCTCGGTGATGCAACTAGCGCTGGACATGCCCCGCAGCTATCAGGCCGACGCCAAACAAGAGAGCCCCGAGGTCGTGCTCGATTTCCCGGACAGCTTTGACGGCACCACGTCGCCGACGACGGCCATCGATCCGATCGCCTTCCCCCGGCCGGAACGGACGGTGGTCACCGCCGCGCAGGGCGGCCGAGCGGTGAAGGTGCTGATCTCCAGCACCACCGGTTACGCCTTCATCAACTTCATCGTCACGGTCGTGCATGTGTGGAACCACCTGTTCCATGGCACGCCCTACCCCGACGCCGGGGAGGTCCAGAACTACTTCACCAAGGCGGGTACCACGGCCAAGGCCTTGACCTTCACCACGACCGGGATCAGCGTGGTGCACGCCAAAGCCGTGCTGGTCGACGCGGTGGATGCCAGCGCTGCCGTGTCGAACGCCTTCCTGCTCGGGTCGCCGTTCGAACAAAGCTATTGGGACACCGGCAACCATCAGGTGTACGAGGCCCGGCGCGGCTCGTGCTCCGGAGAGCCCGTTCCGGTGCACGACGTCAGCATCGGGATCCGGGGACCGCTGGTCAAAGACCTGCAGGACCAGTTCGTCGCGCACTGGAGCAAGGCGGACGACGGCAGCAACCCGGCCGTCGCGTTGACCAACCCGCCCGCGGCGATCACCACCGCGAAGCAAGGCGAGTACGTGGCCGCAGCCCAACTGGTCCGGACCGTCAACGTGGACACGCTGCCTACGGTGCCCAACGGCGAGGTGGGCCTGCTGGAGGCCTACCTCAGGGCGATCGAGAACGCCACCGACTACATCTACTTCGAGAACCAGTACTTCACCAACGAGACGATCGGAAGGGCGCTGGTGGCAGCGCTCAACAAGCAGACGAACCTGCAGGTCATCCTGATGGTGAACGTTGTCCCAGACCTGCCGTTCTACCCGCATTGGCAGACTGAGCTGTTCGCGCGGATCCGCAAGGACGCGCCGAGTGCCGCCACCCGGTTCGGCGTGTTCACCGCCTGGTCGCACGAAGCGGCGTCGGCCATCCACAAGCGGAAAGACAACAAGGACAACAATCCGCTGCTGATGCCGAACTACCTGCACACCAAGACGGCGATCGTCGACGGCAAATGGGCGACCATCGGCTCGGGCAACCTGGATGGCGCCTCGCTCGACGAATTCCAGATCATGCGGCCGTTCATCGGCGTCAACCGTAACGACGAACTCAACTGCGTGGTTTACGACGGTGTAGACGGTCACGATTCGCGCGGGTTCGTCGACGCGCTTCGGTTGGCGTTGTGGAGCGAGCACCTGGGTATCCTGACCACCGACTCGCGGCTGGCAAAGCCCGCGACGCCGCCGAGCAACTGGCTGACTCTGTGGAACACCCAAGCCGCTGCGAAGCTGCAGGTCCTCAAGAACAGCCCGACCGCCGTCGACCCCAACAACGCCAACGGTCGGGTGCTCGCGTTCCCACCAACGGCGCCCGGCAACTACGCCAAGTTCATCGCGGCCACGGACATCAACGCCAAGGACCCCAGCGGCAAGATCGCCCACCCCGTCTGCCTGCTCGAGAAGACCACTGCGTTCAACTTCCACGACGGCACGTGGGCCGACGCGAGGAGCTGAGACCCATGCCCTCCTCCCTCGATCTCGCCGTTCAGCGGCTCGGCAACGTCCTTGCGGACATCGCCGACGTGGTCGAACGCCCGGACGGCCCGGCCGACCTACTGGGCCGGCTCGGTTGGGACCTGCCACCCGAGGTCGACGACATCGGCCTTGCGGCGCTGGACTTCTCCGACCTGCTGACGGCGATCGCGAGCCTCGAGGATCTGCTCGACGCAGGCACCACCGACCTCGACCTCGACGCCGGCTTCGCGCAGGTCGCCGTCGCGCTCGGAGAGTTCCTGCAGGGCATCGACACGGTCGTCAACGCCTTCGCGTCGACCGGCGACTACCTGACCCAGACCGACATCGTCGACCAGTTCATACCGCGGCTGCTCGACTACTGCGTCGTCTCGATGCTGCAGTCGACGTCGCTACTCACGATCGGGCTGCTGATGTTCCTCGGCATTGTCGAGCTGCAGCCCTACCCCACCGACCCGACGATCTACCAGGTCCAGCACGTGCGCCAGGTCGTGAACTGGGATCGCATTCCGGAGCTGTTCAGCGACATCAAGGGCCTGCTCACCGAGGTGTTCCAGTGGGGCGTCGCGAGCGCCGACCCGTCCGTGCTGGTCAGCGCGCTCGGTACGGTCATCTCCGGCCTGGGCGTGTCGGTCAGCTCGCGCGCGCTCCCCCGCCGGGCCGAGTCGGCGCTGGTCGGTCAGGACGTGCCGGAGGCCGACGCCGACCCGATGCTGCAGGTCTTCGTCAGCTTCCTCAAGGCGCTCGACGACTCCGGCGTCGACGTGGGCATCACCATGACCGGCCTGCGCCCGACCACGGCCGGCGGCCTGGACATGGGCATCGCGTTCGCGCCGTATGTGATGGGCGGTGGGGACATCACGATCCCAATCAGCGACACGGTCATCTTCGGGATCGACGCCTCGCTGGAGGTGGACACGGGGGTCGCCCTTGTTTTCCGGGCTGGTTCGGCCCCGGTGATGAAGAGCGGCCTCCTCTCGGGCAACATCGCCGACTCGCTCGACGGGCACATCCTCGCAACCCTCACGGTGGCCAACGCGGACAAGACCCCATTGAACCTGCTCACCGTGGCGGACGGCCTCGGGATCACCGTGGGCTCGGTCGGCGTCGGCGGCGGGGTCGACGTCAACGCCGGCCAGCTCAGCGCGCTCGTCTCGGCCGCCCTCACCAACGGCGTCTTCACCCTGAGCACAAAGAACCTGGACTCGTTCGTCGCGACGATCATCCCGATCGACGTGACCTGCAACTTCAACCTCACGCTCGGCTGGTCCTCAGCGAGCGGCCTGTTCATCGAGGGCAACGCCAGCCCGCACTTCGACATCAACCTCAACACCGACATCGGCCCCTTCCACCTGGGCCTCCTGCACCTCGTGATGACGCTCGGGCAGCCCGACCTGCCGGTGGAGATCAGCTTCGACGGCAGCGCCTCGCTCGGTCCTTTGCTGGTGGCGGTGCAACGCCTCGGCGTCACTGCGGACCTGAAGTTCCAGCGGGGCAACCTCGGCCCGGTCGACCTCTCGCTCGGCTTCAAACCGCCGACCGGGCTGGGTATCCAGTTCGACGCCGGAGTGGCGGCAGGCGGCGGGTTCATCTCGTTCGACCCGGACTCCGGCCGCTACGCAGGCGTCCTCGACGTAACGATCGTCGACACCATCGCGGTCAAGGTCATCGCGGTGCTTGACACGAAACTGCCCGACGGTTCCACGGGTTTCTCGTTCCTCATGGTTATCACGTTCGAGTTCCCGCCGATCCAGCTGGGCATGGGCTTCACCCTGAATGGGGTCGGTGGCCTCGGCGGGGTCAACCGCACCATGGTGATCGACGCGCTGCAGGCCGGGCTGCGGGCGCACAGTCTCGACGACATCCTGTTCCCGCCAGACCCGGTCGCCAACGCGACGAAGATCATCAGCGAGATCGAGTCGTTCTTCCCGCCGCAGCAAGGGCGATACCTGTTCGGGCCGATGTTCTCTATCGGCTGGGGCACGCCCCCCCTGCTAGACCTGGAGGTCGGGATCATCCTCGAGGTCCCCGATCCGATCCGGCTGGCCATCCTCGGCGAGATCAAGGCGAACATTCCGTCACCGGACTTCCCGATCATCTCGCTGAAGATCCAGGTGCTCGGCACAATCGACTTCGGCCTGGAAAAACTGGCCATCGACGGCACCATGTACGACTCGTACCTGCTGGCCTTCCAGCTCGGCGGCGACATGGCGCTCCGTCTGAGCTGGGGCGGCAGCCCGGACTTCCTGTTCTCACTGGGCGGTTTCAACCCGCACTTCACCCCGCCGCCGGACGTGCCGGCGCTCAAACGGCTCAGCATCAGCCTGGGCAGCGGTGACAACCCGCGCCTGTCGGCGTCGGCCTACCTGGCCCTCACGTCGAACTCCTTACAGTTCGGGGCGAACGTCGACGCCTACGCCGCGGCCGGCGGGTTCACCGTGCACGGATACATCGGCTTCGACGCGCTGTTCATCTTCAGCCCGTTCTCGTTCGAGTTCGACTTCTCGGCCGGCTTCGAGATCAGCTACGACGGCGCGACTCTGGCCGGCGTCACCCTGGACGCCTCGCTATCCGGTCCCAGCCCGTGGCACCTGCACGGCGACGCGTCGCTGACGTTCCTGTTCTTCTCGGTCAGCGCGTCAATCGACCTGACCTGGGGCGATGCCAATCAGGCCACCCTGCCGCCAGCGACCGTGCTTCCCGCGCTGACGTCGGCGCTCGGCGACCCGCGCAACTGGTCGGTCGGCCTGCCCGCTGGCGCGCCGGCCGTGTCGTTGCGCGCGATCGGCTCGGACCCCACGGTGATCGTGGTCCAGCCTACTGGGGTGCTCCAGGTCCGCGAGATCGTCGTCCCCCTCGACCTGCCGATCACGATGTTCGACAACGCCACTCCGACGGACGGCACCGAGTTCGCGATCACCGACGTCCGGCTGAACTCCGAGCCCGTGACGGCCACGCCCAAGCAAGAGGACTTCGCGATCGGGCAGTTCACAATCATGAGCGACGCGGACAAGGTCAGCGTGCCGTCCTACGAACCGTTCGACGCGGGCGTCCAAGTCGGCAACGCTCCGCTGCAGAACGGCAAGGACGCGCCCCGCACGATCGAGTACGTCACCAAGATCATCGACGACTACCAGCAGGTGTCACGGGTGGGCGGCATCTACCAGATGCCCGCACAGATCCACAGTGTGCTGACCAGCACCCGGGTGGCGGCAGCCATCTCGAAGACCGGGCTGCGCAACTTCGCCTCGCACGCCCCGGACCCGATCGCCGTGCAGCCCACGAACTACGTCGTGGCCAGCACGATCGACCTCACCCAGCGCACCGATGTGCTGGCCGACGCGACCACCTATTATCAGGCGCAGGTGGCGCTCGCGTCCCACGTGGCTGAGCACCCCGAGGACAAAGCCGACCTGCAGGTGATCGCCAGCCACCAGGCGGCACCCGAGGTGGTGGCGACATGACGGGGCCAACGGACGACGAGTTCGGCCGGCATCACTTCCTGGCCTGGTCGCGGCAGGGCATCGCCACGACACTGAACAACCCCGACTACGGCGGCTCGTTGCCGGACCGCCCCACGGTGACCGTTGACCTCAACGTCACCGCGCAGAACCCCGGCAGCGTGACGGCCGTCCCGACGGTCACGGTGCACACGTTCGGCCCGGGCGACGTGCTCGGCATCGACCCTCGGCAAGTGGTGCGCACCGAGCCGAAGGATTCGACCACCAACTTCGAACCGAACTACCTGGTCGGCATCGAGTTCGACACCCCCGATTTTCCTTGGCTGTTCACGCCCGCCGCTCCGGCCGGCGACCGGATCCGGCCGTGGGTAATGCTGATCGTGCTGAAGGGTACGGAGTTCACGCCGGTGGCGGGCGTGGTCAACCCGCTGCCAGCCATCGACGTCACCTCGATCGCTGCGCTGCAATCCCTCGACGACGCGTGGAACTGGGCGCACACCCAGGTGTCCGGGGACGCGGGCCTGGCACCGACGGCCGCCTCCGACCCGTCGAGTGTGATCTCGCGGCTGCTGTGCCCGCGCCGGCTCGATCCGGAGACGGCCTACACCGCCTTCGTGGTGCCGACGTTCGAGATCGGCCGGCAGACCGGGCTGGGCCTGGACGTTTCCGCGCTGCACACCTCCGACCCGGCGTGGACGTCGAACACCGGCACGCCACTGCGGCTCCCGGTCTTCTACCAGTGGCAGTTCCACACGTCCGATCAAGGGGATTTCGAGTCGCTGGTCCGTCGGCTGGTGCCCCGGAAGTTCGGCGCGATCGTCGGCGAGCGGCCGATGGCGGTCGACGACCCCATGCCGGACGTGCCGAGCGCGGGCGATCCCCTCATGCTGCAAGGGGCTTTGAAGAGCATCGCGGCCGCGACCAGCGAGTGGGACGACCCGGCGAAGACAGCCTTCCAGACCGCGGTGGCCGGCCTGGTCAACCGGGTAGCGCCGCTCGTCGACGACCCGAAGGGGCCGGATCCGCAGGTCGTACCGCCCATGTACGGCCGCTGGCCCGCCGGCGTCGACGCGCTCACCGTGAACGGCACCCGGTGGATCGATCAGCTCGGCCTCGACCCGCGCAACCGCACCATCGGCGGCATGGGCGCACAGGTGGTCGACGCCAACCAGACCTCGTTGCTCGCCTCGGCATGGCAACAGGTCGCCGGCATCGAGGCGGCCAACGCCGCGCTGCGGCAAGCCCAGTTAGCCCGCGCCACCATGACCATGCTGCACGCCCAGCTGAGCACGGCGCTGGCGTCGACCATCCTCACCCTGACGACGCCGTTGCACGCCAACGTGCTCGCCAGCCCGAGGACCATCCGCGCGACGATCGACGCGAGCCGGGTGCCTCTACGGCTGACTTCGCCCACCGCGCGCCGATTGACCCATCCGACAAGCCTGATCCGGCGCCGGCAGGTCGCCCTAACCGGCGTGCGGGCCACGCCCGGCAGCCTGCTCACCGCCATCAACTCCGGCCGGATCGGCGTCGTCCCACCGGTGTCCCTGCCCGGTGGACTGGTGCCCATCGAGCAAGTCGGCACCGGGTCTGGCTCAATCGGCGGGACGGGATCCGGCCTCGGTTCGGGTTCCTCCGGGAGCGGTGCGGAGTCGGGGTCGGGCGGCTCGGGGAGCGATGGTGGGTGTGGCGACGGCTTCCCGTGGTCGCGCTGGTTCCCGCTCACCCTCGACATCGACACGCCGGCCGGAGATCTCGCCTTCACGATCGACGTTAACCAGCCCGGCTCGGGTTCGGGCCTGGGCTCCGGGTCTGGTTCCGGCCTGGGGGTGGGGTCGGGATCCGGCTCGGCGGTGGCGTCGGTGAACCCGGTGGCCTTCACCCTGGACGCGATCAATGCGGTGTCGGCCCAGCCCGATTTCGTGATCACCGCTCCGGAAACCGCGGTGGCACGAGGCGGAACCGGTACGGCGACCGGAAGCGGCACGGGCAGCGGTTCGGGAGCTGGCGGGATCGATTCCCCCGACGCTGCGCGGTTCCGGTTGGCCCTCGGTCCGCTCGCCGAGACCTGGGCCGAGGTGGCCGCCGACCCGCCGCTGGCCGAAGCCCTCGACATCACAACGCTGAGCAGTACGCTCACCCAGCGGCTCGATCCCGTGCTTACGGTTCCCGCACGGATGTCGTCGATCGTGCAGGTGTCCGCCGGGCTGAACTGGCACCCGGCCGATCCGATCCGCGAGATCATGGCCTCGCCGCTATTCCCGCAGCCGATGTACGTGCCGTTGTGCGACCTCTCGTTGCAGTACATCATGCCGGGTGCCGATCAGATCCCGAACGAGTCCGTCGGGCTGGTGCTGACCAATCCGGCCTTCATCGAGGTTTACATGGTCGGCTTGTCACATGAGATGGCCCGGCAGCTGCTGTTCGTCGGCTACCCCACCGACTGCATGGGCACCTACTTCCGGCAGTTCTGGGACGTGAGCGGCTACGTGCCACAGCCGAGCGACCCGACCGATCCGACGGCGCTCGCCGAGATGCTCTACGACATCCCGCCAATCGTCACCTGGGCGCTGCCGGACCCGCTCGGCGCCCATCCCAACCACTCGGGCGTCACCGCACCGCTCGTCCTCATCGTACGGGGCGAACTGCTTCGCCGCTATCCCGACGCGATCATTTACGCCGCGCCCGCCAAGCTCGACGGCGACACCCGCAGCATCGACGACTCGGCGCCGGAGCAACACCCGATCTTCCACGGCACCCTCGCGCCGGACATGAACTTCTTCGGCTTCAACATCTCCGTCGATGATGCGAAGGGCGATGCGACCGTGGCGGAAGGCTATTTCTTCGTCTTCCAGCAGCATCCTTCCGGTCCGCGGTTCGGGCTCGAACCGTCCGCCGACGGCACGGTCAGCCAGTGGTCGGACCTGGCGTGGACCAACTTCGGCTCGGCTCCCGCGGCTTCCACTCCTGCCTCGACTCCCGCGGACCCCGCTCCCGCTGCACCGGCAGATCCGGCACCGGCCGCGAGCCCGAACATCGTCACCCCGCCGACGCTGTTGCCTCCGTTCACCGAGCTGTTCCTGGCCTCGTCGACCATGCGCCGGGTCCTCGCGCAGAAGCCGATACCGAACTTCCTGTCAGCCGGCGACGGCCCGACCGACGTGTCAATCAGTGGCACCGACGCGGGCTTCCACTGGGGCGCCGATGCTGCCCAGACTGCCTACATCACCGCCCGTCTGCCGTTCAGGGTAGGCATCCACGCCGACCTGATGATCCCGGACATGGACGCCCCGTCATGACACATGCCGTCGAAGCTGCGGCCCACTCGCTGGTGGAGGGGGGACGCGGGGTGCTCGGCGATGACGACAACGAGGAGGCTGCGCATGAAACCGTCGCGGCCGACCCGAACCAGACCAGTCTGCCGGCCGGCGTCCCGCTGTTGTTGCTGCCGGTTCGGCTCGAAACTCGCTTCATCGACGTGGCAACGGCGCAAACCTCGGAACACACAGCCGCCGAGAACACCACCACGGAATTCGACGTCGCCCAGTTCGTGATCAACCAGCCAACCGAGCTTGAGCTCCTTATCCGCGTTTACCCCGACACGATAAGCACGTCCTCCTTCGAGCCCGACCTGACCAGCGACGAGATCGCCGCGGGGACCAGCTACTGGCAGACCGGCTGGGGCAACACGACGACCGACCCGCGGCGGGACGCATGGACCACGCTCGCGAACCAGTTCGGCGCCCCGCGCGCGGCCTGGATCGCCGCAACGATGATGCCGACGAACCTGGGCGGCACCGACGCCTTGCCGACCTTCCCGAGCCCGGCCACCAGGGCGAGCTCCTATGAGAAAGCCCCTACTGCAGAAGCCCTTCCGCAGCATTGGACGGTGGTCTTACAGAACGGGACCACCAGTCGCACAGTGCAGGGCGGCCAGATTACGCCGAGCCTGGCGGTCGGCTTCACCCCGCACGACGGCCAGCTCCCGGACGGGCTTCCGGTCGACGCCGGCATGCGCTGGCTGGTCGACTTCGCGGAGGCGGAGGAAGTGGGCATGGGGATCCGGGTTCCGCTCGCCGCCGACGAGCAGGCCGGCTTCGACCGCATCTACGTGTTCGGCGTCTGCGACGCGCCAGACGACGCGCCCGGCCAGGAGGAGCTGGTCGGACTGCTGACCGCGCACCACTACACCGATGGGTTCTCCCTTGTCCCACAAGGGGCTCCGACGAACAACACGTCAGACGCGTCGTCCGCGTTCAGCACGGCGGACCCGAACCAGGCGATCAGCTACGCGGTCGAAGCCGCCGACGACCTGGCCACCGATCCGGCCGCGGACGGTCCGACGCTGGCCGCGACGCTGGGGCTGCCGACCGCCACGTTCAGCCACGTCCGCTACGCCGACGGGACGGGCGGGCAGAACAGCGCCGACATGGTCACCGCATTGTGGCCCGCGACGCTCGGCTATTTCCTCGACCAGATGATGGACCCGGTATTCACCGCCGCGCAGCGGGAGACGATGCGGCAGTTCACCCGGGACCACGTGCGCCCGCGCGGTCCACTGGCCGCGGTGCGGGTCGGCGCGACGCCGTACGGGATCCTGCCGACCACGTCGCTGACCGCGGTGCTGGCCGCGAAACCCGCCACGTCGCGGCTGGGCACCGCAAACTACCGTGCGCGCAACGCGCTCGCACAGCTGGCCGAACGCCTGCTGCCGTCCTGGGACAACGGGATCGGCGCGGTCCCGCACATCGGCGCCACCTCGGACCCCGACGCCGACCTGGCCCAAGTGCTGGGCATGGACGCCAGCTCGCTGGACTACCGGGGCCGCCGCGTCGTCGGGGACGACCTGTTGTGGAACATGCTGGTCTTTGCCAATCCCGGCCCGCCGTCGGAGGAATGGTGGACCGAGCACCTGGCGCGCGGCAGGACCCTGCTCGATGGTTTGCAGCTCACGACCTGGGACCCGCGGGTGATCCACACGTCCATGGGCACCGATAGCTACCCGGTGCCGTACTCGAGCGTGCAGGACCCGCCGCTGTCGGAGACGGACCCGATCGCCGCGGACGCCACCCTGGACGGCGCCCCGGTCAACTACATCCAGTGGCTCGCGCACGCCGCGATCGACGACGTGTGGGCCGAGAACTACCCGGGCACCAAGCCGACGTCGATTCTGTACCGAGTACTGCGGCAGTCCATGCTGCGCGAGTACGTCACCCAGGCCGGGGAGGCGCAGGTGAGTTCCGGCCTGCTGGACGCGTCGGTGCTGCGCGAGGTCGAGCTGGTCAACGTCGCCGTCGAGACTCCTACCACGACCGCGTACGAGATTATGCAACGCCCTTATGCAACAGGGTCGACGCTCACCTGGGCGAAGTACCTGGACGCCGTCATCGCGCCGCCGCCGGACTCCCCGCTCGCTCGGGTGGCCGACCTGCGCGCCGCGCTGGACCGCCTCGCCTTGCTGCCCAGTGCAGAACTCGACCGCCTGCTCTCCGAGACGCTCGACGCCGCGAGTCACCGGCTCGACGTCTGGATCACCGCGATCAGCACGTCGCTGCTGGCCGATCAGCTCCCGAGCGCGGCAGCCCAGCTAACAAACTCGCTTGGTAGCGCGCCAGCTACAAGCACGACCGAAATCGCGGCGGGTACAAGCTCGACTGGTGACACGCTGGCGACGACTTCGACCGGCACTGCCGTGCTGCATCTCGGCGCGTACGGCTGGGCCGAACAGGTCGCGCCAGCGCCGGTCCGTGCGATCGTCACGGGCGCCGAGGCGGCGGCCGTGACCCAGATGGACCAGGCGCGCGCGCAACTCGCCCCGAAGGCGAGCAAGCCGGCGGCGGTGCAGGTCCCGGACTCGGGCAGCGGCGGGTACGTGCACGCGCCGTCGATAACCCAGGCCGCGGCCGGCGCGGTGCTGCGCAGCGGATACCTGAGCCACCAGAGGACCCCGGACGAACCGACCCTTGCCATCGACCTGTCCTCGATCCGGGTCCGGACCGCGCTGTGGGTGCTCGCAGGCGTGCGCCAGGGCCTGAGCCTGGGCGCTCTGACTGGTTTCCAGTTCGAGGAGCACTTGCACGAGGCCGACCTCGACAAATACATCCAACCGTTCCGGGACGCCTATCCGCTGGTGGGAGACGACCTCACCGGGACTACGGCCAGCGGCGCGGTCACCCCGATCGCGCAGGTCGTCGACGGCGTGAAGCTGCGCGAGGCATGGCAGTCTGGCGCGCTCGCTCCCGGACAGCCTTGGGGCACCGGGCTTCCCACCGGTAGCGACCCCGCGCAGACCGCGATCACCGGGATGCTCGAACAGATCGACGACGCCATGAGCGCGCTGTCGGACGTGTCGATCGCGGAGAGCGTCTTCCAGATCATGCGCGGCAACTACGG
>Ga0209415_10016875_pt1 | contig 11675 bp, 8 predicted proteins | sample PeaSoiSIISIP2007_FD_187696 | JGI IMG/M metagenome (GOLD analysis project Ga0209415, IMG submission 187696) | Peat soil microbial communities from Weissenstadt, Germany - SII-SIP-2007 (SPAdes) (version 2) | ecosystem: Environmental > Terrestrial > Soil > Wetlands > Peat | place: Germany... | reverse complement strand
GGTGGGACCTGATCCTGGAATATGCGTTTGGCGCCGCCACGGTCGCCAGCGGCTGGAGCAGCACGCTGGTGGCGTTTTTGCAGGACTACGGAATCAACCTGCCTCCCCAAATCTGTGATGTACCGGGTGCGAAGTGGGTCATGGTAGATGGCCGGTGGGCGCCTGAAACGACGTTCAATCTGCCTGCTGGCCAGTTGGCGGCGCTACCGCACGCCACTGCGAGTTTCAACCTGCTTGCGTTCCTGGCCATTCTGGGTGTGACCACAATCCTGATTATTGGCATCAAGGAGTCCGCAAACTTCAATACCGGGATAGTTTTTGTGAAGCTTGCCGCGGTTCTCACCTTTATTGCCGTGGCCCTGCCCTTCGTGCTCAAGCACCCGGTGCTCGCCCATGCCAATTGGAAGGTATTCCTGCCGCCTAACTCTGGAACTTTTGGTTTTTATGGATGGTCGGGCGTGCTGCGAGGCGCGGGCGTCGTGTTCTTTGCGTACATCGGGTTCGATGCTGTTTCGACGGCGGCGCAGGAAGCCCGCAAGCCCCAAAAAGATATGCCCATTGGCATACTCGGTTCGCTGATCGTCTGCACCTTCCTCTACATCGTGGTTTCCGGGCTTTTGACCGCAACGGTGCACTATTCGCGGCTGAATATCGGGGCGCCGGTATCGCTGGCCATTCGCGAAACAGGCGTGAAGTGGGGGAGTTACGTGGTGAACGCCGGAGCGCTGGCGGGCTTAAGCACGGTCATGCTGGTGATGCTGCTAGGGCAGTCGCGCGTGTTTTATTCCATGGCGCACGACGGGCTGCTCTGGAAGTGGGCCGGCGATATTCACCCGAGGTTCCGCACCCCGTGGAAGTCCACGGCAATTGTGGGGCTGGCGGTAGCGATTGTGGGCTCGCTGGTTCCCATCGGCAGCCTCGGCCAGATGGTGAGTATCGGCACGCTCCTCGCGTTTGTGATCGTGTGCGCGGCGGTCTGGATTCTGCGCGTCAGGCGGCCTGACCTGGAGCGGCCCTTCCGGACGCCGTGGGTTCCGTTCGTTCCCATCATGGGGATTATCGTTTCGCTGGGCCTGATGGCCGGGCTGAACGGCGTCACTTGGATTCGTCTGATCGTATGGCTGATTATTGGCTTAATTATTTACTTCACCTACAGCGTGAAGCACAGCAAGGTGCGGAACTCGCTCCGGCAATAATTTTAATTGAATCGGCACGGAACTCCGCCAATCGCGACTCCTCTTCTTGCAAGAGAATCAGAAAGGGAGCGCTCGTCCATCCGTCGCGAATCAGGTAAAGTGTTATTTCTGATGCTGCGCACATGAGCGGACCGGCTAATCGTCAAAAACCCTTCTGGAAGAGCCTCTCGAAGCTCGATTGGACCGCTCTGGCTGTAATCCTTCTGGGGATTTGGGCGGGCTGGTCCGGCAATCCTCTGCAGGGCGACGCGGCGATGCGGTTCTTGCGATTCCTGGCGCTGCTGGCGTTGGTCTATCTCGCCTACCGCGCCTGGAGCCGCTGGCGAACGGAACTCCTCTGGAGCCTGCGCAACCGCTTGATCGTAGCCTACGTTTTTATCGCGGTTGTGCCCATCCTTCTTCTCGTCATCCTGGCCGGCCGTGCGCGACAGATTATCTACGCACAAGTTGGCTCCTATATGCTTCACGAGGAAATCCACCGGCGCGTGGACTTGCTGGCCGATGCCGCCGCACACATCGCCGCCGCCGAGGAGACCCTGCCTGCATCCATCAGCCAGGTAGCCCTGGAAAAAGCCCTCGCTGCGCAGCTTGAGGTCGCGGAAGGCAAGACCCTGCCAGGGTTGGTCGTCAACTTTCATGTGCCCGAAGACTATTTCCGCAAATTCGCCGGGCCGAATGCCCGTTCGTACGAGGGCCTGGTGCAGAGCGAGAATCAATTGCGGCTGGCGAGCATGAGGGAAGTGGATTCACCGCGCGGCAAGCAGATTCTGGAACTGAGCGTACCGGTGACCGCGGAATTTCTGGAGAGCATCGGCACCGACCTGGGCCCTTTCAGCATGCTGCTGCTGCGCCGCGTGAACGACGGCAGCACCGCGGGTGACGTCACCATCGGCACGGAGAAATACCGCATCGTCGGACGAGTGACGACGCACAAACACTTTCTGCCGCCCGCCGCTTCCTGGACGGATACCGTGGTGAACGACCTGTCGATCCTGCCAGTCAGCCATATCTCCGCCGACGGCGTGGTGGTGCGGGCTCATCCGGTGTTTGCCTCCTACGATGCGCGTATTTCGCAGTTGAATCACCGCATATTCGGGTTGGTCGGGGAATTCAGTATCTCCAAGGTAGTCTTATTGGTTGGGATTTCCGTCGTTTTCTTCGTTCTGGAGCTCGCGGCATTAATTATCGGCATCGTCCTCACGCGCGCCATCACGCGCACGATTTCCGAACTCTATCGCGCTACCCAATTCGTCCAGGAAGGCAATTTTAGCTATCGCGTCAACGTGGAACGCAAGGACCAGCTCGGCGCGCTGGGCGAATCGTTCAACTCCATGACCAGTTCCATCACCAACCTGATTAACGAGCAGAAACAACTGCAGCGCCTGGAAAACGAAATTTCCATCGCCCGGGAAGTGCAGGACCAGCTATTCCCGCGCAACTTGCCGCACGTTGCGGGCGTCGAAATCGAAGCCATCTGCAGGGCCGCGCGCAGCGTTAGCGGGGATTATTACGATTTCATCCAACTGAGTCCCACGCACGTGGCCATCGCCATCGCCGATATTTCAGGGAAGGGGATTTCCGCAGCCCTGCTGATGGCCAGTTTGCAAGCGGCGCTGCGCAGCCAGTTGCTGGTGCCGGGCAGCGAGACGCTGAGCACCGCCGAACTCGTGGCGCGGCTCAACAAACATCTGGTGCGCAACACCGGCGATGATCGCTTCGCCACGTTTCTCGTCGCCGTGTTTGATACGGCCACGCGCACGCTGCGCTACACCAATGCGGGACACCTGCCCGGCTTCTGCCTCTCCGACGGCAAATCCATACACCTGGACAAGGGCGGAATCGTGCTTGGGATCGTGGAGGATTACCCGTTCGTGGAAGGCATTGTGCAGGTGCCCCCGGATAGTGTGTTGATTGGCTATAGTGACGGACTCGTGGAGCCCGAGAATGTGTATGGCGAGGAATTCGGGGTGTCGCGTTTAGAGGCGGCGGCGCAGCGTGTACGCCATGCCTCCCCACGGCGCATCGCCGAATCACTGATGACGACCGCGGAAGAATGGTCCGGGAGTCCCGAGCAGGCCGACGATATGACGGTCATCGTCGCACGCTTGGGTGGTTAATCCGGAATCTGGATGATTGCCGGGTACGTCCGGACTTGACAGATCAAGCGGGAGGCTCCTCTGCAGCAAGATATCCGGCTTTCTCAGATCAACGCAATCATGCTCGGCGTGCGCGACCCACCCCGTGCTTTGGCGTTTTACAAAGAAAAGCTAGGTCTTAAGGTGAAAATGCAGGAGACGCAACTGGCCCTGCTGCAATGCGAAACGGTCATGCTGGGGCTAAGCCGGGGGCACGCTAATGCTGCACCGCACATCGCCGGCGCAACAGAAGTTGTCTTTCAGGTGGAGACGGTAAGTGCGGCCCACCAGGGCTTGACTGCTCAGGGAGTTTCCTTTGTCACCGAACCGCGCCAAATCACGCCAACAGACTGGGTCGCTCACTTCCGAGACCCAGACGGCCATCTTCTTTCCATTTTCGGACCCGAAGGCACGGCCTAGCCTACCGGCGCAGCATTATACAGCGAATGTTCGAGTTGCCGAGGCGTGGATCATCCGCATAAGTGGCCGTCATTTTGATTTGAGCGGCCAAGCCATAACTTCCGGATGGTCGGCAATTCCGAATTTCAGGGATTGTTTCAGCGTACGTCGTCCTTCACGCGCAGTCGGCCACGAGCGGTGGACCTTCCAAATTTCCCGCACGGCGGGCGATGTTTGGTCTAGAGTAGGGAGTTAATCAGGGCAGTGGTGAATCAACGCAAAATGCGGATCGCAGTCAAACTCGTGAGATAGGTGTGCGCTGCAGTCAGGAAGGGCCAGTGAAGAATCGGGTTGAGTCTCGCAGCAATTTAGAGGGCAAGGTTTCGCGGCGCAAGTTCATCGGGCAAACGGCGGCAGCGGCAATCGGTATTACGATCGTGCCGCGCTGGGTGCTGGGCGGTGCAGGGTATGTTCCGCCGAGCGACAAGCTGAATATTGCGTTCATCGGCGTGGGCGCGCAGGGCTTGCGCGTCATGCTGCACTTTTTGGCGGAGCCCGACGTGCAGGGCGTGGCCGTGTGCGACCCTAATAAGGCCAGCGCGGATTACCCACAATGGGGCACACATGAGTTCTGCCATTCCGTGCGCAAATTGCTCGCGGTCGACAGCGGCTGGGATTGGCTCAGCCCCGACCAACCCATCGAGTTGACCCATTCGCTCAACGTGACGAGCGGCGTGGCAGGGCGCGAACCTTGCCAGAAAATCGTGGACGCGTATTACGGCAAACAGAAACGCTCCGGCGAGTATCGTGGTTGTTCGGCGTACAGCGATTTCCGCGAGCTACTGGAGAAGCAGAAGGATCTGGACGCCGTTGTTGTGTGTACCACGGACAATCTGCATGCAGCCGTGTCTGCTGCGGCGATGAAGAAACGCAAACACGTCTTTTGCCAGAAGCCTTTGACGCACACCATCTATGAGGCGCGGCGCCTTGCCGAAATTGCCCGGGAAACTGGCGTGGCCACTCAAATTGCCGTGGGTAACCAAGCCTCCGAAGCCACGCGCCAACTCTGCGAATGGATTTGGGATGGCGCGATCGGGCCAGTGCGGGAGGTCAGGAACTGGTCGAGCCGCCCTTACTGGCCGCAAGGTATGGTGCGCCCAAAAGAAGCCGAAGTCGTGCCTGAAGGTTTGGATTGGGATTTGTGGCTTGGGCCGGCACCGAAACGTCCGTTCAACCGCGCTTACTTGCCGTTTGTGTGGCGTGGGTGGTACGACTTCGGCTGTGGCTCTTTGGGCGACATGGGTTCCTACAGTTTCGACACCATTTTTCGCGTCCTGAAGCTGGAGGCGCCTGTGAGCGTGGAGGCAAGTTCCACGGATCGCTACGAAGAAACCTATCCGCTGGCCACGATCGTGCGCTACAACTTCGCTTCGCGTGGCGACATGTCTCCCGTGAAATTCACGTGGTATGACGGTGGGTTGAAGCCGCCACGTCCTGAGGAACTCGAAGAAGGGCGACCGTTTAAAGGAGAAGGCGAAGATGAAGACGAAGGGCTCCTGTTCGTGGGAGACGGCGGCAAGATTCTCTGCGGTTTCAACGGCAACCGTCCAAAGCTGATTCCCGACGCGAAGATGAATGGCTACAAACAGCCGCCCAAGACGCTGCCGAGATCACCCGGCAACGAGCGGGAATGGCTGGATGCCTGCAAAGGGGGCAAAGACAAGCCCGGAGGGAATTTCGAGTTTTCGGGGCTGGTTACGGAAAGCTTGCTGCTGGGAAATGTCGCGACGCGTTTGGGAGATAGACTCAACTGGGATCGCGCCAACCTGAAGGTCGTTAACTCCGAGGTCGCGCAGAAGTACGTGCGCCCGGAGCGCCGGAGCGGGTGGGAACTCTAGCGAAACTTTCAGCGCGGTACGGTGGCAAGAGTTTGAACGAATCTTTAATGCAAACGCCCGTTCGAGCGAAAAAGATTTGCTTCGCGAAGGCGGGCAAGGAGGCGTTGATGTCTGCAATTTCCAGAAGAGAGTTTTGCAAAAATGCGGCAACACAGGCGGCCGTGGCCGGCCTACTTGGCGCGGGCGCGCTGGAGCTGCGCGGCAATCCGTTGGGCATGCCCATCGGGTGCCAGACTTGGCCGGTGAGGGAAATGATCGCCAAGGATTTTCCCGGGACGATCAAGCAACTTGCCGCGGCGGGATTCCAGACAGTTGAACTGTGCTCGCCGGTGGGTTATGCCGATTCGGGGTTCGCGGGGCTCGCCAAGTACACGGGAGCGGAGCTGCGGAAAATTCTGAGCGATGCAGGTTTGAGTTGTGTGAGTTCGCACTTCGGCGTACAGGAACTCCGCAAGAATATGGAAGGGCGAATTGCGTGGGCCAAAGATGTCGGGCTGACGCAAATGATCGTGCCAAGCCTCGAAGGGCCGGAGAAACCAACTTTGGATGACGTGAAGCGAGCGGCCGAGGAATACAACAAAATGGGCGAGCAATCGGCCAAGGCGGGAATTCAGCAGGGCCTTCACAATGAGGAATTTGAGCTGACGACGGTCAACGGCAGGCGGACGTACGACATTTTGCTGGAGCTTCTCGACGCCAAGCTGGTGAAATTCCAGTTCCAGGTCTCCACAATCAGCCATGGCTTCGACGCCGCGGACTATTTCACGAAGTATCCTGGGCGCTTCTTCTCCATGCACGTGCAAGGCTGGTCCGCAAAAACCAAGAAAGAGATGGCGGTGGGGAAGGACGACCTGGATTGGAAGAAAATCTTCACCGCGGCGAAGACGGGCGGCATAAAGAATTACTTTGTCGAAATGGACCTGGAATTGATGAAAGCCAGCGTGCCTTACCTGCGCGCGCTGCAGGTCTAACGAGCCTGCCGGGCCACTCCGCATCGCGTCGCCGAAGGGCTGATGATCGGGGCGGGAAACTTGTCTGCGAGTCCCGAGCAGGCTGACGATATGACGGTGATCGTCGCGCGGCTAGGTAGCGGTTCAGTGTCCGGTTAGGCGGCCAATCGCCAAAGGTCGACAGAGTGGACACTTCCACCACCGTCAGCGTTAGCGGATAAATAGTGGATGCAGGCTGCCGCCTGCGCCGGAACCGCTGCGCCCAAAGCCCGCTGCTTCGTACTCAATTTGCTGCACCATGAACCGCTTAGAAATCTCGACGTTGTCTGCTACAACCCTCTGCCCCGTGGATGCCTCGAGCAAGAATGAATTAGCACCATCGCTAGACGCAAAGACATAAAGGCTCCGCCTCTCGGACGAAGCGGGTTTGCTATACGTGGCGTGGTAGACGGCGCCGCCCCTAGAGAATGTCGGAGCAGTTGCTGCCTGAAGACGATCCTCCCACTTCGTGATTTCCCCTAGCTGAACATCAGGCCCATATCGTTTAAGCACCTTGAGTCGTAAGGGGCAAGAGCCTTGAGGAATGTCCGTAATCTCTAACTCACCACAATCAACTTTGACGCACCAAGCACTAGACGAGGAATAGCCACATGGAGTGAACAACGTGACTAAGTTATCGTCGCTGACTTCCGCGATTTCCGGCGTATTACCCCAGCCCCCACGGCCTTCAATCACCGTCACCTTGGCTCTCAGGTGCTTGCGAAGAATTTCTGCATTCCTTTCCGCCTGCGTAACTGGCTTTTCCGTGTTCTTGGCGATCTGTTGGAGGTGCTTGTTTCGCTCGGCGTCAAGTTCGGTGGTAAGTTTGGCGATCCGACCTTGAAGAGCATTTGCCTCGGCGCGGAGGTCATTTGCCTCAATCCGAAGGCGGTTCGCCTCACCAGAGTGGCGCAACTCAAAGTAAGCGAGAATGGGCAGTGCGATTGTGGGCACCGCAATTAGGAAGCCGTGCCACCATGGATGCGTCCAGAGAAAATCTTTAATGGCTGTCCGCAGCAGGACGACGACAAAGACCAATTCGGCAACTGCGGCTATCGCAAACGCTCGTTTCATACGTCGATCACCCCAGCAACGCGGCGTTCTGGCTCAGGAATTGAGAATCGGTTGAATGGTTCTCCTTCATTTCGCAGTGGCCACTCTCACGCATTACTGGCTTATGCTTAGAGGTGACCGGGCACGCTCGTTGCCATCCTTATTATCCATCGGCTTGGTTCGGGACGGATAGTCGGTGAACGGAAACTGACCCACGACCCTCGCTTGAGATAGAGTGGAGGAGCGCAACGGAGTCAGATATACTGGCACGTTTTGCGGGGAGAAGAATGTCGCTAAGGAACCGGGTGGCTGTGGTCACAGGTGGTAGCCGTGGAATCGGGCGGGGCATCGCGCTGCGATTGGCACAGGACGGCGCGCGCATCGCCATTGCGTATCGCGCCAACAAAACTGCCGCACAACTGGCGCTGCGTCAACTGCAAGCGGTAGGCGCGGATTGTGTTGCGGTGGAGACGGACATCAGCCAATCGGGCCGCGCCGATCAACTTATCAGCACCGTCGTGGAGCGCTTTGGGCGCGTGGATATCCTGGTCAACAACGTGGGCGATTTCCGCTGGGGCACGCTGGTGGAATCTTCAGCCGGCGAGTGGCGCACCGTGATCGAGTCCAATGTGATGACCGTGTTTTACATGTGCCGCGCCGCTTTACCCACCATGCGCAAAGGGCGCTGGGGACGCATCGTGAATCTGGGCGCGGTGGGAGCCGAGCGTGCCTTCGGCCAGGCCAAGATTTCGGCGTACGCGGCGGCCAAGGCGGCGGTGGTGGCACTGTCGCGTTCGCTGGCGCTGGAAGAGGCCAAGAACGGGATTACCGTGAACGTGGTGAATCCCTCGAACATTGACGAAAAAGACTTGACCATTGAAGAAGCGCGCAAGTTGCGCGATGCGCGTTACCCGATTGGGCGGCCGCCCACAGTCGAAGACGTTGCCGCCAGCGTGGCGTTCTTCGCGTCCGAAGAGGCCGAATATGTGACGGGGCAGGTGGTAAACGTCAGCGGCGGGTGGATGTTGTAGGCGTGCGAATGGAAAGCTGGCCTGATTCGTCATTCCGAGCGAAGCGAGGAATCTCTCTTCGGCGGAAACCAAGAGAAGAGGGATTCCTCACTTCGCGGACTCCGTTCGGAATGACGGGAAATTGATCCTTGCGGTGTCAAGCTGTGCCCTAGCGAAAACGCGGGTATTTAAAGAGATTGATCAGCCCTGGAAACTCCAATGAAAGCATTGACTGCAGCGGAAATGCGCGAAGTTGACCGGCTTACGACGGAACGCTTTGATGTATCCAGCCTGGCACTGATGGAGACCGCCGGCAGAAGCGTCGCCGAGGTCTTCCTCGAACAATATACGCACAAAAATACCGAGCCGCCCGGGCGCGTCTGCGTGCTTTGCGGGAAGGGAAATAACGGCGGAGACGGCTTCGTGGTGGCGCGGCACCTACGCGAGGAAGCGGAGCACGTGGAGGTCTATCTTTTCGCGCAACCCGAAGAGCTGCGCGGCGAGGCAGCAAAAAATTTCGCGCGCTGGTTGGAACCAGGCGGCAGAGTCACGCTGATTCTGAATGAGGCGGAGTGGGAAGAGGCCTGGCCGCAGATCGCCGCGGCAGAGGTGATCTTTGACGCGTTACTCGGGACGGGAATTCGCGGGCCGGCCAGCGGCCTTGTGGCCCAGGCGATTGAAGATGTGAACCGGCTTTCGCAAAACGCAACTGCCGCGCATCCCGCGTGGATTGTCGCGGTGGACACGCCTTCGGGGTTGCCCTCCGATGGGGAAGCCGCCGATGGCCCCGTAGTGCGCGCGCATCTCACGGTGACGTTTACGGCGCCAAAGATCGGGCAACTCGTTTCGCCGGACGCGGGGTGTTGCGGGCAGCTTGTGGTGCGCTCGATTGGCTCACCGGCGGCGCTGATCGAGGAAATCGGGAAATCGCGCCTGCGTTGGGCTGGGCCAGACGAGTTTGCGGGCTTGCCGCTGGTGCGAGTTGCGGATGCTCACAAAGGGTCTTATGGCCACGTGTTGCTGGTGGCTGGATCGGTGGGCAAGACCGGGGCGGCGGTGCTGGCGGGGCAGGCAGCCCTGCGAGGCGGCGCCGGTCTCGTGACCCTAGCGACGCCGGAGCCCGCGCTTGCCACCATCGCCGAGGCGCAAGCGGAGTACATGACCGAGCCGCTGCCATCCACCGCCTCCGGCACGATTGCCGCTGAGGCCATCCGCCTAGGGCGCTTCGCCGGAGCCTTGCTGGGCAAAACCGTCCTGGCGATCGGGCCGGGCGTCAGCACGCATCCGGAAACACAGGAGTTTGTGCGCAGCGCTGTTGCTCATACCGATCTACCCATCGTGCTGGATGCGGATGGCTTGAACGCCTTCGCAGGCTACGTGGATCTGTTGCCGAAGCGCAAGAGCGGGCATCTCGTCCTGACGCCGCATCCCGGCGAAATGGCGCGCTTGCTTGGAGTATCCAGCGCCCAGGTTCAGGAGAGCCGCGTGCAAACGGCTCTGGAAGCCGCGCGGCAGTGGAACGCCCATGTAGTGCTCAAGGGCTTCCACACTGTGTTGGTGTCTCCGGCGGGCGAAATATTCATCAATACTACCGGAAATGCCGGATTGGCCAAGGGGGGTTCCGGGGATGTATTGACTGGGCTACTGGCGGCGGTCGTTGCGCAATTTGGCACCCGCGATTTTTTGCGCGCGCTGGCCCTGGGTGTGTATCTGCACGGCCTCGCCGCGGAGCTTCTTTCGCAGCAGAGCGACGCCTCCGGCATTCTGGCCGGGGAAGTGGCCAATGCCATCCCCTTCGCGCGGCGAAGACTTCTCCAGGAGCTGCAGGAGCGTGGCTGAAGAGGTCATTACCCACTCGGCGGAGGAAACCATCGCCTGGGGACGCCAGTTCGCGGCCCGCCTGCGCGCTCCGGTGCTTGTGCTGCTGTCCGGCGAATTGGGAAGCGGCAAGACCACGCTCACCAAGGGCATCGTGGCTGGCTTGGGTGCTGCTCCTGAAGACGACGTCACCAGCCCTACGTTCACGCTTCTGCACGAATACGGCAGCGGGAAGAAGGTCTTCCATGGCGACCTCTACCGCATCGAAAACTTCCACGATTTCGAGACCCTGGGCCTGGAGGACGTGTTCTCCGAGCCCGCCATAATGATTCTGGAATGGTCCGAGAAATTCCCCCTGAAGACCCCCTGGCCGGTTGTACGGCTGCGCTTGGAGCACCTCGGCGGCGATTCGCGCCGCATCGTGGAGTTCTGAACTAGCCCCGTAGCGGCCGCCTTCTGCTTGCCCGCCGTAGGAGGGAGGCGGGCGCCTTTGCCACGAATAACTGAACAACTGCCCCGTCGTAGGTAGGGGGCGGCGGGTGCCGGAGAAGCGGTTTGGTTGCGGGGAGTTAGACCGCAAAAGCGGCGGCGAGCCGCCGCACTCCAAAGAGGCTGCATCGATCCTGCCGCGGCTACCCGTTGCTTTCTCGCCACCCCTGTACCTTGGTTTCCTTGCCCCGTGTAACGGCCACTGCTACGTTGGAGGGTAGCGTACCCAGGTGGGCCAGATGGCAACGGAACTCTTGAATAATGTGGCGGATAGGGAGCGCGGCGGGCTTAAAAGCTACCGCGTCACCTTGCCGATGGGCACGCTCTCCATCGGCGTGGACAACATCCACCACGACGTCTTCCTCAGCCCCAAATTCGTACAGGTGACGCGCGATTACCTGTTCGACCTCATTCGCCAAAACACCAGCAGCACCTATCTTTCAGGCATCGAATTCCGGCACACCAAGGCGGTGGACTCCACAACCTTCCGCAAGCTCCTCACAGAGCTGCTGCAAAGCTCGCTGACGACCGCCAAGCACCAGAAAAACATCGAAATTGACCTACTATTTCGCCTGGCCATCCTGAAGTTCATCACCGGTGAGCTGCAGAACCAGTTCGCCAACGTGATCCTGGATTGCAAGGAATACATCCGCAAGCGCGGCGAGTATTTTGAGCGCAGCCAGGCGGC
>Ga0209415_10016874_pt1 | contig 11675 bp, 10 predicted proteins | sample PeaSoiSIISIP2007_FD_187696 | JGI IMG/M metagenome (GOLD analysis project Ga0209415, IMG submission 187696) | Peat soil microbial communities from Weissenstadt, Germany - SII-SIP-2007 (SPAdes) (version 2) | ecosystem: Environmental > Terrestrial > Soil > Wetlands > Peat | place: Germany... | reverse complement strand
GGTTTCGAGCCCGGCATGCTCGTGGCCGAGCCGCGCCAGGAGCTCGCCCTGCTGGGTGTAGATGCTGACCCGCGGTCCGCAACCCGGCATGTTGATGTTGACCGCCATGTCGGGGCCGATCTCGCCGATATAGAAGCGCGGCGTGAGCGTGCCGGTCTCCATGCAGAGACCCGAGGCGCGGTGCATGTTGTTCCACTGCGTCTCGTACTTACCGTTGCCGTCGAACACCTGGATCCGATGGTTCTCGCGGTCGGCGACGTACACCCAGCCGTCGGGATCGCAGCAGATGTTGTGCGGGATGTTGAACTGGCCGGGATCGGTGCCAGGCTCTCCCCAGGCGCTCAGCCATTTCCCGTCCACGGTGAACTTGTGGATGCGGGCGTTGCCGTAACCGTCCGAGATGTAGAGGTAGTCGCCCGACGGCGACATCGCGGTGTGGGTGCAGCGATGGAACGGCTCGCCGCTCATGTAGGGCGAGGGCTTCCCGGGAATGCCGATCGTCAGCAGCACCTTGCCGTCGAGCGTGCAGTGGCGGACCGTGTGGTCGGCGTCGTCGGTGAGCCAGATCGTGTCGTCCGGCGCCATGAAGACGCCATGCGCGCGCGGGTAGATCCCCTCGCCCCAGGTGCGCAAGAGGTTGCCCTCGCGGTCGAAGACGCACATCGGGTGCTGGCCGCGGTTGAAGGCATAAACATTGTCGTGCTTGTCGACGCCGACCGCCGCAACATCGGCGTTGAATTCCATCCCCGGCGGCAGTTTCGCCCAGCCGTCATCGACCTCGTAGCGATACCCGTCCGTCCCCAATACGACCGCCATGGCGTAACCTCTCCTTTAGCATTCCGGGCGATTATAGAGGCCGCGCCCGCGGACTCAACGCGGGCGGGTCGGCTTGACCTCTGGCGATGAGAGGACCACATTCGGCGCATGACCAACGCGAGGCATCGCCCCGGCGAGCGGCGAATTACCGACCCGGGCCCCAGAAGGGCTCGGGCCGTGCCGATTCGCCTTCAACCTGCCGAGGATCTTCGCGATGTCGTCTTCCATGCCTCTTGCCGCCGTCCGCGCTGACGGCGACGCCCCTCCCCTCTCAGTCTGTTTTTCCGTCCAGGCCCGCGCCGAACCCGGCGTGATGCCGCGCGTTGTCGAGCTGTTTGCGAAACGCGGGCTCGTCCCGCAAAAATGGCACAGCACAGTCTCGGGAGAGGCGCTGACGATCGATGTGCAAATGCGCGGGCTCGACCGCGACCTCTCGGGCTACATCGCGCGCTGCATGCGCCAGATCACCGGCGTCGAGACCGTGCTGACCAGCGAAACCCACCCCTCCGGCTGAGCCCATCCGATGTCGTTCGCCGACCACATCCGCGCTTGCAACAATTACGATCGCGCCCGGGTCGTCCCGTTGATAGCCGGCGGGCGGCGGATCGGCTGGCTGCGCCGCGACAACGCCGCGGCGCTCGCCCGCTTTACGCGGGTGTTTGCGGTCGAGCCGGAGCGGGTGCACCTGGTGGCGGAGGGCGATGTCGATGCGGTCAGCGCCGCAATCGACGAGGTGGTCGATGTGCTCGTCGTCGAGAACCGGCTCCCCAAATGGCGCAACGAGATCTTCGATGTGATGCCGCGCTGGGGCGAGAAGCCGGTGTTTCGCGTCGACCGCGGCGCAGTGGCGTTTTTCGGCGTGCGGGCTTACGGGGTCGACCTCAACGGCTACCGCCGCGACCGCGCAGGGCTGCATCTCTGGGTCGGGCGGCGCGCGCCGGACAAGCGGCTGGCTCCCAACAAGCTCGACAACGTCGTCGCCGGCGGGATCGGCAACGGCTATGGCGTCGCCGCCACCCTCGCCAAGGAAGCCGACGAGGAGGCCGGGATACCGGCGAGCCTTATCGAACGCGCGGTGCCGGTCGGCGCGATCACCTACCTGATGGAGAACGAGATCGGCATCCGCGACGGCGTCTTGTTTGTCTACGACCTCGAACTGCCGGCGGAATTCGTGCCGCAGAACCGCGACGGCGAGGTCGTCGATTTCCGGCTGATGCCGGCCGAACACGTCGTCGAGCGCATCCGCGCGACCGACGATTTCAAGTTCGACGTAAACTTGGTGTTTCTCCATTTTGCACTGCGGCACGGGCTACTCCCGATCGACGACCCCGAATACCTCGCGGTCGCCAGCGGCCTTCACCGCCCGCTCGATTAACGAAGAACCGGAAGCCGCAAAGTTAAACCGCATTCCCGGCGAAAGCCGGGACCCACTCGTCCGCGTCTCGGGTAGTTGATCGATGGGTCCCGGCCTTCGCCGGGAATGCGATCTTTAGGGTGGGGTGATCTGCCCCCTGCTCGCCCGAGCAAGAATCTCCGCCCCCGTCATCCCGGATTGCCGCATCGCGCGGATCGAGAGCGCGCGGTCGCGTTTGGCGAGGCGCCTGCCCTCCGCGTCGGTCAATAGCGGATGATGCCGGTATTGCGGCGTCGGCAACCCGAGCAGCGCCTGCAACAGGCGGTGGATGTGGGTCGCGGCGAAGAGATCGGCGCCGCGCGTCACCAGTGTGACGCCCTGCAACGCATCATCGATTGTGACCGCGAGGTGATAGCTCGTCGGCACCTCCTTGCGGGCAAGCACAACATCGCCGAGCAGGGCCGGCTGGGCCTCGACCCGCCTGCCATCTTCGCTCCACGCGAGCGTACCAAAGCGCGCCATCGCCGCCGCGACGTCGAGGCGCAACGCGTAATCCGGCGCCAGCGCACGCTTTTCCGCGCGTTCCGCTGCGCCGAGATGGCGACAAATACCCGGATAGGGGGCACCCATCTCGCCTTGCGGTGCGCCACCGGCGCGGTCGATCTCAGCCTGGATCGCGCGTCTCGTACAGAAGCAGGGGTAGAGCAGCCCCGCCGCCTCCAGCCGCGCCAGCGCGGCGCGGTAATCGGCGAAATGCTCGGATTGCCGGCGGATCGGCCCATACCAGTCGAGGCCGAGCCAGGCCAAATCCTCGACGATCGCCGCGGCGTATTCGGGGCGGCAGCGGGTATGGTCGATGTCTTCGAGCCGCAGCAGAAACCGCCCGCCCGCGTCTCGCGCCGCGCGCCAGCCCTCCAGCGCCGAGCGGACATGCCCCAGATGCAGATAGCCGGTCGGGCTCGGCGCGAACCGGGTGACGATGAGATCGCCAGATCTGATCACGCGACCTCCCGGCGGCCCACACGCGTCGATCATAGCAGCATGACAGGGGCGGGGCGGATCGGCTATGCCTCTCGCCCAGGTACTTCTGGTCAGCGAAAGGCGAGCCCCACGATGCTGATGGCCCTGTCCGGTCCCTCCCGCCCGCCGGTTGCCGGCGGCAAGCCCCGCCGCTTGGTCGTCCTGCTGCACGGCCTAGGCGCCGACGGCAACGACCTGATCGGCTTGCAGCAATATTGGGGGCGGCTGGTGCCCGAGGCGGAATTCATCTCGCCGAATGCGCCCTTTCCCTGCGACATGGCGCCCTACGGGTTTCAATGGTTCAGCGTGCAGGACCGCAGCCGCGAGGGGGTGCTGGGCGGGGTGCGCGCGGCCGCCCCGCTGCTCGACGCCTTCATCGATGACGAGCTGCAAAAACGCGGCCTGGAGGAGAAGGATGCTGCGCTGGTCGGCTTTTCGCAGGGTACGATGATGTCGCTGTTCGTCGGGCTGCGCCGGGCGCGGCCGCTGGCCGGCATTCTCGGGTATTCCGGCCGATTGATCGCGCCCGATCTCTTGGCGAGCGAATTGCGCTCGCGCCCGCCGGTGCTGCTGGTTCACGGCACCGCCGATCCGCTGGTGCCGTTCGACTCGCTCGCCGCGGCCGAAGCCGCACTCAAGGATTGCGGCGTTCCGGTCGAGACCCTGGCCTGCGCCGGGACCGCGCATGCGATCGACCCGGAAGGGCTGCAACGGGGCGGCCGCTTCCTGCGCGAGGTGCTCAGCGCGCCGCATCCAACAGCGGCTTGAGCACCGCCATCATCGTCTCGGAATCCCACTCCGCGGCGCCTTCGACCCGCCCGACTACCCGGCCCGCTGCGTCGATGACGATGCTCGTCGGCAGCCCGCGCACCTGGAAGGCGTGGCCGACATCGGATTGCGGGTCGAGGTAGATCTTGAGCTTCTGCAGCTCCATTGCGGCGACAAACGGGCCGACCCGCTGGACGCCGCCGCGGTCCTCGGAGATCGCCGCGACGGCGAGCTTGCCGTCGAGCTGCACCTGCAAGCGGTCGAGCGAGGGCATCTCCTTGAGGCAGGGTTGGCACCAGGTCGCCCACAAATTGACGACAACCGGCTTACCCTTGAAATCGCCGAAGCTTACCGGCTTGCCCTTGATGTCGGTGAAGGCGGTCTCTGGCGCTGGCTGCGGCGCCTTCTCCGCGATAAACTCGCCGAGCCTGAGCTTTTCTTCCTCGGCCGCCGCGGCCGCCGAGAGGGCGACGAGGAGCGCAACCGCGACGGTGCCGAACCAAGCTGACCGCGAGACCAATCCGAATTGGGGGGGCCGCTTCGCCGGCGGCCCGGCCGCGATCATGCGCCGCATCAATGCCTCGATCGATTTCGACAAGCGGCTCTATGCCGAGGATATCGCCGGCTCTCTGGCGCATTGCGCGATGCTCGTCGCGCAACAGATCCTGACGCCGGAAGATGGCGTCGCCATCGCCAAGGGTCTAGAGCAAATCCGCGGCGAGATCGAGGGTGGCGCCTTTGTGTTCAGCGAGGCGAATGAAGACATCCACCTCAACATCGAGGCGCGCCTCGCCGAGCTGATCGGCCCGGTAGCCGGCCGCCTCCACACCGCGCGCTCGCGCAACGACCAGGTCGCGACCGATTTTCGCCTCTGGGTGCGCGGCGCGATCGAGCGCATCGACGTCGCGATGCGCGATCTGCAGGCAGCGTTGATCGAGCAGGCCGAGGCTTATGCCGATTGGGTGATGCCCGGCTTCACCCATCTCCAGATCGCCCAGCCGGTGACGCTGGGCCACCACCTCCTCGCCTATGTCGAGATGATCGGGCGCGATCGCGGCCGGCTCGCGGACTGCCGGCGGCGCCTCAACGAATGCCCGCTCGGCGCCGCCGCACTGGCCGGCACCGCCTTTCCGATCGACCGCGTGGCAACCGCCTCCGCGCTCGGCTTCGATGGCCCCGCGGCAAATTCACTGGATGCGGTCTCCGACCGCGACTTTGCGATCGAATTTCTCGCCGCCGCCGCGCTCGCCGGCAACCACCTGTCGCGCTTTGCCGAGGAGATCGTCTTGTGGTCGAGCGAGCCGTTTGGCTTCATCAGGCTCAGCGATGCGTTCACCACCGGCAGCTCGATCATGCCGCAAAAGCGCAACCCCGACGCCGCCGAGCTGGTGCGCGCCAAGACCGGGCGCCTAAATGGCTCGCTTCTTGCGCTGCTGACGGTGATGAAGGGGCTGCCGCTCGCCTATCAAAAGGATATGCAGGAAGACAAGGTCCCGGTGTTCGAGGCGGCCGATGCGCTCGAATTGTGCCTGGCCGCGACCGCCGGGATGGTCCGCGACCTGCGCCCCGACCGCGAGCGGCTGCGCGAGGCCGCGGCGCGCGGTTTCAGCACCGCCACCGACCTCGCCGATTGGCTGGTGCGTGTGTTGGGCGTGCCGTTCCGCCGCGCCCACCACCTCACTGGCGAGATCGTAAAACGCGCCGAAGCGCGCGGCGCTACCCTCGCCGAATTGTCGCTCTCCGAGCTGCAACAAGTCGAGCCCGCAATCACCCAGGCGGTCTATGAGGCGATCGAGGTCGAGCGCTCGGTCGCCAGCCGCACGAGCTTCGGCGGCACTGCGCCGGCGCGGGTCAGCGAAGCCGCCGCCGCTGCGCGCAAGAGGTTCCTCGCATGACCGGCAAAACCGCCCGGGCCCTCGTCCTTCTGATCGTAGTGCTGGCGCTCGCCGGTTGCGGCAAAAAGGGAGCGCCGCAGCCGCCATCCGACGAGCCCAATACCTTTCCCAGGACCTATCCGAGTGCCTGATTTCTTCCCCTATCGCGACGGCGAGCTGTTTGCCGAGGGCGTTGCGGTCGCGCGCGTCGCCGAGGCGGTCGGGACGCCGTTCTATCTCTATTCCGCCGGCGCGCTGAGCGCCCGCTATCACGCTTTTGCCGACGCGTTCGCGGCAGAGCGCCCGCTGATCTGCTATGCCGTGAAGGCCAATTCGAACCTCGCCGTGCTGCGAGTCTTCGCCCAGCTCGGGGCCGGCGCCGATGTCGTCTCGGAGGGCGAATTGCGGCGCGCGCTGGCCGCCGGCATCCCGCCTGAGCGCATCGTCTTCTCGGGTGTCGGCAAGACCCGCGCCGAGCTCGATGCCGCCCTCTCGGCGGGAATTCACCAGATCAACGTCGAGTCGATCCCCGAGCTCCGGCGACTGAGCGCGCTCGCCGCCGCGCGTGGCCGCACCGCCCGGGTCGCGATCCGGGTCAATCCCGATGTCGACGCACTGACCCACGCCAAGATCGCCACCGGCAAACGGGAAAGCAAGTTCGGCATCGATATCGAGGATGCTAGCGAGGCGTATCGTCTGGCCGGCGAGCTGCCGGGCATCGAACCGGTCGGTCTGGCGGTGCATATCGGCTCGCAAACCGGTGGCGGGCTCCGCCCGTTCCGCGAGGCCTTCGAGCGGCTTGCCGAGCTTGTCATCGAGTTGCGCCAGATCGGGTTGGTGGTGCGCCGGGTCGATCTCGGCGGCGGCCTCGGCATCCGCTACCGCGACGAGACCCCGCCCGACGCGACGGCCTATGCCGCCTTGGTCCGCGATATCTTCACTCCACTCGACCTCGACATCGCGTGCGAGCCCGGTCGGGTGCTGGTCGGACCGGCCGGATTGCTGGTTGCCCGGGTGATTTACGCCAAGGAGGGCGCGAGCAAACGGTTCGTCATTCTCGATGCGGCGATGAACGACCTAATCCGACCGGCGCTCTACGACGCCTGGCACGATATCGTGCCGGTGCGCCTGCCCGCGCTGGGCGCGGTGTTGAGCCCCGCCGATGTCGTCGGCCCGGTCTGCGAAACCGGCGATACCTTCGCGACCGGGCGCGACCTCCCGCCGCTCGCCGAGGACGACCTGGTGGCGCTGACCGGTGCGGGAGCCTATGGCGCGGTGATGAGCTCGACGTACAACAGCCGGCTGCTCGTGCCCGAGGTGCTCGTCGACGGCAGGAGGTTTGCCGTGATCCGGCCCCGCCTGAGCTATGAAGCGATGCTCGGGCTCGATGCCGTTCCCGATTGGCTCGGAGATCCGCATGACCCACTGCACAAGCGAGGTGCGGCATGATCGGCCGGTCCGCACGCCGATCATCGCCCCCCGGGCAAAGTGGGCGCCGGCTCGTCGCCCGATTACGGCTGGCGCGCGCCGCGCTCATCTGGGAACGGGTGTGGCCGGCGGCCTGGCCGGCTCTGTGCGTCCTCGGCATCCTCGCGGTGGCGGCACTGTTCGATGTGCTGCCACGCTTGCCGGGCGCGGCGCATGCCGGAATCCTCGCGCTCTTCGCGATCGCTTTCGCCGGCGCGGTGGCGTGGGGAGCGCGCACGGCCGGGCTTACCCGGTGGCCCGATCCGATCATGGCAAGGCGCCGCATCGAAGAAGCGAGCGGGCTGCCACATCGCCCGCTGGAAGCGCTCGACGACCGCCCGAGCGCGCCGCTCGATGGCCCGGGTTCGGTGCTGTGGGCGGCGCATCAGCGCCGGATGGCGGAGGCGGTGCGCCGATTGCGGATCGGCTGGCCGGCTTCGGGCCTGGCGCGGCGCGACCCCTGGGGCGTGCGCTCGGTGCTGGCGATCCTGCTGCTCTTGGGCGCGATTGACGCCGGCGCCGATTGGCGCGACCGGGTGACCCGCGCCTTTACGCCTGTTCTCGATGGCGGGGCGGCGGGGATCGCGACGAGCTTCGACTTGTGGCTGACGCCGCCCGAATATACCGGCCTTGCCCCGCAATTCCTGCGCGCCGGCGACAGCGAGACGGTGCAGGTTCCCACCGGCAGCGCCCTGCTTGCCCAGGTGCACGGCGGCAATGCCGTGCCGCGCCTGGCGGTCGACGGCGCTGCCAGCGATTTCGCGGCGCTCGACAAGCAGAATTTCCGGTTCGAAGCCACCCTGACGAGCGGCAAGCTGCTCACCTTGAGCCAGGGTGGGACGGTGCTCGGAAACTGGCCGATCGCGATCATTCCCGACAACCCGCCGACGATCGCCTTTGCCAAGCCGCCCGAAGCAACGCCGCGCGCGGCGCTGCGCCTCGAATACCAGGCGAGCGACGACTACGGGATCGAGAGCGCAAAGGCGGTGATCCGCCGTCAGGGCAGCGACCCCAAGGACCCGCCAGCGGACGCGCCAGGGGACGCGATCGAACTCGAATTGCCCCTGCCGGGCCTCCACCTCAAGGAAGCATCGGCGGTGAGCTTCCACGACCTGTCGCCGCATCCCTGGGCCGGGCTGCCGGTCGAGATCCGCCTCGTCGCGACCGATGCGCTCGGCCAGACCGGCGAAAGCGAGCCGGTGCGGATGATCCTCCCCGAGCGCGCCTTTCATCATCCGGTGGCGCGCGCGATCATCGACCAGCGCAAGGAGCTGGCGAAGAACCCGTCTTCGACCGAAGCGGTCGCCGAGATCCTCGGCGATTTGAACGAGCGCCCGGCGCTCTACCGCGACGATACGGTGGTGTATCTCGCCCTGCGGCTTGCCGCGCAGCGGCTGCGCGACGCGGGTAGCGATGCAATTGCCGCGGTCGAGCAGCTGTTGTGGGACACCGCTCTGCGCATCGAGGACGGCCACATGTCGCTCGCCGAGCGTGAGCTGCGCCGGCTCCAGCAGGCCTTGCAGGATGGCCTCGCCAAGGGCGCGCCCGACGCCGAGATCGATCGGCTGATGCAGGAGCTGCGCGAGGCTCTCGACCGCTATTTGCAGGCGCTGGCGCAGGAGCTGCAACGTCATCCGAACGAGGCGGCGACGCCGCTCGACCCCTCGCAAGTGCTGACCGGACGCGATCTGCAACACATGCTCGACCGCGCCGGCGAGCTGGCGCGCAGCGGGGCGCGCGACCAGGCCCGCGAGCTCCTGTCGCAGCTGCAGAGCATGCTGGAGAATTTGCGTAGCGCCCGCCCGGGCCAGATGCAGCAGGGCGGCAATCAGGCGCAGCAACTGATGCGCGGCTTGCAGCAATTGATGCAACGTCAGCAACAACTGCTCGACCGCAGCTTCCGCGCCCAGCGCCAACAGGGACAGCAGAACCGCGATGGGCAACCCGGCCAGCACCCCGGCCAGCAACCCGGGCAACAGCCGGGGCAGCAGCCCAGCAACGACCAGGCTGATGGCGACCAACCCGGCGAATTGGGCGATGAGGCCGGGCAGCAGGAGGGGCTGCGCCGCACGCTCGGCGAGATCATGCGGCAACTCGGCGACGGGATGGGCGATATCCCCGAACCGTTTGGCCGGGCCGAGCGGGCGATGCGCGACGCCGCGGGCGCGCTGCAGCGCAGCCGGCCGGGGGAAGCGATCGGGCCGCAGACCGAAGCGCTCGACCAGCTGCAACAGGCGGCGCGCGATTTCGCCAAGGAGCTCCAGCAGCGTCTTGGCAACATGTGGGGCCTGCCCAACGGCGGCGAGATCGGTGCGACCGACCGCAACCCCGGCGACCGGATCGAGCGCGACCCCTTCGGTCGGCCGATGTCGAATAACGGCAGTTATGATCAGGGCGACGTTAAAATTCCCGACGAGAACATTTTGCAGAAATCGCGTCGGATCCTCGACGAATTGCGCCGTCGGGCCGGTGAACGTTTCCGACCTCCGATAGAATTAGATTACATAGATCGACTATTAAGACGTTTTTAATCTTGGATAATGTTTTGTAGGATTTACAGACCGCCGGTCCTCGGTTATAGACGGATACGTTCTGCGAAGCTTTGTTACGCGCAGTTGGGGTGCAACAAAGCCATGTCGAACGTATTTGGGGAAATAATCTTAATCGAGGACGATGAATCGACGGCTGTTTCTGTCGTTAATCGCCGGTACGGTGACCCTGCCACAAATGGTGCGTGCCCTGCCCTCGGCGCCACCGCAACCGCATCGGCTCAACCTCAGCAATCCGCATACCGGGGAGAGCTTCAGCGGCATCTATCGCGACGACAACGGTCCGGTCCCGCGTGTGATGGAGGAGCTGTCGGTGTTCCTGCGCGATTTCCATTCCGGGGAAAAGATCGACATCGATGTCGGCGTCATCGATTTCCTGTCGGAGGTCATGCAGGCGGTAGGCCAAACCAGCGCCCAGATTCTATCCGCCTACCGCACGCCTGAAACCAACGCGATGCTGGCGCACACCCATTTCGGGGTCGCCGAAAACAGCCAGCATCTCTATGGCCGCGCCCTTGACGTGCATTTCGGCGACAAGCTCGCCGAGGCGATGAAGGCGGCGCGCGCGATGCAGCGCGGCGGGGTCGGCTGGTATCCGCATTCGAGCTTTATGCACATCGACACCGGCCCGGTGCGCAACTGGGATCTCGATCACGTTGGGCTCGGCACCCTGCTCGTGGGCCGGCACCGGATCCGCTTCAACAAGAGAGGCGAGATGCTGGTGTCGAGAAGCGGGCCGATCGTCGGCGGCAAGATGGGGGGTGTGGTGCGGGGCGAAGCTCCGCTCGGCGTGCGTGATCGCCTCGCTCGGCTGCGCAAGCTCGCTCGCGCCGAATATTTCGCCAGGAGACGCTAAAGGGGATACCCCGGCGATACCGCCTTGACTCGGCAACTCGCCGCCGGCAGGGTCGCGCCGGCTTCGGCCCACGAGAGACAACGGGAGGTGGCGCATGCACGGCCCATGCGTGTTGCGGCCATTCGCGGCGGGCCGTGGCTAGTGCCGATTTTGCGGCGATAAAGAGGCCGGATGGCGCCGCCGGCCCGCGCCCGCCATTGCTCGAAATCCGCGATATTGCTGTCCGCTTCGGCGGCATCGTCGCGCTCGACGGTGTCTCGTTCGCCATCGAGGACGGCGAGATTCTCGGCCTCATCGGGCCGAACGGCGCCGGCAAGACCACGCTGTTCAACTGCGTCAGCCGGCTCTACACCCCAAATCGCGGTGACATCCTCTTCGAGGGCCGATCGATGCTGGCGCGGCCACCGCACAGCATCGCCGAGATCGGCATCGGGCGGACCTTCCAGAACCTCGCGCTGTTTGCGCCGCAATCGGTGCTCGACAATGTTCGTATCGGCGGCCACGCCCATAGCCGCAGTGATTTCGTCAGCGATACGTTGCACCTGCCCTGGGTGCGGCGCGAGGAGGCGGCGCTCAATGAAATCGCCTGGTCGCTGATCCGCATGCTCGATCTCGAAGAGGTCGCCTTCCGCCCCGCCGCGGGGCTGCCGCTCGGCACCAGGAAACGGGTCGAGCTCGCCCGGGCGCTCGCCGGAAGACCAAAGCTGCTGCTGCTCGACGAGCCGGCGGGCGGGCTCAATCACGAGGAGGTCGGCGAACTCGGCGCTCTCATTCGCCGGGTGCGCGACGAGCGCCAGGTCACCGTGCTGCTCGTCGAACACCACATGAATTTGGTGATGGCGGTGTCCGACAAAGTCGTCGCGCTCGATTTCGGCCGCAAGATCGCCGAGGGGACGCCGGCCGAGGTGCAGCAGGACGAGGCGGTGATCCGCGCCTATCTCGGCACCGGCCCGGCCGGCGCGGAACCCCGC
>Ga0209415_10016873_pt1 | contig 11676 bp, 9 predicted proteins | sample PeaSoiSIISIP2007_FD_187696 | JGI IMG/M metagenome (GOLD analysis project Ga0209415, IMG submission 187696) | Peat soil microbial communities from Weissenstadt, Germany - SII-SIP-2007 (SPAdes) (version 2) | ecosystem: Environmental > Terrestrial > Soil > Wetlands > Peat | place: Germany... | reverse complement strand
GGCCGCGGCTTCGGCCGCCCGCCACCGCCGCACCAGCGTCGGCGCCCGGCAGGTCGGCAGGCGCCGCACGATGGGGCGAGCGGCCATCCACCGGTCACCGATCGAGGCCGTCGCCGGCCCGGTGGTGACGCCGTCCATGCCGGCCACCAGGGCGGCGACGGGATCAGGCGCGCCGATCTCGCCGTCGCCAAGGAGCTCCAGGCCCGCCTCGAGTTGATCGAGCAGGACGCCGCGCAGGGCCACGTCGAGCGAGGCTGCCGCGGCGGGCGCTGGCGGGTAGGCTCCGGCGAGCGTGGCGAACATGCCTTAGCCGCTCAGCGGCGAACGTGGGCCGGGCGCATGTGAGGACTGCCGGGGCATCCCGTCTCTTCCCTGCCCCTCATCGTCGATCCGTGCCAAGCATGACCACCCCAGCTGTTCATTGAGGCACCACCTTGGTGGCGAGGGTACGCGGATCTGCCCGGTCGGGGGTCAGCGGCCCCTGCCCGAAGACCGCCCGGTCGTCGGCAACGACCTGGTCCCCGCGTAGCGTCTCATGCACCACGCGAGCCCGGTAGGGTGACCGCGCCGGCCTGCGGTCCTGCTGGCCCACAAGGACGGTTGGCCCACCAGGACAGGATAGACAGCGTCGGTCCGCACGAGCGTCGTTTATGCAGCGGTGACTCTTAGACAACCACCGGGAGCCGATCGTCGCGACGCTGAGCACGGTGGGATGGACCACCTCCTCGAGCGGACGTTCGGCGGCGTTTACATGCCCCTTACGTAGGCTTCCGGTCGGCATGTCGACGCGGCGTATCCTGCCGCCGTGAAGACGATCCTCGTGGTCGATGACGAGCGCCACATCCTGGACCTGGTGCGCCTCTACCTGGACAAGGAGGGCTTCGCCGTCGTCACCGGGCGCGACGGCCGTGAGGCCCTGCAGCTCGCCGCGCGACATGACCCCGACCTGATCGTGCTGGACCTGATGCTGCCCGAGATGGACGGCCTGGAGGTGACGCGCGAGCTGCGACGGGGCAGCGACGTGCCGATCCTGATGCTTACGGCGCGCGCCGATGACGTGGACCGCATCGTCGGCCTGGAGCTGGGTGCCGACGACTACCTGACGAAGCCGTTCAACCCCCGCGAGCTGGTGGCCCGGGTCAAGGCGATCCTGCGCCGCACGGACGTCACGACGCGGGGCGGCCGCCCCGTCGAGGTCGGCCAGCTGCGCCTGGACCCGCGCCGGCGCGAGGTGTACGTGGGCGCTCGCCGCCTGGACCTGCGGCCGCGGGAGTTCGACCTGCTGGCGGCACTCGCCCGCGACCCGGGCGTGGTGCTCACGCGCGACGGCCTCCTGGAGTCCGTCTGGGGCACCGACTTCCCCGGTGAGACCCGGACGGTGGACGTCCACATCGCGGCGGTACGGGCCAAGCTGGGCGACGACGGGCCGGATATCGAGACGATCCGCGGCGTGGGGTACCGCCTGGTGCCGCCGGCGCGCGAACCGCTGCCGGCCGTGTCGGCAGGATGATCCGCTCCCTCCGGGCGCGCGTCCTGGCGGCGTTCGCGCTGCTCGCCCTGGCCTTCTTCGCGACGGTCGGCGGGGCGCTCTTCGTCGTCTTGCGCGACCTGAACCAGCAGTCGCAGGAGGCGGCCCTGACCGAAGCCCTGGTCCCGTTCGTCGTCCAGGTGCGCCTGCGGCTGGTCGCGGGAACGGCCCCCAAGCAGGTCGTGGCCGCGCTGACCCCGTTCACGCAGGGCAGCGGGGTGAGCGTGTTCCTGACCGACGACAACGGCCAGGTCCTGGATACCGGCAGCATCAACGCACCGGGCCAGCTGATCATCCCCGGCCCGCAGCGGCGCGGGGACGTCACCAACGGTACCTACCGGCTGGACGGCCAGACCTACCAGTACGTGGCGGCCACGCTGTTCGCCGATGCCACCCCGGGCGGGGCGCGCGCGCTCGTGCTGGCGCATCCGGACAACGCCACCGCCCAGGCGCTGGGCGACCTCGGGCGCGGGCTGCTCGTCGCGCTGCTCGCGGTCCTCATCGTGGGCATCCCGCTGGCCACGCTCCTCGCTCGCCAGGTGTCCCGGCCGCTCGAGCGGCTGGCCCTGGCCGCGCGGCATGTCGGCCAGGGCAGCCTGCCCCCGCCGTTGCCGGCCGACGGCCCGCAGGAGGTGCAGGACGCCAGCCTCGCCTTCAACACGATGACCGCCGAGGTGGAGCACGCCCGGCGCGCCCAGGCCGACATGCTGGCCGGCCTGCGCCACGACCTGCGCACGCCGCTGACCGTCATCGGCGGCTTCGCCCAGGCGCTCCAGGACGGGACGGCCAGCGGCGAGGACGCTGGCCGAGCGGCAGCAGCGATCGCCGACGAGGCCGCGCGGCTGGACCGGATGGTGACCGACCTGGGCGCCCTGGCCGACCTCGAGACGGGTGTCCGGCCGCTCCAGCTCGAGCAGCTGGACGCCGGCCTCCTCGCGCGCGAGACGGCCGAGCGGTTCGCCCCGGGGGCCGCGGCTGACGGCCAGGAGGTGACAGCCGCGTCAGAGACGGTGCCCCTGCCTCTGGCCGGCGACCGCGTCGCTGTCGAGCGCATGCTGGGCAATCTCGTGCGCAACGCCCTGGCGGCCGCGCCGCGCCCCGGCGGGCATGTCCGCGTGGAGGTGGTGCCGCTTCCCGGCGACGCGGTCATGCTGGCCGTCCGCGACGACGGGCCGGGCATCCCGTCCGCTGCCCTGGCGCGTGTCTTCGAACGCTTCTACCGGGCCGATCCGGCTCGCGCGGGCCAGGGGTCCGGCCTGGGGCTGGCCATCGTGGACGAGCTCGCCCGCGCGCACGGCGGCCGCGCCTTCGCGGAGAACATGCCCGAGGGCGGCGCCCGCGTGGGGGTCATCCTGCCTGCGCTCCCGGCCACGTCGGGGGCGTGGAAGCCGGCGCCCGCGACGGCCCCTCTTTCGCCGCCGGCGTGACGACCCGGCGAGCGGCCGGACGGGCCTGCGGGACCGCCACCGACCCACGCTCGCAGGGCTCGCCGAGCGCGTGGAAGGGAGCGCTATACTCTCGCCTCGGCCGGTCGCGCCGCGCTCACGACCTCCGCGGCTGGCCGCCTCCCCTGCCCCCAGGATGGCCCCCGCCAGGGCCCGCCGCGAGCCCGCCATGAGGGTCCCGTGAGTTCCAACGTCGGCCAGAACTACCCGTACGCGAGCGAGTCCGAAGTGGAGCGCGCCGCGGCCGTGGCCGCGGCGGTGGAGCGGTTCCCCGGCCTCGGCGACCGCATCGCGGGGGAAGCCACGCCGCTCGGTCCGGCCGAGCCGGACGAGCGTTGGTGGGTGTGGGTCTGCCCGGTGGGCGACCTGACGGGCCGCCTGCACGTGGCCGGCTACGCCCTCGAGCGGCACGGGCTCTACACCGTTTGCGACACCTGTGGTCAGACGCTCCTTCGCTGACGCTCGCGCCGCTGACCAAGTAACCCTCCCAACTCATCTGGACGGTTACGGAGCGGGCGGCTACCATGCGCCGGTGACCGCCCCGGACGCCGACGCCGGCCCCGACCGCCCCGTCGGCGAAGCCGACCTCGCCGCGTCTCGGCGCCGGATCGTGGTCGACGCGACCGGCGTGGCCCTCTCGGCCGGCGCATTCGGGGTCGTCTACGGTCTGGCCACCCGGTCGGCGGGCTTCTCGCTCGTGGATGCCATGGCCATGAGCACCCTGGTCCTCGCCGGGGCCTCCCAGTTCGCCGCCGTCGGCCTCATCGCCGCGGGCGCGGCCTGGCCCGCGATCGTGCTGCTGACGTTCCTGCTGAACGCGCGGCACCTGCTCTATTCGGCCGCCCTCGCGCCCTGGTTCCGCGGCCGGCCGCTGGCCGAACGCGCCGCGGCGGCACACGTCCTGACCGACGAGACGTTCGCCCTCGCGCTGACCCACTTCCGGCGGCTGGGGCGGTTCGACGGGCCCGGGTACTGGCTGGCCGCGGCCTTCGTCGTGGTCCCCTGGATCGCCGCTACCGCGGTCGGCTACCTCGGCGGACAGGTCATCCCCGACCCGGCCCGGCTGGGTCTCGACATCGTCTTCCCGGCGGCCATGGGTGGCCTGGCCGTCGGGCTCGTGACAGGCCGGCGCGAGATCGTGGCGGCCCTGGCCGGCCTGCTGCTCGGCGTGGTCGTGGCGCTCGTCGCGCAGCCGGCCGTCGGCGTAGTGGCCGGGGGCCTGCTCGGGCCGCTGGCGGGCCTGCTCACGCCCGACCGGGAGCGCCGCGAGCAGGTGAAGGCGTACCCCCTGTGAACCTGGGCTTCGTCGGGCTGGCGATCTTCATGGCTGCCGTGACGTACCCCTCGCGCGCCGTGCCGCTCCTCGCCCCGGGCGTCGAACGACTGCCCGGCTGGATGCTGGCCTACCTGCGCCTGGTCGGCCCGGCCGTCCTGGCCGCGCTTGCGGCGGTCAACGTGCTGGTCGTGACCGACGCCGCGGGGCGGCCGAGCTTCCATTTCGGCCTCGAGCCGGTCGCCGTCGCGGTGGGCGTCGTGATCGTGGCCTGGCGGCGCAACCTCTTCCTGGGCATCCTCGCCGCCGTGGTCGTGACCGCCGTGGCGCGAGCGGCGGGGCTGGCGCCCCTGCCATAGGCTTCCCGGCCGGTGCGGAGGCGCCTCAGGCGGCGAGGCCGAGGCGAGGGTCGCGGGCCGTGGCCAGCAGGAGAGCGGCCAGGAGCGTGACCCGCGGCACGATCGAGTCCAGCTCCAGGTACTCCCCCGGGGCGTGGTCGAGACCGCCGATCGGCCCCAGGCCGTCGAGCGACGGCACGCCCATGCCCGCGGTCGTGTTCGCGTCCGACGCGCCACCCGTGGCGCAGTCGGCCACGGCGAACCCGAGTCGCCCGGCGAGGGACACGGCATGATCGACCAGGCGGCCGCTGGCGGGCAGCTTCTCCATCGGCCAGTGACGGCCGCCCTCGGCCACCTCGCAGGTCACGTCGGCCACCGTCGAGGCGACAGCGATGGCCCGCACGGCCGCCTCGGCCGCCTCGAGCGCCGCGCGGTCGGTGGCGCGCAGGTCCACCTCCAGGATCGCCTGCTCGGGCACCACGTTGGGGCGCGTCCCACCGCGCAGCACGCCCACGTTGCAGGTCACACCGGGCCACCGCCCGTTGAGCGCCTGCAGGGCGATCGTCTTGTGAGCGGCCTCCAGGACCGCGCTGCGACCCTTCTCCGGCTCCACGCCGGCGTGCGCTGCCCGGCCGGTGATCGTCAGGCGCAGGTCCACCGAGCCCTTGCGCGAGCTGACGATGTCCCCATTGGCCCGGGCGCACTCCAGGACGAGGGCCAGGTCGCTCGCCGACCCGGCGTCCCGGATGACGGCCGAGCTCGCCGGCGACCCGATCTCCTCGTCGGGGTTGGCCACGAAGACGAGCCGCGCGAACGGCAACCAGGCCGTGGGGTCGGTCCCCTCATCCGCCCCCACGCCGGCCAGCCCGCGCAACGCGGCGAGGGCGTACAGGCCCCCCAGCAGGCCGGCTTTCATGTCCGTGACCCCCGGCCCGTAGGCCCGCCCGCCGTGCGTGCGGAACGGCCGGGCGGCGGTCGTGCCGGGGTCGAAGACGGTGTCCATGTGGCCGATGAGGAGGGCCCGCCGCGCCCCGTCGCCGCGCAGCAGGCCGACGACCGTGTCACCCAGCGCGGGCGACGGATGAATCATCACGTCCGCCCCCAGGCGCGCCAGCTGGTCGGCCACGAACCGCCCCACCTCGTCCACGCCGGCCTTGGTGTAGCTGCCGCAGTCGATGTTCACGAGGCGTTCGAGATCTGCCAGGTAGGCCGCCCGCGAGGCCTCGACGAGGGACCGCAGCGTCGCCAGCTCCTCGTCGGTCACGATGGGATCGGGCACCGGGGGCGGTGGCAGGGCAGGCATCGGGCGGCAGTCTACCGGCCCGGGCCCGACCCTATACTCGGCCCATCGTGCGACTCGTCGAAGTGCGGCTCCTGGAGGGCCCCAACCTCTACCGGCTGGAGCCGACGGTCAAGATCGAGGTCACGGTCGGCCGCCGCCGCACCTGGTACGGGCAGCGGGCGCCGGGGGCGTACGCCATCGTCTGGCTCGGCCGCCCCGTGGGTCGGGCCACCGCCCCCTCGCCGGTGGGCGAGCTCGCCGCCTGGGTCGCGCGGCTGCACCGGCTCAGCGGCACGCGGGCCGGTCGCCTCGCGGGGCGATCCGTGCCGGTGACCATCCACCGCACGGGCGAACCCGGCCACTGGATCGTGGCGTTCCCCTGGCGTGAGCGAGAACGGGCCCAGGAGATCGCTGACGGCGCGTGGCGCCTGGCCGAGGCGGAGGTCGATGTACGCACGACCCGGCGCAGCAGCCGGGGCCTGCAACGCGTGCTCAGGCGAGTCGCCGCCGCCGGGGGACCCGGTCCCGCCTGGATCACCGATGCCGAGCGCCATATCCCCACGGTCAGCATCAGCGGCACCAACGGCAAGACCACCACCACGCGCATGCTGACCCACATCTTGCGCCGCGCGGGCCGGCGGGTCGGCACGACCACCTCCGACGGGGTCCTCATCGACGAGCGGCTCGTCGAACCGGGCGACTGGACGGGGCCCGGTGGCGCCGGCCAGGTCCTGGGCCGCCACGACCTCGAGGTGGCCGTGCTCGAGACGGCCCGCGGCGGGATCCTGCTCAAGGGGGTGGGCTACGAGTCGAACGACGTGGCGGTCCTGACCAACGTCAGCTCCGATCACCTGGACCTCCAGGGCATCCACACCCTGCCCGAACTCGCCGAGGTCAAGGTGGTCATCGCCCGCATCACGCGCCCGGAGGGCACGGTCGTCCTCAACGCCGACGACCCGCTGGTGGCCGCCCAGGTGCGCCGCGTGCGTGCCCCGGTCTGTCTCTTCTCGCTGGAGCCCGCCTCGCCCCGCGTGGCGCGCCACGTCCGGCGCGGCGGTCGCGCGCTCGTCCTGGAGAGCGGCTGGCTCGTCGAGGTCCACGGTCCCACGCGCCGCCGCCTGGTGGCGGTCAACGAGATCCCGACCGCGCTCTTCGGGCTGGCGCGCCACAACGTGGCCAACGCGCTGGCGGCGTCCGCCGCCGCGCTCGCCCTCGGCGCCTCCGCGGACGCCGTCGCCGACGGCCTGCGCGACTTCCGGCCGACCGCGGAGCAGGCGCCCGGGCGGCTCAACCTGTACCGCCTGGGGGCGCGGCTGGTGATCGTCGACTTCGCCCACAACGAGGCCGGCGTGGCGGTGCTGCTGGACGTGGCCGAGGCCATCGCCGGCGGCGCGGCGGGCCGTCGGCGACCGGTGACGATCATCATCGGCACGGCCGGCGACCGGCCCGATGACACGTTGCGCGGCATCGCGCGCATCGCCGCGAGCCGGGCCGACCGCGTGGTCATCAAGGAGACGCAGAGCTACCTGCGCGGGCGCAGCCGCGAGTCGGCGATCGGCGAGTTCCGGGCCGGCCTGCGGGAAGGCGGCTGGACCACCGAGGCGCCTGCCTATCCGTCCGAGACGGCGGCCCTGCGAGCGGTCCTGGGGAACGGCGCGGGCGCCGCGGCCCACGCCAACGAACCTGGGGTCATCGCCCTCATGTGCCACGAGGACCGCGACGGCGTGGTCGGGCTTCTGGACGAGCTCGGGGCGCGACCCCTGGTCGACCAGCGCGAACTCCTGGAGCTCATGCCCCGCCTCCAGGCGCGCCCATGACCGGCACGGCCGCCTCCACGATGGCCGGACCGTCGCGGCGCGCCCCGGTCCTGGGGACGGTCGGCGTGTGGAGCCATCTCGACTCCCTGCCGGCCACCGCCGCGCGTGCCTACGCGCGCCGGGTCGGGGAGCTCGGCTTCGGCAGCCTCTGGGTGCCCGAGACCGTCGGCCGCGACCCCTTCGCGCTGCTCGGCCTGCTGGCGGCGGAGACGGACCGCATGACCCTGGGAACGAGCATCGCCTCCATCTGGGCCCGCGACGCCCAGACGACCCGCATGGCGGCCCACACCCTCGACGAGGCCACCGGCGGCCGGTTCGTGCTGGGCCTGGGGGTCTCGCATCCGCACCTCGCCGAGAAGCTGCGCGGCCACACCTACGAGCGGCCGCTGACTCACATGCGCGACTACCTGGCAGCCTACGGACGAGCCAGGTACAAGGGCCCCCTCGCGCCCGACGGGGCGGACCCGCCGATCCTGCTGGCCGCGCTGCGCGAGCACATGCTGGCGCTCGCCGCGACGGAGACGGACGGCGCGTACCCCTACCTGGTGACCCCCGAACGGGTCGCCTGGATGCGCCAGCACCTGGATGCGGTGACCGCGGCGACCGCCGACACCGGGCGGCCGGCACGCCGTCCCGTCCTCGCCGTCAGCATGCCCGTGGTCACCGAAGTCGCGCCCGAGACGGCTCGGGCCGCCGCCCGGGCGTACCTCGCGCCGTACCTGCGACCGCCTGCCTACCAGGCCTCGTGGGGCCTGCAGGGCTTCGGATCGGATGATCGGGAGCCACCGGGCAGCGATCGGCTCGTCGATGCGCTGGTCGCCTGGGGCGTCATGCCGGCGATCTGGCACCGGTGGCGCGCCATGCGCGACGCGGGCGCCGACCACGTGGCGATCATCCCGCTGTCGCCCGACGGCACGACCGAAGACCTGGCCACGCTCGAGGCCCTCGCCGAGGCCGGCCTCACCGCCTGAACGACAGGGCTTGCATCCGGGGCCGGACGGCGACACGATGCGCCCTGCTGGACGGCACCAGCCTCGCGGCGGCAGGAGGGACACGGATATGGAGTGGATCGTCGGCATCGCGCTCGTCGCGCTGAGCGTGCTGATCATGATCATGGTCGTGCGGGTGGTCGGGCAAAACCAGTCCGGCTAGCCTCTGCTGCCGCGCGTCGGCCGGCGTCCGGTCAGCCCTCTGGGACGGACATCTCGCCGGGATCGGAGATGGCCCGCCCACGACCCGCCCGGCCGTGGGCCATGGCCAGCTGGTAGATACCCGGCGCGTCGTCCGCGCAGACGACCACGAGGTCGCCCGGCTGCGCCTCCTCCAGGGCGACGCGGGCAGCCTCCAGCTCGTCGAACACCGCCCGCGCCGCGCTCGTGCGAGCCCCGTCCTTGCGCGCCGCGTCGATCCCTTCGAGGACGTGGGCCGCACTCTCGCCCGGTTTGCGGCCGCGCAGGTTGACGTCCTCGCGGACGTAGAGGCTGTCGAACGCGGAGGCGGCCAGGGCGCCGTATTCACGCTGGTCGGCATCGCGGCGGTCGCCCGGCACGCCGATGACCCCGATCGCGCGGCCCTGGCGGGCGGGCGGCGCCGCGGCGCCATCGGGGCCGGCCGCCGCACGGGCCCCGCGCCGCCGTACGGCCGGCGACGCCCCGTCGGCCATGGTCAGGTTGACGAACTCGGCCAGGCGCCGCATGCCGTCGACGTTGTGGCAGTAGTCGATGATCAGCTTGCGCCCGTTGACCTCCAGCAGGTTGAGCCGGCCGGGAGCCTGGAAGAAGGAGGTCGAGAAGGTGCGCAGGCCCTGGCGGATGTCGTGCAGGTGCGCGCCGGCGGCCCACGAGGCGGCCGCGGCGGCAAGTGCGTTCTGCACGTTCATGCGGGCGTGCCCGTGGAACGTGGCCGGGATGAGGTGGGTATAGAGGATGGGCATGGTCCGCGGTCCGTGGCGCAGGGCGATCAGCTCCCCCTCTTCGGTCTCCTGCACGATCATCGCCGCGCCGCCCCGCCCGCAGTGGCCGTCGACGCGGTCGAAGCCGGCCTGGCCCACCTGGGTGGCCATCGAGAAGTAGACGATGGACCCGCGGCAGTCGCCGGCCATGCGGGCCACCAGGGGATCGTCGGCATTGAGCACGGCCGTGCCCGACCGCGGCACCGCCGCCACGACCACGGCCTTCACAGCCGCCAGCTGGCGCAGCGTCGTGATGCCGGCGAGGCCCAGGTGATCCTCCGTCACGTTGGTCACGACGGCCACGTCGTTGCGGTCGTAGCCCAGGCCCTCGCGCAGGATGCCGCCCCGGGCGACCTCGAAGACGGCCGTATCGACCGAGGGGTTCTGCAGCACCATCTGGGCCGAACGCGGCCCCGACATGTCGCCCTTCTTGATGAGCCGACCGTCGATGACGATGCCGTCCGTCGTGGTCATGCCGACCCGCCGTCCCATGAGCTTCAGGACGTGGCTGATCATGCGCACCGTGGTCGTCTTGCCGTTCGTGCCGGTCACGGCCACGATCGGGATGCGAGCCGTGTTGCCGGGCGGGAAGAGCAGGTCGAGCACGGGCTTGGCCACGTACTGCGGATCGCCGACCGTGGGATGGGTGTGCATCCGGAAGCCCGGCGCGGCGTTGACCTCGACGATGGCCCCGCCCTGCTCGCGCACGGGCACGGCGATGTCGGGCACGATGAAGTCGATGCCGGCCACGTCCAGGCCGACCACCTGGGCCGCCGTCTCGGCGATCTCGACGTTCTCCGGGTGCGCCTCCAGGGTCCGGTCGATCGAGGTGCCGCCGGTCGACATGTTGCCGGTCAGGGCCAGCTTCACCCACGTGCCGGCGGGGGGGACCTCGTCGAGGCCGAAGCCCTGCGCTCGCACGAGCGCCTCGGCCGCCTCGTCCACGGTGATCTTGGTGAGGACCTTCTCGTGGCCGATGCCGCGCCGCGGATCGGCGTTCTCCCGCTCGACCAGCTCGCGCACGGTGTGCGTCCCGTCGGCCGTGACGCTGGCCGGCACCCGCTCGGCGATGGCCGCGATGCGCCCGCCGATGACCAGACAGCGGTAGTCGTTGCCGTGGACGTACGTCTCCACGACCACGTCGCCGGCCCGGGATTCCGCCTGCGCCCGGGGGAAGGCGGCGCGCACGGCGGCCTCGTCCCGCAGGTCCAGGTTGACGCCCCGGCCGTGGTTGCCGTCCAGCGGCTTGACCACGCAGGGGTAGCCCAGGGCCCGCGCCGCGGCCACCGCGCCGTCCTCGTCGACCACCACCTCCGAGCGCGGCACGGGCAGCCCCGCGGCATTGAGGAGCGTGTTCGTGAGGCCCTTGTCCGAGGCGATGTCGACCGCGATGGCGGCCGTGCGGGAGGTCATCGTGGCCCTGATGCGCTGCTGGTGGATGCCCTGGCCGAGCTGGATCAGGCTGTGGCGATCGAGCCGGATCCAGGGGATGTCCCGCTGGGCCGCCTCGTCGATGAGGGCCTGCGTCGACGGGCCGAAGGCCTGCCGCTCGGCGATCCGGATGAGCCGCTCCAGCTCGCCCGGGAAGTCCAGGGCGAGCGTCGGGTCGTCCGGCACGACGAGGTGGTTGACCACGGCGACCGCCAGCCGTCCGGCGGCCAGGCCGACCTGCTCCTCCACGTACTGGTAGATGACGTTGTACTGGCCGTGCGTGCCGGCCGAGCGGGTCTTGCCGTGACGGGCCTCGGTCCCGGCCAGCGTCTGGAGCTCCAGGGCGACGTGTTCGGCGATGTGGCCCATCCATGTCCCGTCGCGCAGGCGCGACACGAAGCCGCCGCGGCGCCCCAATGAGCAGGCGTGCTCGCTGAGCGTGGGCATGAGCGCCAGCAGTCGGTCGGTGAAACCCGGGATCCGGTTGGAGGGGTACGCCTCGAGGCTGCCGAGGTCGACCAGCATGCGGATGACGGGCTCGCGCGCCCAGTAGTTGGCGCCGCGCATGACCCGTGTCTCGAGCACGCGCAGATCCGGCCGGGGCCCTCCGG
>Ga0209415_10016872_pt1 | contig 11676 bp, 14 predicted proteins | sample PeaSoiSIISIP2007_FD_187696 | JGI IMG/M metagenome (GOLD analysis project Ga0209415, IMG submission 187696) | Peat soil microbial communities from Weissenstadt, Germany - SII-SIP-2007 (SPAdes) (version 2) | ecosystem: Environmental > Terrestrial > Soil > Wetlands > Peat | place: Germany... | reverse complement strand
GATGACCGCCGTCGTCGTCGACGACGGCATCGCCACCGGCGAGACGATGGAAACCGGGGTCCAGACGGTTCGTCGATGGGGCGCCGCGCACGTCATCGTCGCCGCGCCCGTCGCGGCCCCCGAGTCCATTGCGCGTTTCCGGTCGCTGGTGGATGACGTGGTGGTGTTGGAGGCGCCCCCGCTCTTCTTCGCCGTGGGGCAAGCGTATATCGCGTTTACACAAGTGGACGATGACGAGGTTCGGGCGGCGCTTGGAACGCCAGTGGTGGCGCTGGCGGGGGCCACGGGAGGTCGACCACCACACGCCTGAGACGGCGGATGGCCGCCTCGCGTGAACGCGCGATCGGGCGCTTGGCGATCGGACGCGGCAGCATGGTCGGCCCGGAGCTTCCGATCCGCACGCTCCGGCACAGATCGGGCCCTCGCCCGATGGCAAAATCTCGGCTCACGCGAAATGATGAAGGAGAGGAAATAACGCACGAAGCGGGGACGCCACATGGAGCGCGAGGATGAGCTGACCACCTTGCTCGCCGTCGAGGAGACGCTCCTGAGCGCCGAGGGGTGCATGCGCATGGCCGCGCACCGACTGAGCGGCTCCGATCCCCTCCGGGACGTTCTCGAGGAGATGCTGCGCGAGCTGGAAGAGATCGTTGCCAGAGCCCGCAGCACCAAGAACGAGCTGGTGCAGACGGGCGTCTGAACGATCGATCGGCGCGCGGCGCAGCTCCCCCGAACGTGAGCCGCGGCCGGCCCTCCCTGAGGCGGCGGCCGCCCGGGCACACGGGGGTGCGCGTTCGACCGAGAGCATCGTGATCGAGCACACAAGTAAGTGCAGCCAGAGAACGGGAGGTGGTTGATCATGCACACGACCGGTGGCGCCGTGATTTTGGCCCCGACGGATATGTCCGATGAGTCTGGACGCTCGGTGGCCCATGCCGTTGATCTTGCGCGCCGCTTGGGCATGGGGGTGATCTTGTTCCACGTCCTGCCCCAGCAACAGCTCGATCAGCGCCTGGACGCCGGCGAGTTCATCGATGTGCAGGTCTCCACGGCACGCATGGAGCTCGAGCGGTGGTACACGATGCTTCTCCCCCGCTCCGTGCGCGAGCCCGTCACCGCCGAACTGAACGTCGGCATCGGCGAGCCGGTCGAGGAGATCCTCGCGCTGGCGGAGGAACGTCGGGTCGAGATGATCGTCATGACCACCCACGGCCGCACCGGATTGCCGCGGGCGTTGTTCGGTAGTGTCGCGGAGGGCGTGCTTCGACACGCTCCGTGCCCCGTCGTGACCTTGCGCACGAGCGCGCAGGTCGCGCCCGTCGCGCACGGGTAACGACCGGCGCACGACGGGAAGCCACGCGGAGGGCACGCCCGCGTGATTGGGCGACGTCACGCCTCTCCGCCAGGAGATGTTTCCACATGCTCCGGCGCACGCCGATCGACCGTGAGGTGGGCGATACGATGCGGGTCTGTCCGCCATGAGCGCGCACTCAGATCCCGCCTCTGCCCTCCACGACACGCACGCCCGCGCACCGCGGAGGTTACGCGGTCCTGATCAGCAGGACCGGCACCGACGTCGCGCGCACGACCCCTTCGGCAACACTTCCCAGGAGCAGGTGGCCGAGTCCGTGGCGCCCGTGTGTGCCGATGACGATTAGATCGGAGCCCCACCGCGCGCTCTCGGCAACAATGACGGCAGACGTCCGATCGCCGAGCGCCTCGATCAGTGTCCCCGTGACCTCCACGCCGTCCGCCTGCGCTTGCACCACGGCACGGTCGACGACCTCCTGCCCAGCGCGACGCCAGTTTTCGATGATGGGCTCGACGTCGAAGCCTTCGTACGTGTAGAGCACCCGCGTGTCGAGCACATGGACGATCCTGATCTCGGCACCCTGTTCCGTTGCCAACGCGACACCGTGCCGGAGCGCGCTGGCACTGCACGCACTGTCATCGACCGCGATCAGGATGCGCCGATACATGTGTCCCTTCCTTTCAGGCAGCCGCGTCGGTCAGAACAGCACGCCTGCCGGTCTCCGGTGGTGACGCTTCGCGAACTTCGCCTCTTCAAGGCTAACAAGCGCTCCCCGAACGGAGTATCCGACTTGCGCCCGATTTAGGGATCTGTGCCCGGGACGCCGGTGTCGCAGGCGAGTGCCGGACCACATACCGATGTACCAGTTCGACCGACGCGACCACGGCGGTCCGTCCCGTGAAGTGGATCTGACTCCGCGTCATCCCAAGCGTCCCTCACCGACGTCACCATCGTGTGGCGCCGCGATTGGTTGCGGCGGCGTCCAGGGGCCTTCCGAGGGGTCGCGCGAAGGTCGACCCGGTGAATCGGGGATCAGACCTCGATGCGCGCGCGTTTCTCCGCCCGCGCCGCGTTGAGCCGGTCGAACCAGTCGGCCATGCCGAGGCCTGATCTCACCGAAACGCGGAGGACCTCGAGGTCGGGCCGCGCGTCCGCCAGGCTGCGGCGGGCCAGGGCGTCGTCGTAGCCGGCCGCAGCCGCCAAGTCCATCTTGGTGATCACGGCCAGGTCCGAGGTGGCGAAGATCGTGGGGTATTTTTCGGGCTTGTCCTCCCCCTCGGTGACCGAGAGCAGCACGACGCGCAGGTCCTCCCCGAGGTCGTAGCTCGAGGGGCACACGAGGTTGCCGACGTTCTCGATGAAGAGGAACTCCAGCGATCCGAGGTCCCACCCGGCCGCCGCACGCTCCACCATCTCGGCGTCCAGGTGACAGACGGTCCCAGTCGTGATCTGACGGACCGGCGCGCCGCTCGCGCGGAGCCGCACCGCGTCGTGATCCGTCGCGAGGTCGCCCACGAGAGCGGCGACGCGCCGCGTCGGCGTCAGCCGCCGCAGCGTCTCGCCGAGCAGCGCGGTCTTGCCCGCCCCGGGGCTCGAGACGAGGCTCACGACGCACACCCCGGCGTCGGCGAACGCCCGGCGCAGCCGTCGCGCCACGAGGTCGTTCTTCTTCAGCACGGCCTGACGCACCTCAACGATACGCGGGGGCATTGTCGTCCACCTCCAGCACGGTCAGTTCCAGTTCCGTTCCCCGCACCAATTCCGGCGTCGGCGTCCCGCAGACGGGACACCGGAGCCGCGCGGCACGCAACGTCCGCTCCGCGCGGCACTTGGGGCAAAACACCGCGATCGGGACCTCCTCGATCACCAACCGGGCGCCGGCGAGCGGCGTGTCCCGGCACGCGACATCAAAGGCGAACCGCAGGGCATCGCTCACCACCCCGGACAGCGCGCCGACCCGCAGATGCACGGCCTCGACCCGGCTCGCGCCGGCCTCGCGGGCCTGCTCGGTCGCCAGCTCGACCACACTCAGCGCGATCGACAACTCGTGCACGCGGGACCGCCCCCTACGACTCCACGAGCACGCCGCCCCGCCGCTGCGCGTTGGCCAGTGCGAGGTGGTGGCGCGTGTGGTGCGCCAGGGCGCGGGCCTGCAGGTCCGTGAGGCGGTGGCAGGCGCACCCCCAGTGCACGGCGACGCGGTCCCCGACCGACGCGCCTGACAGCGTCGCCTTTCCGTCGAACCGACGGAGCACGCGCGCGGGTTCGGGAGCGCCCAGCGCGAGCGCGTCGCCGTCGAGTCGCAGCGGGCGGCGTTCGACGAGCAGGTCATCGCCGCACTCCGCCACGATGCGCGCCCAGCTGATGCGGCATGCGTCCATCGTCGCGAGGCTGTGCTGCGCCGCCGCGCGGCCCGCCTGCACCGGCATGCTGAACACGTGAAAGTTGTGGTGCGGCCGGGCGCCCGCGGGGACCTGGCCGAGCACCGACCGCAGCACCCGTGCGGGGAACCGCTTCTCGAACCGCTCCTCGATGTGGCGCCACAGATCGGCCGCCTCGACGCCGTCGAGCAGCGTGTTGCCAATCCAGTACGCTTCGGTCACGCGGACATCGAACGGGTCGGACAGACCGTTGGCCGCGGCGATGAACGAATAGTACGGAAAGGCGCCGGCGAACCGCGCGAGGATCTGCTCGAGCCCGCGGTCGCCGCACCCGTCGGCGAGGTGACCCAGGATCGCCCCCTGCTCCTCGGGACCGCAGTAGCCGAGCCGGTTCGGCATGAAGCTGAACCGCGCGGCCAGGAGCGCCCCCGCGCGGCTCACGCGCCGTCCCCGCGCGGCGCGGCGGCCGCCTGGTCGAGCTCCTCGAAGAGACGCACGGTCTCCGCCGCCTCCGCCTCGGTCAACCGCTCGACGGCGAACCCGGTGTGCACGAGCACCCAGTCGTCGGGCGCCGCCGCCCCGAGCAGGATCAGGTTCACCGTCCGGACATGCCCCAGCACGTCAACGCGGGCGCGTTGCCCGTCCTCGTCGATCTCCAAAATCTTCCCCGGCAGCGCCAAGCACATGGTTCATCACCCCGTCGTAGTGTCGCCCGGACGCAGCCTATCCCCGGCGGCCGCCTCGGTCCCGCCCGAACGCGCGGCCCCCTCTGTCGCGATCGCGCCGAGGCCTCGCCGCGCGACCTCCTCGACCGCCCGGGCCACCTCAGGTGAGAGGCCGACGCCGGCGTCGAAGCGGGCGCCCTCGATCCCGACGACGATCAGCCGGGCAGGCAGCCGGCCGAGCACGCGGGCAAGTTCGATCGCCTCCGCCACGCCGAAGGCATGGGTCGAGTAACGAAACCACCCCGCCGGCACCGACGCCGCACGGGCGTCGACGCACACGATCGTCCCGGGCGGCGCCCCGGACGAGACCGCATCGATCAGGACGACCGTGCCCGCCCCCGCCCACGCGTCGATCAGGGCCGTCCCCTCGCCGCTCACCTCCCGCAGGACCGCCGGGGCACCCGCCTCCTCGCACAACCGGCGCGCGGCGCTCAGGCCCGCCGCGTCGTCGCGGCCGTAGGCGTTCCCGACGCCGATGACCAGCGGATCCGCTTCGCCCACCGTCAGCCGCGCTCGATGTGAAGCCGGAGGAAGTGGGTCGCACAGGAAATGCACGGGTCGTAGTTGCGCACCGCCTGCTCGCACCGCCACGTCAGCTGGTCGTCCGGCAGCGCGAGCGACGCCTGCACCAGACGGCGGAGATCCGCCTCGATCTGCCCCTGGTTCTGCGAGGTCGGGGGCACGATCTTCGCCTCGGCGATGCTCCCCTCGCGGTCGACGGTGTACCGGTGGTAGATGAGGCCGCGGGGCGCCTCGGTGGCGCCGTGGCCGGTCCCGGCCCGTGGGAGGACGTCGTGTGCGGGCGCATCCGGCCGCGCGTACTGGCCGATCAGGCGCAGGGCCTCGTCGCAGGCGTACAGCAGCTCCACGGCGCGGACGATGATGCTCCGGAACGGATTGCGGCACACCGGGCCCAGCCCGGCGTCCCGGGCCGCCTGCTGGGCCAGGGCCGACAGCGCATCGAAGTTCAGGCTGTAGCGCGCGAGCGGCCCCACGAAATAGGCGCCGCCTGCCCGCAGACGCGAGTGGAGCGCGTTCGAGTGCGGGAGGTGCTCCTCGACGAAGTGGTCGCCGTACGCCTGGACCGCGATGTCGAGCCCCCGATCGGAGACGATCCGCCCCCGGTCGATCGCATACTCGCCGGGCTGGCGGAGCGCCACGAACTCGTAGTCCTGCTCGAACTCGGGGAACTCGAACCCGGCCACCCACCGCACCGTCTCGAGCGCCGCGTCGCGGGCCCACCGCAGCCGCTCCCCGACCTCCGCGAGTTCGCCCCGCGTCGGCGCCCGGTAGAATCCCCCGACCCGCACGTTGATCGGATGCACCGCCCGCCCGCCGAGGATGGCCATCAGTTCGTTGCCGACCTGCTTGAGCTCCAGCCCGCGCTCCACCGCCTGCCGGTGGTCCCGGGCCATCTCGATGACGCTGTCGTACCCGAGGAAATCGGGCGCGTGGAGCATGTACACGTGGAGCGCGTGGCTCTGGATCCACTCGCCGCAGTACAGGAGCCGACGCAGCGCCTGGAGTGGGTCGTCCACCGCAACGCCGCAGGCATCCTCCATCGCCGCGCAGGCGCTCATCTGGTAGGCGACCGGGCAGATGCCGCAGATGCGGGCGGTGATGTCGGGGGCCTCCGTGAACCTGCGCCCCCGCAGGAACGCCTCGAAAAACCTCGGCGGCTCGTAAATGTTCAACCTGACGTCCACGACCCGATCGCCCTGGACCTTGACGTAGATCGCCCCTTCTCCCTCAACCCGGGCGAGGGCGCTGACCTTGATCGTCCGCGTCTTAGGTGTCATCGGACTCACTGGCCTTTCGGAATGCGTCCGCGTAGGCGTTCACCCCGCGGAACGCCCGGCGGAGCGCCGGCTTGGAGACGCCGAGCCGCTGCCACTCGGCGCTGAGCGCGGCGGTGTTGGGGGTCTCCATCGGCCCGTAGCAGCCGTAGCAGCCGCGGTCGTAGGCCGGACAGATCGCGCCGCAGCCGGCGTGGGTCACCGGCCCGAGGCACGGGGTGCCGCGGGCGACCGTCACGCAGACGGTCCCGCGGCGCTTGCACTCGACGCAGACGCTGTGGCCGGGGATCGACGGCCGGCGCCCCTGGACGCAGGCGCGGATCACCTCAAGCAGCTGGAGCTTGTTGATCGGGCACCCCTGCAGTTCAAAATCGACGCGCACGTGGTGAGAGATCGGCGTCGACGTCGCGAGCGTCTCGATGTACTCGGGCTTGGCATACACCGCCGCGATAAACTCCCGCACGTCCGCAAAGTTCCGCAGCGCCTGGATGCCCCCGGCCGTCGCGCACGCGCCGATCGTCACCAGATACTTCGAGACGCGGCGCACGTGCTGGATGCGCGCCGCGTCGTGCGCGGTCGTGATCGACCCCTCGACGAGCGACAGGTCGTACGGGCCCGAGCCCGCGGCGCGCGACGCCTCCAGGAACGACGCGATCTCCACTTCCCCCGCCAGCGCGAGGAGCTCCCGCTCGCAGGACAGCAGGGCCAGCTGGCAGCCGTCGCAGGAGGCGAACTTCCAGACGGCCAGCCGCGGTCGGCGGGGCGCCGCCATCAGAGCTCCCTCACGCGAAGCCAGGGGGCGATCCGGTCGTAGCGGAACACCGGCCCGTCCTTGCAGACAAACGTCGGGCCGAACTGACAGTGGCCGCACAGCCCGATCGCGCACCTCATGTTGCGCTCCATCGACAGGTAGATCCGCTCACGGGCCAGCCCCCGCCGCTCGAGCTCGGCGACGGTGAACCGCATCATCACCGCCGGGCCGCAGATCATCGCCGTGGTCTCGCCCGGCTCGCACTCGGCGCGGGCGATCAGCGTGGTCACGACCCCGACCTGGCCGTGCCACGCGTCGGGCTCGGCGGCCGCGTCCACCGTGGCCTCGACCTGCACATCGAACCGGCCGCGCCACCGCGCCAGATCGCGCCCGTACAGGAGGTCGCCCGGCGTGCGGGCGCCGTACAGCAGGACGACCCGGCCGTACTCGCCGCGATGGGCCAGCAGATGGTAGAGGACCGGGCGCAGGGGTGCCAGGCCGATTCCGCCCGCGACGATCAGCACGTCGCCGCCGACGGCGTCGCGAACCGGCCAGGCGCTTCCAAACGGGCCCCGGACCCCGAGCGTCTGCCCGCGCCGGAGGCGGCAGATGGCGTTCGTGACCCGGCCGACCGCCCGCACCGTATGCACGAGCCCGCGGGGCGCCGCCGGGTCGCCGCAGATGGAAATGGCGGCTTCGCCCACCCCGAACAGATACAGCATGTTGAACTGGCCCGGGGCGAAGACGCACGGTCCGACGCCGTCCGCGGGTTCGACCTCGAGCGTCACCGTATCGCGGTTCTCGCGCGCGGCCCGGCGCACGGTCCACGGGCTCGGCCCCATCGGCTCGACGCCCACGGGGGCCGCCGGCGGTCCGTCAGGCAGAGGTCCCGTAGACATCCAGCAGTTGCAGCCGCGTCGCCGCGAGCTGCTCCTCCATGATCTGCGCCAGGCGCTTGAGCAGCTCATAGCCGAGCCGAGGATCCGCGTCGCACTTCGTGCGGATGCAGGCCCCGTCGAACGCGGTGGCCCGGACCACGCCGGCCGCCCGGGCGTCGCACTGCTTCCGGTACGGCGGGAGCAGCCAGGACCAGCTGAGCAGATCGCCCGGGCCCAACGTCGAGATCACCACGCGGCCGCGGTCGGGGGACGCGATCTCGAGCGCAACCGTCCCATGGCGGATGAGATAGAACTGGTCGGACGGATCGCCTTCGTAGAAGACGTACGTCCCGGCCTGGAACTGCACGTTGGATCCGCAGCCGGCGATCATCGTCAGGTCGTCGGGCGACAGGCCGCGGAAGAACGTGCTGTCGGTCAGCAGGGCATCAATCGTCCGCATCCTTGGCCTCCTTCGCGCGCGTGTTCCCGGGCCGCTCGCTGTCACGGATCGCCCGGACCTCCTCGGTGATGTCGATCGCCACGGGGCACCACGTGATGCAGCGGCCGCACCCCACGCAGCCCGACGTCCCGAACTGATCGATCCAGGTCGCCAGCTTGTGGGTCATCCACTGGCGGTACCGCGACCGCGCCGAACTCCTGACGTACCCGCCGTGGACATAGGAATGATCCATCGTGAAGCACGAGTCCCACTTCCGCCACCGCTCAGCGTGGTCGCCGGTCAGGTCCGCGGTGTCCTCGACCGTGCTGCAGAAGCAGGTGGGGCAGACCATCGTGCAGTTGGCGCAGGTCAGGCACCGCGAGGCGACGTCGTCCCACCGTGGATGCTCGTAGTTGCGGTAGAGCAGGTCCTTGATGTCGGTCGTGTCCATCGTCCGGCCCATCTGACCGGTCGCGCGCTCCGTCGCCGCGCGGGCCGCCGCAAGGTCCTCCGCGGTCGCCGCGGCGCGCGGCACGTCGCGGAGGACCTCGGCGCCCCGTTCCGACCCGACCTCCACCACAAACCGGTGGCGGCCTCCCTCCAGCGTCTCGGTCAGCGCCAGATCGAACCCGCCCGTGGCCTTCGGTCCCGTCTGCATCGAGACGCAGAAGCAGGTGCCCCCCGCCTGCCCGCAGTTGACCGCGACGAAGAACGCGCGCTCGCGGCGGGCCTGGTAGGTGGGATCGACGTGGGCGCCCCCGACAAACACCCGATCCTGGATCGCGATCGCGTGCAGCTCGCAGGAGCGGACGCCGATGAACGCGTACCGCGGCGGCTCCGCGGGCACCGCCCGCATTTCAAATCCGCCCGCCTCCGTGCGCTGCCCCTGCCACAGGCGCGTCGCCGGCGGGAACAAGAACTGCTTCCATGAATGCGGGCCCACCACATAGCCGAACACGGCCTCGTCGTTCCGCCGCACGAGGCGATAGGTCCCACCGTCCTGCTCGTCGGTCCATCCGCGCGGCAGGTCGGCCGGCGACTGCAGTTCGCCGTACACGATCGCGCCGTCCCCCACGGTGGGGCCCACCAGCGTGTACTGTCTGCGGCGCAGCGCCTCGAACAGCGCGCCGAGACCTTCGAGGGTGATTACCGACACGGTCGCGTTGGCGTCTGGCATCGGGCTCCTCGCGGCGCCGCGGTCGAGTCAGGTGCGCGTGGACGGTCCGGTCGTCTCCGTTCGTATTGAACCGAGGACACCCGGACCCCTTCCGGCCGACCGCCCCCGTCCCGGCTCACGAGACGTAGTCGGGCACCCACTGCCGCTCGACCGCCTCGGAGCGCAGCATTTCCGGCGTCGTGCGGGGGGCAAGCCCGGCGCGCTGGGCTTCCAGGCCGACCGCCACGGCGATCTCGATGGCCACGCGGCGGAGGTCCCGCACGTCGGGCAGGAGCGGGGCGGCCGTATCACTGGCCGCCGGCGACTGTTCGCTGAGCGCGCGGGCCGCGGCGGCGAGCATGCCGTCCGTGACGCGACGGGCGCCCGAGGCGACCAGCCCCAACCCGACCGCCGGGAAGATGAACACGTTGTTGCACTGGGCGATCGTCCAGCGCCGGCCGCCGTACTCGACCGGAGGAAACGGCGACCCGGTCGCCACGAGCGCCCGACCGTCGGTCCAGCGCAGCAGATCCCCGGGCGTCGCCTCCGACCGGTCGGTCGGGTTGGACAGCGGAAAGATGATCGGCCGGTCGACCTTGCACGCCATCTCCCGGACGATCGCCTCGGTGAACGCGCCGCCCACCGTCGACAGCCCGATGAGGATCGTGGCGGGCACCTGCCCGATGACGTCGGCCAGTCCGATCCGCCCGCCCGAGGTCCGCGGCCATTCGGCCACCCGGGCCGCAGGCTGCGCGTACACCGCCTGCTCGGGGCTGAGATCGCTTCGCGCGTCGAGGAGCAGGCCGCCCCGGTTGACAATCCAGAGCCGGCGGCGCGCGTCTTGGTCGGACAGGCCGCCGGTGACCATCGCCGCGCGCAGGTAGTCGGCGACGCCGATGCTGGCGGACCCCGCCCCGAGGATCACCACCTGCTGCTCTTCGAGCCCCCGCCCCGCGACGGCGACCGCGGCGAGCAGGGTGCCGAGCGTCACCGCCGCGGTGCCCTGGATATCGTCGTTAAAGGTGAGAAGATGATCGCGGTACTTGTCCAGAATTGGGCGCGCGTGCGCCATCGAGAAGTCCTCCCACTGCAGACACGCCGCGGGAAGCTCCTGCTTCACCGCCTGCACGAACTGGTCGACGAACGCCTCGTACTCCGCGCCGGCCACGCGGTGATGTTGCCAGCCGAGATACTCCGGATCGCTCAGGCGCTCCGGGTTGTTCGTGCCGACGTCGAGCACAATCGGAAGCGTCCGCGACGGGTGAATGCCCCCGATCGCGGTGTACAGCGACAGCTTCCCGATCGGGATTCCCAGCCCGTCGACCCCCTGGTCGCCGATGCCGAGGATCCGCTCGCCGTCGGTGACGACGATCACGTCGACGTGGGGGTTCGGGCGGTTGCGCAGCAGCCGCGGAATCGCGTCCCGGAGCGGGTACGATACGACCAACCCCCGGGGCCGCCGGTAGATGTGGCTGAACTGCTGACAGGCCTGCCCCACGACCGGGGTGTAGATGATCGGGGTCATCTCTTCGAGGTGCTCCAGCAGCAGGCGGTAGAACAGCACCTCGTTGGTGTCCTGCAGCGCGCGAAGGTAGATGTGCCGCTCCAGGTCGTCGGTCTTGCGCTGGTACGCGTGGTAGGCGCGCACCACCTGCTGCTCGAGCGTCTCGACCCGCGGCGGCAGCAGGCCGTCCAGTCCCAGGGCCGTCCGCTCATCGGCCGTAAACGCCGTCCCTTTGTTGAGCGCGGGGGTGTTGAGGAGCTGCATCCCCCAAAGCGCGGACCGCGGATCAGCGTCCTGCGTCATTCGCCAGCTCGTCGTCATTCCCGTCCTCCCCACCTACCGTTGTCCGGGCCGCCGCGGGTCCGGCTGCGAATCACCGGCGACCCGCTCCTGGGACGTGCCGGTCTTCCTGCAAAATCGTGATGTAGTTCGCCCGCTCGAACGCCGTGGCGTCGGTCAGCATCCGGCGGCTCATCCGGCCGCGGATCCGCGACACGGCATCGATGTTACGCGCGTCGAGCCACGCCGTGAGGCCGTCGAGCAGCGTCCGCATGTGCCCGACGCCGTGGCGGAGCAGCGCCGACGTGGTCATCACGACGTCGGCCCCGACGAGCAGGTACTTGATCACCTCGTCGGCCGTGTCCACGCCGGTGCTGGCGGCGAGCGAGCCCTGCACCCGTCCCGCGAGGACCCCGAGCCAGAGCAGCGGCAGCCGGATCTCGGACGGCGCGCTC
>Ga0209415_10016870_pt1 | contig 11676 bp, 13 predicted proteins | sample PeaSoiSIISIP2007_FD_187696 | JGI IMG/M metagenome (GOLD analysis project Ga0209415, IMG submission 187696) | Peat soil microbial communities from Weissenstadt, Germany - SII-SIP-2007 (SPAdes) (version 2) | ecosystem: Environmental > Terrestrial > Soil > Wetlands > Peat | place: Germany... | reverse complement strand
GCGGGCGTAGTTCAGCGGCAGAACATCAGCTTCCCAAGCTGAGAACGAGGGTTCGATTCCCTTCGCCCGCTCTCATCCGAAAGTCCTGGTCATGCCGCCTTGTTGTCCGATCTGCCAACACCGACCGTCGGCTCAAATTGCTTCCCGTGCCACACCCGTGCCACACCCGTGCCGAGACCATCAATTCTCCTCTACGACTTCGTCTACGTGGAAGTACGCAACAATGCTGTGACCTTCAGTGACAACGACAACGTTTCCCCGCTCCACCCGTTGCTCGCCATCGTTCAGAACGATGAGCCAACGACCCTCCGCAGGAGAAGTCCAGGCTCCCGCCTCGAAGCCCTGTAAGACGAAGGAGGCCAGCCCGGTCTCCATCGTCTGCGGCGGTACGAACGCGGTATGTGCGTAAGCGATGTCGGTGAGCAGTGGCGGCGGCCCAGACTTCCGTCCGCCCTGCTCCGGCGTCATCCAAACGACTCTGCCCCGAAAAGGAAAGAAACCACCGGGCCGTACCATGCAACCAATAATGGCTCACCCCGGATGATGAGAAGAGTGCACCCAGCCAACGCACCCCTGCTCAAGCGCACATCCGCCGGCATCGCCCGCTACGAAGAAGTACCGCATCCTCATTCAGGCTTCGGGAACCTCGAGATCTCCTTCGCTGCCCCGTCAATTTTCGCATTGCTCGTACCGATCGCAAGTTCGCTCAGCGCCTCGGCGATGGCGACGTCTCGATTTTCGGTGGCGTGCTGATAACGCAGGGCCGCCACCGGTGACGCGTGGCCAAGGCGGGACATCAATTCCTTCGTGCTCGCTCCGGTCATCGCCGCCAAGGTCGCCCCGGTATGGCGCAAGTCGTGGAAGTGGGTCCCTTCAAGACCCGCTCCGTTCACCGCCGCCAGCCAGGCTGTGTAAAGCGAAGCTCGACGCACAGCCTGGCCCTTTGTCCCGACGAACACGAGGTCGGCAGAGTCCGGGCCGGTGAACTCGTCGAGATGCGCTTCGACGGCTGGCAGCACATGTGGTGGGATGGCCACCTTGCGAATTCCAGCGGCGGTCTTTGGTGGTCCGACCACCCGCTCGCCGCTCTTTAGTTCGGCGGCCGACTTGGTGACGTAGATGAGGCCATTCACCAGATCGATATCGCCCCTCGTCAGGGCCAAGAGTTCACCCAGCCGCAGCCCGCACCATGACCCGAGCAGCACCATCCCCTTGTATCGGGGATCGATGGAGCCGACGAGGGCGTCGATCTGGGCCACGCTCAGAACCGGCCTCTCTTTTGACCGCTCGACAGCAGCGCCTTTGACGTTGCACGGGTTTCGTACGAGCAGTTCGTCAGCAACGGCCGTCGAACAGATCGTCTTCAGCAATCGATAGGCCTTTGCGATCGTGATCGGTCCCGGCTTGCCGGCCTTGGCCATCCTGGAATGCCAACCGCGCACGGTAAGGGGAGTTAGCTTGCCCAACTGCACTTCACCCAGCGACGGAAGGACGTAGCGATCCAGTAGCCCCCGGTACAGCTCGACGGTGCGAGGGCGCAGCACGCGGTGGTCCAGCCAGTGTTCCGCGTACTCCCTCACGCTGACGTCACCAGCTTTGGGGTCGACGAAACAGCCCCTCGCAAGATCCGCTTCGACCACCGACAGCCACAGCGATGCGTTCGCTTTCGTCGTGAAGGTCTGCGGAGCCGACAGCAGACGTCCGTTTGCCGGATCGCGATAGCGGGCCTGCCAATGGCCCGAAGGAAGTCGGCGAACACTTCCGAATTGACGCTTAGCCACGACCGCTCCTCAGTGCCCCGCACACCCGCCATCGCGGGCATATCTCCACGTGGGCGCCTCTGGGCGGTGAGCCCTCTGCGCGATGCACGCCTGGCGAACCGGAACGGCATCAGTCATGATACTGGCTCCCATGATCGAGCCGGACGCTTTTCGCGGTCAGGAACTCGGCGTTCCTCGAGCCAGCACCCAACCTCCTCCGGGTCGAAACGAACGAACACCCCGACCTTCAGATACGGGATCCGTCGCTCCTGAACGAGCCGACGGACATGGTGCACCGTTACGCCCAGATGACGGGCCAACGTCTCGACGTCGATGAGATCGGGCAACGACTTGTGAATCCGATCGGGACCCAGACGTTGGTCTTGGCCTCCGACCTCGACGGACCGGACATCGACCACACGAACGTGACGATCTCCACCGCCTTGTCCGGCGCTTGGTTTCGTCACTGATCCACCCTCAACAAGTCCTGGCGTTCCTCGTAGGCGGACCGACGGGCCAATCGCTCGTCTTCAGCGATTGACTCAGCCAGCCAGGCATCGCCGGCGGTCGTGTAGCCCATCCCGACGAATGTCCACTCACTGACGATCCCGTCGGTGTCTTCGTCGGCCTCGGCTATGTCCGCCGATTCTGCGACGGTCCGCTTCTCGTTTACTCGCCATTCCTGTCGATTGGCTCGTAGGGCGCCGAAGGTGGTCGAGAAGCGCCTCGACTTGGTCAGACAGTGGCCTCTGTATCCAGCTGTGTGAGCCCAGGCCCGAAGACGAAGCTCTCGACCGCCGGCTTCGTCACCAAGTCGCCACGCACTCTCGACCAGGCTGCGCAGATGGGTCGGCAGCTCGAGCTCGTCGGGCACCCCGGCCCGTAGTCGGTGGTCGAGCACACCGTGGTCCTCGGTCGACTTGGTCGAGTACTTGGCCAGGTAGGCGGCAGCCCGTCGACGGCCGGCATCTTTGTCGGTGACCACGGCAACATCGAGCTCTCGGCCCCAGCGCACCTGGTGGCGAGCAGAGCTCTGCGCCCCGGCCATGGGGGCGTAGACCCGTCTCACCGCCAGCTCGAGCGCCGCAGCGAGCAGTTCGGCACTGAAGGCGTTGGGAGGAGCCTTGAGTTCGTCTCCCACGGCGTCCAGTCGCACCAGGGCGTGCAGGTGGACGCTGCCCCGGCGCTGGAACTCGACGACCTTCACATAACTGAGGCGCACCTCTTTGGCCACGGCCCGCACACTCATGCCGGCCAGGTTCCCGAGGGCGCGCAGGGAGTAGATGGTGGTGCGCCGCCACAGCTCGGACACGCTGGCGTTGAAGAGCACGGCGGCGTCGTAGTCATAGCAGGCGGGGCACAGGGCTTGGCCGAGAAGAACATCGTCCTCGGTGTGACGACGCCCACAACGAAGGGCGGTGCCGTGAGGACATCGTGGTCCCGAGCGGTGGCAGGTTCCGTCCCGGGTCGTGCGGTGCACGACCCCGAAACTGGGGGCGGTCAGGGTGAGGAGCACGGCCGGGTGATGCGAGACCTCGTCGGGCACACCCTTTCCACCACGGAGCCCTGCCGCCACGAGGGCAAAGGCGTCACCCCGGTAGATGGAGGCGCAGGGCGGACACAGGGTCTGGCGCCGGGTCCCGCACGCCTTCAACAGGACCCGGTCCGGTTGGCCGGCCGAGTCGAACAGCACACGGCGGTCACCGCCGGCCGTGGTCTGGACGACAGAGCCCTTGAGGCGCACGGGACGACGGCAGAAGCGCGCTCCGCGGACCTGGTCCTCGAAGGCCGCGTAGCCGCCGGGGGCGGCCAGGCGAGCCAGCGCCAGCGGCAGCCGCGGGTCGCTGTACAGATCCGTCATGGCCGGTCACCAGAACGGCTGCGCACCGCCACGGCCCTGTCGACGATGGTCTCGATGTCGGCGTCGGCGACGTGGTGACAGCGCAGGCGCCGGGGCAGGCCGCTCTCCGCCAGCAGCCATCCCACTCCCCGGGTGGCCGGTTCGATGGCAGCGGCGTTGAAGCCCTCGGCGGCCCAGCCCGAGCCGAGCACGGTGTCGGAGGCCTCCCTCGTCGAGCACCGCAGCGCCAGGCGGTAGCCGAACAGGTCCCGGACGGCCGTTGGCACCACGTCGGCCGCGGGCTTCTGGGTGGCGGCCACGACCACGATGCCGGCCGCCCGGCCCCGGGCCACCAGATCTCTGAGCCCCAGGGCGAACTGGTCACGTTCCTTGCCCTTGCCCTGGATGTAGAGCGCCAACTCGTCGATGACGACGACCACGAGCCCGAGACCGGTTTCGGGGGTGACCTTGCGGAGCTTCCGGCTGAGCAGCCACTCGTAGCGCTTGGTCATCTCGGCCTGGAGGATGCCGAGGGCGACCGTGGCCTCCTCGAGGTCGGGACCGACGAAGGCCTTGGCCACCTCACGCCACGACGCCAGCTCCACCAGCTTGGCGTCCAGACACCAGAGCTCCACGTGGGGGTCCAGCGCCGCGGTGGCCACGATGATGGACAGGGCGTTGGACTTGCCCGCCCCCGGTTCCCCCCCGACGAGCACGTGGTGCCCGGCCAGGTCGAGCCCCACCGGGGCTCCATCCTCGTCGACACCGAGAGGGAAAGGCCTCCACAGACTGGTCTGGGGCACGCCCACTCCGGGCCACGGTGTCCCCGCCCCGGCCAACGGATCGCAGGTGACGATGGTGAGCTCGGCTCTTCCGGCGTTGGCCGGATCACGCAGCACCCGGACGTCTCTCGACCGGAAGCACACGGCCAGGCGTTCGGCAGCCTGGTCGTAGTCCTCGGCCGTCCACCCGGGCGGGATCGACAGCGTGAGCCGGTTGCCCGACGGCACGGTCCGCATGGCCGTGATGTGGGCGTCGGCCACACCGGCGTCCACGGTGGCCTGGGCGAACCGGCGCTCGGTGGTCTCACGGCGAAGCACATCCACCAGCCACAGCCTCGTGGGGGTCGCCAGGATGAAGGCTCCGGTGGCCACGGCCACGACGACCTGTCCGCTGTGGACCGGCAGGTGCGAAAGCACCCGGTGAGCGACGACAACGACGAAGGCCGCGGTGATCTCGATGCGACGGCCCCAGGGCACCCGCAGCACGGTCTCGAGGGGACTCTCGATTGAACGCCGGCGGGTCCTCACGGTCGGGACTCGATCTTCACGAGAAGGGTCAGAATCCCGGTGACGAGGGCAGCCACCAGGGGGTCCCCCACTGCGGCGAGGACCATGGCCCCGGCCACGCCGAAGCGCAGCCAGAGCCTCCCGAACCCGGTCACGAGGCGGCCTGACGAACGGGCTCGATGCGGTCGGCTTCGTAGTTGACGCCGCCGCCACCACCGGTGCGTGACGTCCATGGCACGAGGGTCAGTCCCACGGCCCGCACCGGAATCCCGAAGGAGAGCCCCTTTGGCTCCACCGGGGTTCTGACCGGGATGACGATGGGCCTGTCCTCGCCGCCAGCCATGAGCTGAACCTGGAACAAAGGTTCACCTTTGCGGTTGGTGCGCTGCTCGCCGGTGTCGTAGACGACGGAGGGTTCGGCATCTCCTCCGCAGACGAGCTGGATCTTGGCGATGTCGACTGGGAATCGCATTACCTGTCCTTTCTTTCCTGTGCCGGGAACCCGGCCACCCACGGAGGGTCCGTGGACATCTGTCGTGCAAGAGCGGCTGATCGAGTTCCTCTATCGCTCGACGGGTCTGCCAGAGGAGACTCCCCGTGGTGGGGGGCCTCCGCAGGGCGGTGATAGGGATCGCTCTGACGCTGTGCGCCTGGGCGGCATTGCCGCAGGCGGCTCAGGCCGCCACGCCAACGTCTCCCGTGGTGGCCATGTCCTTCGCCGGCACGGCGGCCGACGGCACGGCTCTCGAGCTCGGGGTCCAGGTGACCTACGTGACCCTGAGCCGTTTCTCTCCGGGCGATCCCACAGCCAGTCCCGGTGGTCCGGGTTCGGACTTCTTGAACCTCGTGATGGAGACCGCCCCGAGTGCGGGGACAGCACCGTCTTTCAACGGCTTCGACTCCGTGCCCATCGGGGACATCTCGCTGGTGCTGGCAGGCGGGACGACTGTTCCCGCCCTGCCACCCGGGCCCCAGCTCGGCTTCCTCGAGGGCAACTACTCCTTCGTCGTCCCCGCCACCACGACCGGTGGCACGCTCGAGGTGACCGGTGTCACGGTGAGCGCCATCGAGTACCCGGGGGCCGTCGGCAACGGCGGCGCCATCACCTCGATCGCCTTCCAGCCGGCCAGGACGTCCGTCGTGGTGCCGCCACCCGCCGCTGTCACCGTTCCCACCAGCACCGACCCGACCACCACAGCGCCCGTCATCGCCCGGGCCCCCGCCACAACGCACCGCCGGGTGCACGCGACGCGTCGCACGCCTGCCACGGGACTGACCACGGCACAGACGGTGGGGGCCGGCACCGGTGGTGGCATCGTCGTACTCGTCTTCGTGATTCCCCTCTGGCGTCGACGGGCTTTTCGCCGAGCCGACAGACAGGGACGGGTCATCTTCGACGCCCCACCGGTGCTCACCGGAGGGCCCGGGCCCACGGCAGAGCCGACTCCGCCAACCGACGGTCCACCGCCAGAAGCGGCATCGCCGGGTGTCCGCGTCGAGGTGAGGGTCCTCGGACCGGTGATCATCGACGGTCTCGTCCGACCCATCAGCAGGGGACCGGTGACCGAGCTCCTCGCCTTCCTGGCGCTGCACCCCGGACAGAGCTTCACCACGGACGAGCTGCGCAGTGCCATCTGGACCGACGGACGCACCGAGCCCAAAGCGGACACCCTCTACACCTACGTGAGTGCGCTGCGCCGGTCCCTGCCACCGGGTGCGCTCGTAAAGTCCGGTACCCGGTTCACCCTGACAGAGGCGGTCACTTCGGACTGGAGCCGGTTCTGCACCCTGGTCGAAGCACACGACGACCGGGCGGAGCGCCTCGGGGGAGCTCTCGATCTCGTACGGGGCCCGCCCTTCGCGGGCGCCTTGTCGGGACGCAACGCCCCCTACGCCTGGGCCACCGACCTCGCCCATCAGATGGAAGTGGCCGTCGAGAAGGCGGGCCACGAGCTGGCCGTGCTGTTCCTCGACCTTGGGAACCCGGTGCCCGCCGACGCCGTCATCGGCCAGGTGCTCCGGTGCGTGCCCGCATCGATCGTGGCTCGGGAGGATTCGCTCAGGGTGGGGTCGCTCCTCGGGGGCCCGAGGGAGGTGGATCGTCGTCTCGGCGTCGCCCGCCACGCCATGGGGGACGACGCCGGCCTGCTCGAGCCGCTCGCCCGGCAGCTGGCCGAGAGCGGGTCCTGAGACTTCGGGCCTCGAGACCGACACGACGTCGAAGCGATCTGGCTCCATGGCCGCCACGGTGACGACCGGACCTCGATTGAGACCTCGACTGAGATCTCGACTGGGAAAAGATCCCTTCTGACCAGGGGCTCCGTTCCCGCATTTCCTTGGGTCGGCACCGTGTTCCGTAAGAACCGACCGCGCCACAGGACACGTTGGACCCCGTCGCAGAAATACTGCTGGCTCAGCGGTGCCCCCGTGGCCAGAGAATCCGGCGTGACCACGAGCACTGACGCCGTCGGCTGCTGCGCAGCCTCAGTTGTCGACTGACGGCTGATGGGATCCGACGTGTGTGACTGATTCGGTGGTGCCCGGAGGTGTGGGCGTCAGGTCGAAGGGGCTGACGGACGTGCCCGCCGAGCTGGTCGTCAGCCACGCATGACCAGCGTCGGAGACCTGATGCCCAGCGGTGCCCAAGCTGCAGTTTGCGAGCTCACCCTGATCCCTGGGGTTGATGGCAAAGGCTCGGAAGTGTCGTACGAATTGTTGGTCTCAGCTCAGACGGTCACATGCAGAAACTTTCCAGGTTTCGGAAACGGAAATTGGCTTTTTTGCCATACCGATACAGGGAGTCAGCGGAACGCCGGCTTGGCCACCTTCGGCGGCCCGCCGGCATGCCGCACTCCAGTTCAGAGGAATCGCACGGCAGCAGGGTCCGAGGGGTCAGGATCCGGGCTGGGTGCGGGCGGAGTGCCAGCTCGGTGTGTGAGGACCTGCTCTACGGAAGATCAAGGGTCGTTCGTCGTTGTCAGTCAAATCGCCTATGACCTCCATTCTTGTTCTCTGTCATTCCTAATTCACCTTCGGTGGAGTTCCCAAGCTTCAGGGCACAAAAGACAAGGGGAGCAAGATGCCACACTCCCTGGTCAGAGCGTTGGCGCCGTCGACGTACCTTTAGCGACACATAATCGGGGATGCTCAGCGTCACAGTCAACCGTCTGCTGTCAACCCTGTTGTCGCAGGTTCATACGCTTATCGACCGCGTGGAATCAGGAACCAACCCGGACGAGATCGACCTCCGACTCGCCGGAATCCGACATATTCTTGAAGACCTGAAGGAGGCAACGGGCCCTGCATCTCAGGACTACCTCGACAAACTCGCGAGGCACCTACATTGGCTTCAGCGTTATCAGCGAGAGGGAAAACCTGATCGCTACGCGGCTGATATCGCCGACATTCGCGAGCGTGACCTTCCCGCCATCATCGCATCAGTCGAAGCATGGGGACAGAAGTTGTTGGACTCGCGTCTAATGGCCGCGATTTCCACATCCTGGGAGAAGCAGCACTTTGATGGGGCTGTACGAGATGCCTTCATCTTGCTAGAGCGCGTTCTCCGGGAACTGGGCAACGTCGACCCTGAGATGGGACTTTCTGGTGACCGCCTCGTCGCAAGTCTCCTAGCTCCGTCAAGCCGCACCTCATTGACGCTTCCGAACGATGGCTTCATGGGTCAACTGACTCGGGGCGAACGCGAGGGTGCCTACTTCTACTTTCGAGGGGTATTCCTCTTGTTCCGGAATGCCACGGCCCATCGCACCATCCCATATTCGGCCTCGGAAGCCGAGGACATCATCCATGTGGTCAACGTCTGTCTCCGCATGCTCCCAACCAACGCAGGAGCCGAGCATTCGTGACGGTCCCGCTACCTAGCGTCGCAATTAAGACTCGCTCAAGCGCTAAGAAAAGCGGCGGTCGCCGTCAGCGAGGAACTGGGAAGCCACTATTGACCTCTGCCTTCCGACTACCCAGGGTTGACGTACCGAAGATTTGAGAAGTAGCCTAGGGGCCTTGGCATGTCTGCGTCGCCGCTTCCTAAGTTGAAGGGTGACAACTTGCCTCCGGCCCGGGGCCACCCCGCTGTGCCAATCGCAAAATGGCGCCGGGTGGGGGCTCCGGGTGTTCGGACGACTCCCACCCGTGCATAGTCCAGTGGGAGCGCGTACGGTGTGCGTTCGTGCGCATTCGCCTCGGATTCCCGTTAGCTGATGTGCGTCCCTACCTCGACATAGCCACTCATCGCGTAGATTCGCCCTCCTGGCGATTACTGCGAGACGGCGACTTCGTAAGTGGTTTCGGTGGAGCAGTTGAATGGAATCGCGGCGGCAGGGCGATCCCCGCCGATCGCCGGTTCTGTACCGCGACGCACGCCGTACGCCTGGCCTCCGATTTAGGACGAATGGAGTTCGGAATTCAGCCTGAGACTTTGCGTTCCTTTAGATGCGCTGGACGCAAGCTGATTGCAACACCCACGACAACAATGTTCCGTCATGAGATCGTGTTCGAACGTTGGCGCCCCTTTCCTCCTCGCTCCGTCCACCCGAGCCCCCTCTCGGCTCCGGCGCTTCGGGCACTCGTTAAATCTTTCCTCGAACTGCCAGTCGTTGTGGGCAAAAGGGACGGTCGACCCGGTCAGTTCAAGAGTCCCGATGGTCGCCAACTACCTCTAGATACAACGCTCGCCCGGATGCGTCCGGCCCTAGCTTCGACGTTTCTACATGCAACCACGCAATCGGCCGCGAGGTCCTCATTGCAGAGTCCACGCTGGTGGGTCGCTTCTCCCTCCACGATCGTCGTCGCCGAATACCAAGCTGGTGAGGTTCAAGAACTTCCTCAAGCGGAACACCTTGATCTTGCTGCAAGTGACGGAATTTCTGTTGATTACTATCGTGAGCCGGCGCCACTCCACGCCCACGTGATCCTCGTTGGGCGTGGAGCTCCTGCGACGGACCACGCCGAACTTCGCCTGATAGAGCAACTGATCGCGCACGCTCACACCGAGACCGACACGGTGGCACACGTTTTGCGGCTTATGGAAACCGGACGTATTGGTCGGACGCCAACGACTCAATCCGGCGAATTGTTGTTGAACTATCTCGACCGGGCAGAGAGGGCTCTTAAGCAGCCCAGGCGCTTTAGCCTTAAGCAAACTTCGCTTCTCGCGGTACTTTACGCGAAGTTAGGATGGGCCGACGAAGAAGCCCAGAACACTTTGTTCGATGAACTTGATCAAGCAAGAGCCGACTTAGGATCCCGGCTTCGCAATCTGCACTCAGCCCTGCTCGCTGAAGCTGCCACACATGGCGTCGTAATCGAGAATATGGAGGGAGACTTGGTGATGGAAAAGCAAACTATCAAAGCCCATAACATTGGCGTCGTCGGTGACAATGCGAAGGTGGGCGCGGTTGGAGACGATGCGCGTACGATCTGGAATGAAAACCAATCCGAGATCCCCTTGCCTGAGCTTGCCGATGAGCTTGCACGTTTGGTTTCAATCCTAGAAGAACAGTCTCGCTCACCCGAAGAGACCCAGGCAGCCTCGGCAGTTGCCCAAGCACAAGAAGCAGCCGCACGAGGAGACGGTCCTCGGGTAATTCACTTCCTTAAGCGAGCTGGGTCGTGGGCATTGGAGGTGGCCAAGACGACTGGCGTAGAGATCGCCGTTCGCGCCCTAAAAGCGGCGGTGGGGCTTCCGTAGACTCATCGCGCTGATCGTCCGTCACAGCAGCGCACATGAGGAACCAGGATTCACAATCCCGTGCAGGAGTAGGCACCGCCATCGGCGGCTGGGACCCCTGTCTTCGGGCATCGGCCCTCCAAGTTAGTCATGACTGATTCCTGGGTTCTCAAGCTCAATAGGGCAAAGCATCATCTCAAAGAGGTGGACTCCGAGATTCGACGATTCTCCGATTCCCACCCATATCGGGCGGTCGACACGGGCTACCGCAAGGGCAACGTCCGGAAGTTCAAGCTGGAGTTCACCGCCCAGCCCGACGAGATGCTTCCGGTCATCGTGGGAGATGTGATCCACAACATCCGGTCTGCGCTCGACCACGTCATTGTCGCCTGCGTTCCCGACGACCGGCGTAGGAAGGCCAGCTTTCCCATCGTCTATAGAAAGCCGTACGACGCTTCCGGGACACCTCTGGACGACGAGGACGGGAAAGCTTGGGCGAAGATGACCACGGGGCTCCCTGACGACGTTCTGGCACTCGTCAAGGCATTGCAGCCCTTCCAGACGCCTGAACAAAGCGTTATCGACTTTTGCAGCGAACACGGCCTGGACACCGCTGACCTTGCCGGCATGGCCTTGATTGGGCGCTGGGACAACGCCGACAAGCACCGGGATCTGGTCACGATCGCCAGCGGTCTCGATGAGGGAGCCGTTGTCACTATCCGACACGGAAGCGACCCGCCTGTCGAGCAAGTGACCGATTTCTTTTGTGAGGACGGCGCAGAACTGGTGGCCATCAAGTTCACGTCCCACCCCAACGATTCGGATGTGAGGGTGGAGGTCCGCGGAACCGTCGTCGTAGCGCTCGAAGTTCGTAAGGAGCGGGGCGTATCCAAGATCCCAGGCACCCTGGACCGCCTCATAGGCCATGTCAGAGAGGTCACGGACGTGGTTTGGACGCTCGCCAGGGGGCTGCCGGTACTGCCTCATACAGCACCGCCCATTAGCAAAAACGGTGGGGGTTCACCGCCCTGAGTGTGATCACCTGATTCGGCCCCACCGCGTCCATTCGATCTGGCCCCACTTGGCGTCCAGCGACGGAGGGGT
>Ga0209415_10016869_pt1 | contig 11679 bp, 9 predicted proteins | sample PeaSoiSIISIP2007_FD_187696 | JGI IMG/M metagenome (GOLD analysis project Ga0209415, IMG submission 187696) | Peat soil microbial communities from Weissenstadt, Germany - SII-SIP-2007 (SPAdes) (version 2) | ecosystem: Environmental > Terrestrial > Soil > Wetlands > Peat | place: Germany... | reverse complement strand
ATCCACCGACCGAACTCCAGGATGCCTGAGCGCCCAGCGGTGTTTTCAACCCTGATACAAGGCACCACGATTGGGCGGGCAAAGCGAGTGGCCGCCGAACGCCCGGAAATATAGAAACTCGATGGGCCGGGTGAAAACCAGATGGGCCGGGTGAAACCAGATGGGCCGGGCGGCCCGGCCCCGCAAATTTACTTGCTGCCGTAGATGACGGTGACGCTGGTGCGCCCGCTGCTGGCAGCGACGGTCGCGTTCAGGCTGCGGCCGTTTTCCTCTGAGCCGGCGATCGTGCCTCCGTCGGGGGTGTTGGCTACGAGATTCGTTTTCATCCCGAGGCTGTTGATTCTGTCCTGATAGAACTTCATCACGTCCTGGGGAGAGTCGGACGTAGTGAACGTAAAGGTGCCGCCCTGGCCCTGATCGCTCGACCCGCTGAAGGCGATCTCGGGTTTGGAGCCGGGATAAGTGGGAATCCACGAAGGAAGCCTGCTGGCGTCGCCGCCGATTTGTACGTTGGCGCCGTTGTCACCGCGTATATCCATGTGAAAACGGCCGTGCTGGATATCGTCGAAAGACATGGTCACCACATGGCCGTCCTTCCTGTTGCGCAGGGTGATGGTGTTGTTGCCTTCGTCGACGTGGAGCACCTCTATGTCCGGGTTGGTCGCGGCGATGAACTTGCTGGCTGCCAGGCCGGGATTACGGCGCCAGAGACCCGGATCGACGCCGGCCTCGTGGACCTTGTGCATCACAAACATGCCGGCACCGACCACACCGATGACACCCAGCACAAACAGCCCGAGAATGATGACCAGAACCCATACGATGGGGCTGGTTTTGCGCGGTGCCAGCGCGGCCGGCGCCACTGGGGCCGCCGGTGCAGCCTGGTAAGGGGGCGCTTGAACCGGGGGCGGCGCCTGAACGGGTGGAGCCGCCGGCGCGGGCGGCTGTTGCCCGGCCGCGCTCAAGGGTGTTCCACATTGGGTACAGAACGCGCCGCTCACTTTAGCGCCGCACGTCGTGCAAAAGGCCATAATTTCCTCCGACGGGTTTACTGTACGACAAATGCAGCGAGCGCGGCAATGGGGAACTTGGGAGAGATTTCGCGTAGGAACGCAGGAGCGCGACCAGGGGGTCGCGCGCGGACGAGGGCGTCCGCCCCACTATCAGCGGCGCTGCGGCGGGTTATTGGGGAGAAAAAAGAAGAGCCGAGACGAATCCCGGCTCAGCAGGCTGGACGGCCTGCGCCACGAGGGGTTAGCCGCTCATCGACGACAGGAATTCGCCGTTGCTGCGCGTCTTGCCCAGCTTGTCGAGCAGCAGTTCCATCGTCTCGACAGGGGACAGAGGGTTGAGAACCCGGCGCAGAATGAAAACGCGGTTGAGCTCTTCCTTGGGCAAAAGGAGCTCTTCCTTGCGGGTGCCGCTCTTGTTGATGTCGATGGCGGGGAAAACGCGCTTGTCGACCAGCTTGCGCTCGAGGTGGATTTCCATGTTGCCGGTGCCCTTGAACTCTTCGAAAATGACGTCGTCCATGCGGCTGCCGGTGTCGATGAGCGCGGTGGCGATGATGGTGAGCGAACCGCCCTCTTCGATATTGCGCGCGGCGCCGAAGAAGCGCTTGGGACGCTGCAAGGCGTTGGAATCGACGCCGCCCGAGAGCACTTTGCCGGAGGGCGGAACGATGGTGTTGTAAGCGCGCGCCAGGCGGGTGATGGAATCGAGCAGGATCACCACGTCGCGCTTGTGCTCGACCAGCCGCTTGGCTTTCTCGATCACCATTTCGGCCACCTGCACGTGGCGGGTGGCGGGCTCGTCGAAGGTGGAGCTGATGACTTCGCCGCGCACGCTGCGCTGCATGTCGGTGACTTCCTCAGGGCGCTCATCGATCAGCAGCACGATGAGGGTGACCTCGGGGTGGTTGGTGGTGACGGAGTTGGCGATGGCCTGCAGCAGCATGGTCTTGCCGGTGCGGGGCGGGGAAACAATCAGCCCGCGTTGTCCCTTACCCACCGGAGTCAGCAGGTCCATGACGCGGCCGGAAAAGTTCTCGCGCGTGGTTTCGAGCTTCATCCGCTCATTGGGATAGAGCGGCGTGAGGTTGTCGAAGAAGATCTTGTTGCGGGCTTCCTCGGGCGGCTCGAAGTTGATGGCGTCGACCTTGATCAGCGCGAAGTAGCGCTCGCCTTCCTTGGGCGGGCGGATCTGGCCGGAGATGGTATCGCCGGTGCGCAGGTCAAAGCGGCGGATCTGCGAGGGCGAGACATACACATCGTCCGGGCCGGGCAGATAGTTGTATTCGGGTGCGCGCAGGAAGCCGAAGCCATCGGGGAGGCACTCGAGCACGCCCTCGGAAAAGATGAGGCCGCTCTTTTCCGCCTGGGTCTGGAGAATCTTGAAGATGAGCTCCTGCTTGCGTAGACCGGCGGCGCCGGCAATGCCCATATCCTTGGCGACCTGGTTGAGCTTCTGGATGCTCATATCCTTCAGTTCGACAAGATCGAGCGTGGGCGTGCCGTTCTTGGCGTTCTGGGCCGCATGCTTGCGCCGCTGCGCGCCGGGCCCGGTGTCGCTGAGATGCGTGCCGGACGGCGGTGTGGCCTCGGCCGGTTTGCCATCGGTGGGCGTGACATCCGGTTCCGCCTTCGGCGGAGCCGCCACGGCGGCGGCTTTGGGCGGACGCTCGCCGTGCTGCTTGGACGGACGCTCGGAAGCCTCGGTTTTTTCTGGGGCGGCTTCGGGCGAACTGTTTACCGCGCCATCGGCGGCGGCGGTGGTTTCGTGGGCAGGGGGCGCCGTGGCGGCGGGCTGCTTTTCGGTGGGTTTTTCCTGCGGTGGGACGTTGCCTACCGTGCTTGGAGTGTCTTCGTGATTGCTTGCCAAATTTCCCTCGCTCCCCGGCCGGTGGCGGCCGAGAACGGCAGCGGCTCCGCGCCTTCCTGGCGGATGTTGCGTAAGCCGAGCTCTTGCTCCGATTGATTCAACTTATCGATCTTGGTGGCGACCACCAGGTACGGCCTGCCCCGATCCTCCAGCCACCGTTTCAGCAGGAGGTCGTTTTCCATCCATCCGCGGCGGGGGTCGAGGACCAGGCAGGACAATCTTAAGGTTCCCCTCGTTTCGAGATACTGTTCAATCAGCTTTTTCCACTCCAGCGTGAGCCGGAGAGGGGCCCGGGCGTAACCATATCCGGGAAGATCGACGAAATAGAACGCTCCGTCGATGCGGTAAAAATTGATGGTCTGTGTTCGACCCGGCGTGTTGCTGGTGAAAGCCAGCCGTTTTTGCCCGGTGAGGGCATTGATCAAGCTGGATTTCCCTACGTTACTTCTCCCTAAAAATGCGACTTCCGGCAGCCGGTCTCGGGGAAACAAGTCCGCGGAACCGGCGCTGACTACAAACTCGGATGTCAATTAATAGTGTAGCTTGTTTCCCGCACCCGCAACGGGGCGCTCCTCGAAGCGAGCGCCGGCCGCGGTGCCGGAATATCCAAGCGGCTCCTAATGCGCCAAACCTTGCTCGATGGCCGGAACGTCGACGGGAGCAACGGCCGCCATCGGCAGAGCCACCACTTCGCGTTCCAGCGCGATCTTCAAAACCTGATCCATCGACTCCACGAAATTGATCTTCATGGTTTTCTTGATGGGGTCCGGAATGTCCGGGAGATCTTTCTCATTCTCCTGGGGAACGATTGCTTCCATTATGCCGTGGCGGTGCGCCGCCATCAACTTCTCTTTCAATCCGCCGATGGGCAGCACCTTGCCGCGGAGGGTAATCTCACCGGTCATGGCCACATCGCCGCGCACCGGAATGCCCGTCAGCGCGCTGCAAATGGAGGTGGCCAGGGTGATGCCGGCCGAAGGACCGTCCTTGGGGATGGCGCCCTCCGGCACGTGAATGTGGACGTCGAGGTTGCGGTAAAAATCGCGCGGCAGGCCGAATGTGGTGGCACGGGAGCGGATGTAGCTCATCGCGGCCTGGGCGGATTCCTGCATCACCTCGCCGAGTTTGCCGGTGATGGTGAGTTTGCCTTTGCCCTCCATCAGCGTGCATTCGGTGGTGAGGAGCTGGCCGCCGACTTCGGTCCATGCCAGGCCGACGGCGGCGCCGACTTCGTTCTTCTTTTCCACCAGCAGGTCGCGGAACTTCCAGGGGCCGAGCAGCTCCGGCAGCTTGTCGCCGTCGATCACGGCCTTGGCCGGCGCCTTCTTGTCTTTCCCGCCCTGCGCGTTGACCACCTGGCGGGCGATCTTGCGGCACACGTTGCCGATTTCGCGCTCCAGGTTGCGAACGCCGGCCTCGCGGGAATAATACTGGATGAGGCCGTTGAGTCCGGTGTCGTTGAATTCGATCTGGTCGGAACTCAGGCCGGTCGCCTCCATCTGCTTGCGCACCAGGAAGCGGCGGGCGATCTCCATTTTCTCGAGCTCGGTGTAGCCGGGAAGGCGGATGGTTTCCATGCGGTCCTGCAACGCCGGTGGAATGGTGTGCAGCACGTTGGCGGTGGCGATGAAGAAAACCTGGCTGAGATCGTACTCCACATCCAGGTAGTGATCCACGAACATGAAGTTCTGCTCGGGGTCGAGAACTTCCAGCAGCGCCGCCGAAGGATCGCCGCGGAAATCCATCGACATCTTGTCCACTTCGTCGAGCATGAAAACCGGGTTGCGGGTGCCGGCCTTCTGCATCATGCGGATCACCTGGCCGGGCAGGGCGCCGATATACGTGCGGCGGTGGCCGCGGATTTCGGCTTCATCGCGCACGCCGCCGAGCGACAGGCGGATGAATTTCCGGCCGGTGGCCTTGGCGATCGACATACCGAGCGAAGTCTTGCCCACGCCGGGAGGCCCGACGAAGCACAGAATGCTGCCCTTGGGGTTTTTCACCAGGCGGCGCACGGCGAGGAATTCGAGGATGCGCTCCTTAATCTTGTCGAGGCCGTAGTGGTCGTTTTCGAGCACGTTCTCGGCGAACTTGAGGTCGCGGATTTCTTTCGACTTTTTCTTCCACGGCACGGCCAGCAGCCAGTCCAGGTAGGTGCGGCTGACGGTGGATTCGGCCGACATGGGCGGCATGTTTTCCAGCCGCTTCAACTCGGCCATGGCCTTTTCCAGCGCATCCGCGGTCATGCCGGCGGTTTCGATGCGTTTTTTGAGCTCGTCGATTTCGCTCTTCTCGCCGCGCCCCAGTTCTTTCTGGATGGCCTTGATCTTCTCGTTGAGGTAATACTCTTTTTGCGCCTTTTCCATCTGGCGCTTCACGCGGCCCTGGATGGTGCGGTCGACATTCAGCTTTTCGATTTCGATGTCGAGCATCTCCGCCACGCGTGTCAGCCGGTCGACGGGATCGAATATCTCGAGCAGTTCCTGCTTTTCTTCGATGGTGAGCTGCAGGTTGGCGCCCACGGTATCCGACAGCTTGCCCGGATCGTCGACGCGGATGGCGGCGATCATCTGCTCGTAGTTCAGGTTCTGGCTGAGCTTCACGTACTGGTCGAACAGGCCGGTGACGCGGCTGATGAGCGCGTCCAGTTGCGGGCCGGGTTCGACCTTATAGCTGGCGGTGCGCAGCACCACGCGGAGGAATCCTTCGTCGCCGGAAACCGACACCACCTTGCCGCGCTCCACGCCCTCCACCAGCACCTTGATGTTGCCATCCGGCAGCTTGAGGCTCTGCACGATGTTGACGATGCAGCCGACGGTGTAGATTTCGTTAGGCTTGGGGTCGTCGATGGAAGCATCGTGCTGGGTGGCGAGAAAGATCTTCTTGTCGCCCGCCATGGCTTCCTCGAGCGCCCGCACGCTCTGCTCGCGGCCAACCACGAACGGAGTCATCATGTACGGAAAGATGACCACGTCCCGGATGGGCATCATCGGCAGGCGTTTTGTATCGGACTTTTCCTTTGAAGTGAGCATTCCTATCCCCTGGATGGACCAGCCAAGCCCCTACGCGCTCTCCGCTGCCCCGAACCGTAACTTGAATTTCGACCAGCTCCACCGGACGCGGGCAGCGCTAACGCCGCTGGAGTTGGCTGCACTCCCCGTTCACATTCATTTTCGCGGCCGGTGTGCGACTTGAAAAGATTATCCCAAAATAAGCCGGATCGGCGCTAGCCGGTAAAAAGGCTAGCCGGCCTTCTCCAGCAGTGTAAGACTGATTTTCTGCGCCAGCACCATGTCTTTGGTGACCTGAAATTCGCGGACCTTCTTGTAGGAAGGAAGATAGTACATTAGGTCGAGCATCAGGTCTTCCAGGATCATGCGCAGCCCGCGCGCTCCGACTTTGCGTTCCATGGCGAGATCCGCGATGGCATCGAGGGCATCGTCGGAGAATTTCAACCGCACGTTCTCGAACTCGAATAGCTTCTGATATTGCTTGACGATTGCATTCTTGGGCTTGGTGAGAATCTGGATCAGGGCGCTGCGGTCGAGATCTTCCAGAACTGCGGTGACCGGCAAGCGGCCGATGAACTCGGGGATGAAACCGAACTTGATGAGATCGACAGGCTGCACCTGCGAGAGCAGATCGATATCGCGCCGTCCGCTCATGCCGGTCAGCTTGGAGCTCTTGTCCTCTTCCTGCAGGAACCCCATCGATTTCTTGCCCGCCCGCCTGCCGATGACTTTCTCCAACCCGACGAACGCGCCGCCGCAAATGAACAGGATGTTGGTGGTGTCCACTGGCGTGAATTCCTGGTGCGGATGCTTGCGGCCGCCCTGCGGGGGAACGTTGGCCACCGTGCCTTCCAGAATCTTCAGGAGCGCCTGCTGCACGCCTTCACCGGACACATCGCGGGTGATGGACGGGTTCTCGTCTTTGCGGCAGATCTTGTCGATTTCGTCGATATAAATGATGCCCTGCTGGCACTTCTGCACATCTCCATCGGCGGCCTGGAGCAGTTTGAGAATGATGTTCTCCACATCTTCGCCCACGTAGCCGGCCTCGGTAAGCGTAGTGGCGTCGACAATGGCAAAAGGTACGTCGAGGATCTTGGCCAAGGTCTGAGCCATGAGGGTCTTGCCGGTGCCGGTGGGGCCGATGAGGAGAATATTCGATTTTTGCAGCTCCACTTCCGTGGTGCGCAAGCGATTCATGTGGATGCGCTTGCAATGGTTGTACACAGCGACTGCGAGTTTCTTCTTGGTAGCTTCCTGCCCGATCACGTACTGGTCAAGGAACTCCTTGACCTCCAACGGCTTGGGGATTTTATTGGGGCTGCCTCCGGAAGGCTCGGACTTGTCATCCTCTAAAATCGAGTTACAGACAGCGATGCATTCGTCGCAAATGTACGCACGGGGATAGTCGCTGGGGGAGGAAATGAGTTTACCGACTACGTCCTGGCTCTTATGGCAAAACGAACATCGTAAAGCATCGTCGGATCCGGCACGCTTCACGCAGTTTTCTCCTCTTCCGCCGCGGCTCCGGCGGTAGCGCCTCCGCCCCGGAACTCCGAGGTGGCGAGACGATCACCCAGCTTTACTTCAACTCCATTATCACCTGAAGCGGCTCCCATAGCAATGTACTCCAAGGTTGTCGGTAGTACTGTTGTCGCAAGGTTTAGGCGGTCTTACGGGCCTGTTCGAACAGAAAAGTGAGTGTTTTCTCCGTTTGAATGTGACGTGCGATACGTCCCAGGGTGCCATCCTTCTCAAATTTGATGTGCAGGGCGGCTACCGGTTCGCGCTGGACGCGTGCCAGGCGTTCGACTTCCTTGTCAACCTCGTCGCGGGTGGCGTGAATTGCCTCCCGTTCGGCGATACGCTCCAGCAGGAGCGAGGCCTTGACCTCGCGCACCGCCTTGTCGCGCTGGGTTTCCTTAACTTTAGCCCAATCGAGCTTGATGGACTTTAGGTCGACACCCTCGCCGCTCATAGCGCGCAGGCTCTGCTCCACGCGGTTGCGAATCTGCCGGTCGACGAACGCCTCGGGGACCGGAAACTCATGCCGGTCCACCAGCGCGTCAATGATCCGGTCCTTCGCCGCCTGTTGCGCCTCGAATTGCCGCTGCGCCAGGATGCTCTTGCGCACGGCATCGCGCAGTTCCTCGAGGTTGCGGTAATCGCCCAGATCCTGGGCGAATTCGTCGTTGACTTCCGGCAGCTCCTTCTTGCGGACGCCGCGCACCGTGGCGTGGAACTTTACGGTTTTGCCCGCCAGGCGCGCCGCGCCGTAGTTCTCCGGGTAGGCAACTTCGAATTCTTTTTCGTCGCCGGGACTGAGGGTGCGCAGGTTTTCGGTGAAGGCGTCAAAAGTGTCGGCGCCGCCGATTTCGAGCACCATCTCTTCCTGTTTGACCGGCTCGCCTTCTACGCCGGAGACGCTTTCCAGGGCCACTACGGCGAAGTCGCCGTTTTCGAGCGGGCGCGGATCCACGTTGATGTATTCGGCTTTCTGCTCGCGGAGCTCTTCGATGCGCTTGGCAACGTCCTCTTCGGTGACCTCGGGATCCTGGTAAGCGACTTCAACGCCGCGGTATTCGCCGAGCTCGATGTTCGGCACCACTTCAAACTCGGCCTTGAAGCGCAGCGGTTCGCCTTCGTGGAAGTGCACGTCGGTGACATCGGGCGTGCCGACCACGTTGAGGTTTTCGGCCTCGAACTGCTTCTGCAGCGTCTTGGGGATCAGGTTCTCCAACACCTGCTGCCGGATGTCACCGGCAAACTGCTTGCGAATCAATGATGTGGGAGCCTTCCCGGGACGGAAGCCGGGGAGCTTGGCGCGTTTTTGGACGTCGCCAGCCACGCGTGTGGTCTCGCTTTCGACTTCCGCTGCTGGGATGGAGATTTCGAGCGCGTGCCGGCAACCTTCGACTAAAGCCAACTGGATATGACCTCGGGAAAAGAAGTGATTCTGGGAACTTCTATGATAACACGCGGGTGGGCGGGCGCCGCTGACAGACGACACAAACCGATCGTCCGTCCTACCTAAAATCGCGGGGCCAGGCGTGCCCGGCCCTGCGCGCGTAGGCCGGTGTCGGGGCGGGCCTGGTTAGCCGCGCGGTGCGGTGACCCGCACGCCGCACATTTCGGCGAAGCGGAGTTCGGTGGCTTTCACCCGGCCGGCCACCACCTGCAAGGTGCGCCGCAAGATCTCAGATCCCAAGGCGGGGTCGGCGCGGCACAGTGCCTTCAGGGCACCGCCTTCCAGACGCAGCGCGGTGGTGCGCTCCCGCGCGCGCACCTGGAACAGCGTGTCGTGCTGGTCGAGCAGCGATGACCATCCGAAGACCCTGCCTGTTCCAACAGCCTCGATAGTTACGGTGTAATGCGGCGCGCACAACTCGACCACCACGCTACCCGAGGTCACCAGGTAGAAGGCAGTGGAACGCTGGCCATCCAGCAGAATCAGCTCATCCGGTTCAAACTCCACCCGATCGGCCAGCGATGCGAGGCTCGCGATCTGGTCCGGGGCGAGGTCCGACGTGAATTTGTGCGCTCGAAGCTCCTCGACCTGTGCCATATGCCCCCTGTTGTGGGTCAAATAACCCCCCTATGCGCCTCCGATGGCAGCAAAACACAACACCGGAGCGAGGAGGGGCAATTCAGGTGCCAAAGGAGGCTAGTTTATTTCAGGCGATGCCGGCGGTTTGATCCGCCGGCAGCCATGGAGAGCGGCAGGAATTGGCGCCGCGTTCCGCCTACCCGACGTTACTACGGTGGGCGTGATGCCCGGAGCGCTGTTGCATGCGGACCTGCATCTTCTCCGCCTTGGCGCGCTGTTCCGGGGTCAGGATCTGGAAGAACTGCGCCATGGTTTGGGTTCGGGCGGCCTTCAGTTGGCCGCGGAGCTCACCGGAGGACTTGGAGAGGGTCGCGATCTGGCCCTGGTCGTTGGATTTCACCGCCGCGCGGTACGCCTGCCGGTTCTGCTGGAGTTGCTGGCGGAGCGGCGCGGTCGATTTGCGCGCCTCGGCGAAGATCGACCTGGCCTGCTGCTTTTGAACATCGGTCAGGTTCAAGGCCTGGAACATGTGCCGCCGCGCGTTGCCGCGGGCCGCTCCCTGACGATGGGTAGGTTGGGTTTCGGGGTTGGTTACGGGAGCCTGTGCCAGTGCGATTCCGGCGGCCAGGGCCGCGACCGTTGCGAGCTTCATCCAATTGCGTTTCATCTGCTTCACCTTCCTCACCTACGACTCTAAGAGCCGAACGTAAGCGCGGTTTGTCGGCGAAGTAAATGCGTGTAAGGGTTTGCGAAGCGATCATCACACTCGCCAGTCCCTGCAGTCCCCGTCGCCACGCGGCCTGCACGGGGATACACTGCTGGGTGGAGTTGCGAAAGGCGGGGTGGACATGCGGGTTCTGATTGCGGATGAGTTTGAACAATCCGGCCGCGAGAGGCTGCGGGATCTCGGCTGTGAGATCTCCTTTCAGCCGGCGCTGAAGGATGACGCGCTGACGGCGGCCATCGGGCAATTCCAGCCGGATGCGCTGGTGGTGCGGTCGACGAAAGTGACGGAAGCGCATCTGGCGGCGGGCGCGCTCAAGCTCGTGGTGCGCGCCGGGGCCGGCTACAACACCATCGACGTGGCTGCGGCCTCGCGGCGCGGTATCTACGTTTCCAACTGTCCCGGCAAGAATTCGATTGCGGTGGCGGAGCTGGCGTTCGGGCTGATTCTGGCGCTGGACCGGCGGCTGGCGGATAACGTGGCGTCGCTGCGCGCCGGGCAGTGGAACAAGAAGGAATACTCGAAGGCGAAGGGGCTGTACGGACGCACCTTGGGCCTGGTGGGGTTGGGGCAGATCGGCCGCGAGATGATTCCGCGGGCCAAAGGGTTCGGCCTGCGCGTGGTTGCCTGGAGCCGGAGCCTGACGCCGGAACAGGCGGAAGAACTGGGTGTGGTATACCAGCCCTCGGCGGTGAAGGTGGCGGCGGAAGCGGACATCGTGAGCGTCCACGTGGCGCTGAATAACCAGACGCGGGGCCTGGTGGGCGCGCCGTTCTTCGATGCCATGAAGCCGGGCGCGTTCTTCATCAACACTTCACGCGCGGAAGTGGTGGATCAGGAAGCGCTCAGCCGCGCGGTGGCGGAGAAGAAAATCCGCGCGGGGCTGGACGTGTTCGCCAAGGAGCCTGCAGGCGGCGCGGGCGAATTCACCGACGAGATCGCCAAACTCGATCTGGTGTACGGCACGCATCATATCGGCGCCTCCACCGAGCAGGCGCAGGAAGCCATCGCGGCGGAGACGGTACGCATCATCCAGACTTTTCGCGACACCGGGCAGGTGCCCAACGTGGTGAACCTGGCGCGCAAGACTCCGGCAACGTGCGCGTTGGTGGTGCGGCACCTGGACCGGCCGGGAGTGCTGGCGGGGGTGCTGGATGCGATCAGCGGCGCGCGCATCAACGTGCAGGAAATGGAGAACGTGGTCTTCGACGGGGCCGAAGCGGCGGTGGCGCGCATCAATCTGGAGACGGAGCCGGCGGCGGGGATGATCGAAGAGGTGCGGGGAGCGAACGAAAACATTTTGGAGATGACGCTGATTCGGCTGTGAGGTATGCCGCGCCCCTGCGGGGCAGGTTGGTAACCCAATGCCACTCAGCTTTCCCGGTTGTCGGACACCTGCGTAAATGACGCCCTCGTCTGCAGCCGGCCCCTGGCCGGTTTTTCGGGCCCGGCAAGCACTTGATTCGTCGGCAAACAGCGGGTCCAGGGGGACCCGCGCAGACCAGGGGGTCTGCCCC
>Ga0209415_10016868_pt1 | contig 11679 bp, 13 predicted proteins | sample PeaSoiSIISIP2007_FD_187696 | JGI IMG/M metagenome (GOLD analysis project Ga0209415, IMG submission 187696) | Peat soil microbial communities from Weissenstadt, Germany - SII-SIP-2007 (SPAdes) (version 2) | ecosystem: Environmental > Terrestrial > Soil > Wetlands > Peat | place: Germany... | reverse complement strand
ATCGCGTCCCAGATGTCCGCGCGGATTCCCGGCGCCTCATCCGCGATGATCAGGATGTTACGCCCGTGGATTCCCTGGAACTTCACAGCCTCGTTCGTCGAGATGCCCTGGATGTAATTCGAGTCCGTGATGCGCAATTCGGTCGCACTCGGCTCTGGGAACGCGATTCGGGATCGTCTTCGAGCCAGGCGGATTTCATCCCACATCAGCCGAACCTGACGCCAGCCGGGAGCGGTGTTGATGACCTTTCCCTCCGGGAACCGTATCAACCACCACAGGGCGAGCCTGGCGGCCTGATACGTCTTTCCGCTCGCGTGGCAAGCTTTGACCGCAACCAGAGGCCTCGTCGCCACCGCGCGCATGATGTCGCGCTGGCGCCGCCACAAGTCGGAGCCGAGAATATCGCTCGCGAAGTGCACTGGGTCAGTAAGCGAAGTGGGTGCTTCACTTTTTGATGGGCTTTTCATCCTCATCCTCTGGAGGCCGCGAAGCTGCATCCTTCTCCAGCAGTGCGCGCGCTGCCTCGATAGGAATCAACGCCCGGCCGTCCGGTCCTGTATGCTCCACTCGACTGGTTTCTTTCCACCCGTTGCGGCACTTCAGCCAGAAATAGGTCGCCGAGGGCGGGTCGCCGGCCACTGCCATCTGATACGCTCTGTTTGCCACCGCTGCGTTGGCTTTAATCGCCGCCGTCTTCAGGTCCACGGCGAAATGCTTGCGCATGGTCTTCGGGTCTATCCCCGCGGTCCCAAGGCAGGTCGCGATCTGCTCATGGGTGAAGCCGGTGGCAGCCATCGATCGGACGGTGTTGCGGTCGGCTTCCGTCGGCTTGTACTTTGGCTGTCCGCGTGGCATAGCTTTTTTATAGGCGGGAAGTATTCGCTTCGCCCGGAATCGTCAAGGACTTGGCCGCTCCCTTCTTAATCGAACATTTCGCTTGGCTTTTGCTTGAAACAGAGCGATGAATGGCCCCTTCACGCTGCCGGGTTCGCCCTGGCGGCGTTTCTCGTTCTGGAGGATTCTCACCTCGGCGGACCAATCGGACAGTGCCATGCACAAGCCCGCGACATCGGCATGCCCAGAGAAGATCAGCGATTCGATTTCCGCAATCTCCCGGCGGCAACGTTCGATTCACGCGGCGATCCCCGCTCTCTCGGTTTTCACCTGCTCGAATGTTCGGCCGTCCGCCTCGAGCGTGGCCTGCTTCCCGGTGAGTTGCTGCCAGCGCTCCACGATGACGTCAACGTACTTCGGATCAAGCTCCAGCCCGCAGCAGGTCCGCTCCGTGAGTTCGGCGGCCGCGAGCGTGGTGCCACTGCCAAGGAACGGGTCGTACACCAGCTCGTCGCGCCGGAGATGATTCAGGATCGGGCGCCTCATCAGCTCGACGGGTTTCTGAGTTGGGTGGTCCCATTTCTCTTCATCGGAGCCGCCCATGATGAATTTCGGTGACGGTGAGTCCCAGACGGTGGAATTTTCGCCGGCCTTGCCGAACCACGGAGCGTTCTTTTTTCGAGCGTAGACAGCGGGCTCATGGCCATACCAATAGTGCGTACGGGTGAGCACGGCTCGGCCCTTATTCCATATGATTTGTTGCGGATACAGAAAGCCAATTCGTAGGATTCCATCGAGCACTTCCCGCGTGTAAATGCTGGCGTGCCACACGTACACGACTTGTAAGGAGGGCACGAGTTCGAAGGCTTCCGACCAGTCGGCACGCGTGTCGCCGGAAATCGAAGTCTCGGTGTGGCCCGCGGTCCGTTTTTTGATGTAACTCGGCTCGGCCGGCCCGCAGGAATTTAAGCCCGCTCGATCTCTCCATTCGCTATCGAGGCTTATTCCGTACGGCGGATCAGTAACCATCAGCCGCGGCGTTCGTTCGCCGAGCAGCCGCGCCACCGCCTCCGGGCTGGTCGCATCGCCGCACAGCACGCGGTGCTCGCCGCAGAGCCACAGGTCGCCTGGCCGCGTGACAGCGACGGCGGGAAGCGGCGGCGCCTGGTTTGCCCTTTCCTCATCCATCGGATCGCGCAGGAGCGTATCGAGTTCATGGACATTGAAACCCGTGAGGCCGAGATCGAAGTCCACCGCACGCAGATCCGCAAGCTCGGGGGCCAGGAGATCGAGGTCCCAAGTCGCCTCTTCGTGCGATCGATTGTCCATCAAACGGTACGCGCGGATCTGAGCCGGCGTCAGCTTGTCGGCGACATGCACCGGCGCCTCGGTCCAGCCGAGTTGGAGCGCTGCGAGCCGGCGAACGTGGCCCACGATAATCACACCGTGCTTGTCCACTACGATCGGCTGCTGCCAGCCGAACTCTTGCAGGGAGGCCGCGACCTTGTCGACCGCCCGCTGCGGGATCTTGCGCGCGTTTTTCTCATACGGAAAGATTTCGTGAAGTGGGCGGATCTCGATCTTCATTCGAGCACCTCCGGCGCGAGATGCGGCAAATTACGAATGGCACTTGAACATTCTCGGTCGGAAATGGTTCGAGGATGCCGCGACGTTCGCGCACGGGCGCGCCACGTCGCGTTCTTGGCGCCCGGCTGGCAGTGTCGGGGCACCTCTGGCGGAAGAAACGCGCTGTGCGCGTTTCTGCGAGGGTTCGCCGGCTGGTCGTTCTTCGTGGCGGCTGCGGCAGACCTGGGCGCAGCGTTGCACCTCCAAATGCACCTCCAAAACCCGCCGAGTAGCACGGGGGAACGCGACAAAAGAGGCTGATTTACAACGGAAACTGAAAGGCTTACGGGGGAAGTGTCTGGTTCGTAGCCAGACGCTCTATCCAACTGAGCTACGGGCGCGCAGGATTAGACTGAAAGACATTTTAACACGCTCGTCGACCCGCCGCCTTCCGGAGAGCTGCGATTCGCGGAGCCCGGCTCTTCGGACTATCCAGCGAAAACGACCGCGCATCGCCCAGTTGCACGCGAACAAATTCCTCCATCCGCTTCACCGCGCGTTCCAGATCCTTGTTCTTGGCGACAAACGCCACCCACGCGATCGACTCCGTCTCCATGTCGTACTCCCACAGACCCACGAGTTTGCCGCGATCGAAAATCTGGTGTCCGGGAAGATCCAGCGTTCCTCCGGTGATCTCCACCCCCGTCACTTTAGCCACTTGCTTCACAGTCGCGGCATCCGCCAGATTTTCGACGCCGCGCCGCAACAGCGTCAGTCCGTCGATGCTGCTCACCAGCGCATATTGCGCCTGTTTTGGGATTTTGAGGGACTCGAACTGTTCCCGATCCGCGGCCGGCATCATTCGATCGCCATCCAGCGTTTCGAGTTTCAGCGATTCGACGGCAGCCTTCGCCGCCTTCACCGGCAACGCCGAGAACCATTGAAATTCCTTGAGCGTTGCTGGACCGATCCAGGTGAAATACCTTCGCGCCAGCTCGGCATTGACCTCCTCCGCCGTCATCTTGCACTTCGCGAGTGGATTTGGCCGCCAAATCGTATAGCGATAGCGCTGCTGATCGAGCCTGCCGTTCATCGGCACTCTGCGAATCTCGCCCGAAGCCTGCAATTTCCCAAGCGCGAGCGGAAGCGTCGTCGTCAGGCCTTTCTTCTTCCCTTCCTCGCCCAAGCTGCGCGACGCGCTGCCGGTGGCTTCGCGAATCGCTTCCGGATCGAGCGGCCCCTTGCCCAGTGCCTTCACAACGGAGTCGCATAACTTGTCGACTTCTTTATCGGTGACCCCCAGTTTGTACGCGACCTTCATTTCCCCATCGGCGAAACCCGCGCCGGCCTTCAAGGCCAGCGCGAAATCGCTGGCGGGAAGGACGTAGGTACACCCGCGCGCCGCGGGCAGTTCATGAATCTCCGTCTTGGCGACGGCCGCATCCGCGGCTTCGCGAGCCGTCCCCGCTCTGGCGAACAGCGTCAAATAAGGAGCCGATCCGCCCACGGACCTCGCCCATCCGGTCTGTTCCAAAACTTCGGCGGGGGACGAACCATCGAGCCGTCCATCCAATCCCTGCCGGTGCGACCACCACGCGCGAAGCTTTTCCTCGAGCAGAGCTGTCATACCGGATAAATTTATCACGGTTTTTTCAACGATTAAACTTCCGGCGCAGCCCGCGCAGGAACCGCTGGTTCCACGATCCGAAGGGCTGGTCGGTGGTGAGATAAGTCCACACCGCACCTCGCTCAGAGGGGACGGAGCGACCCTCAGCCTGAGCTTCGGCAACGCGCTTGGCGATCTCGCCGGGCAGCGTTGCCTCCAATTCTGAAAACCATTCGTGGATCTTTTGCGCATATTCGTATTGCGCGTCCCTGCGGTCCAGTGTGAGGCCGGGTAACCCCGTGTGACCCCACGAAAGCCACGGCAGGCCGGATCGCAGTTCAGCGATCCGAGCCAGATAGTCGGACCATACATCGTCGATCGTGCGCAGCGTCACCAGCCGTTCCAGCTCTGAGCCGCACACCGTCTTGCCCTCCAGGACCTCCTGGCGCCGCGAGTGGATGCGATGCCGCTGGCCTTCGATCGGCAATTCGTAGCGCTGCAGAAACAAACGCGCATCCAGATTCTGGCCTTCGACCAAACGCTGCACCGTGTCCGGATCGTTGCCTGACGCCGGGTCCAGGTCGCCGTATTTCACCATGAGATCGTCTTCGAGCGAAACGAAAAACCGGGAAGATCCAGGATCTCCCTGCCGGCCCGCGCGCCCTCGAAGCTGGTTGTCGATGCGGCGGCTCTCGTGTTTCTGCGTCCCGATTACGTGTAATCCTCCCAGTTCAGTAACGCCCGTGCCGAGCCGGATATCGGTGCCGCGACCGGCCATGTTCGTCGAAATCGTCACGGCTCCACGCTCTCCGGCCTGGGCGATGATGGCAGCTTCCCGCTCGTCTTGCCTGGCGTTCAGAACATGGTGTGGAATGCCGCCTAGCATGCGGCTGAGCCGTTCGGATTCCTCCACGCTGCCGCTTCCCACCAGAACCGGCCGGCCCGAGGCATGGACCCGCCGAATTTCATCGAGCAGCTCATCTTCCTTTTGGCGCCTGGTTGGGAAGACCGCGTCCGGGTGATCGACGCGGATGACAGGCCGATTGGGGGGAATCACTTCCACCCGCATGCCGTAGATCTTTTCAAACTCCAGCGCCTGCGTCGCCGCGGTCCCCGTCATTCCGCAAACTTGCGGATACAAGGCGACCAGGTGTTGCAGCGTAATCGAGCCGAGAATCATTCCTTGCCGCTTGGCCGCCACCCCTTCCTTGGCTTCCACCGCAGTATGGATCCCGGCAGGCCAACGCCGGTCGAGCGCGATTCGACCCTTGAACTCATCCACCATCTCCACCGCGCCGTTCTTGACCACATAGTCGACATCGCGGTGCAGCAGGATATGCGCGTGCAGCGAGTCTTGCACGGCGGTCAGCAACCGGAAGTTGTGTTCATCGTAGAGATTGCCGCAGCCAAAGGCGTTTTCCACCGCGGCAATGCCGTCATCGGTCAGCGCCACGTTGCGTGCGCCCGCATCCACCGAACAATGAAGTGGTACGCTGAAGCCGCGGATCACCTGGTCGGCGACATATGCCAGGGAGCTATCGTCGGCGTCGCCGCCTGCAATCACCAAGGGAATGCGAGCCTCATCAATCAGAATGGAATCGACTTCGTCGATCACGGCGGCGGCGAAGGGGCGTTGCACTTGCTCGTCCAGACGAAGAGCCAGGCGATCGCGAAGAAAGTCGAAGCCGATTTCATTGGCGGTCGCATACAGGACGTCGCAAGCGTAGGCGCGCCGCCGCTCTGCTGCGGCCATTCCCTGTTGAAGAAAACCGGTCGACAAGCCGAGGAACTCATAGATCTGGCCCATCCAACCAACGTCGCGGCGGGCCAGATAGTCGTTCGCGGTGATCACGTGGACGCCCCTCCCCTGACGTGCATACCAGGCAGCGGCAGGCACCGCTGCCAGCGTTTTTCCTTCGCCGGTTTGCATTTCCGCGATGCTGCCGCGCGCCAACGCCAAAGCCCCGCGAAGCTGGACGTCGAACATGTTCTCGCCCAGGACCCGCAAAGCGATGACCGCGGTGGCGGCGATCAGCGGAAGCAGGTTTCTGGTCTGCGCGGCGGAGCGTAGCTCGTTATCGCTCAACCGAGTGAATTCGGCGCGCATCGCGTTGATCCGCTGGACATCGGACCGGTCGCGGCGCGAGGACGTAAGAATAGATTTCAGAAAACGCACAACTCCTCCTCTTTCGTCTAAAACAATCTTTGGTTTTTAGGAACGAAGGGCGGACGGAGGAGGGCGCTGAAACAGGGATCGATCCAGGAAGACAATCGCGACCGGCGGGTCATGCGGCGGAATCGTGAGCGTGACGTCGGAGTGATCGTAGAAGGCGATTTTGCGGGGCTCGCGGACCTCGCGTCGCACCTGTTGCGAACGGTCGACCCAAACGATACTGGTCTGAACGCGAGGGGTGGCGACACTGACGCCTGGCGCGCCAAAGCCCGCCATCGCAAGCAGCAGCGCCGCGGCCAGCCATGTTCGAATCCGCAGTTTCACCTACGCAGAGTATGCCATAACTCCCCGATGGGCGTTACCATCTTTTTATGTTCCCTGGATTCTCCGGCGACGCTTTGACGTTCTTTCGGGGCCTCGCGCGCAATAATACTCGAGAATGGTTTCAGCCGCGCAAGGGAATCTTCGAAACCAAAGTCAAAGCCCCCATGCTCGCGCTGGTGGAAGCTTTGAACGCCGACCTGGGAAAATTCGCGCCCGATTACATCGCCGACCCTAAGAAGGCCGTCTATCGCATCTATCGCGACATCCGTTTTAGTGCCGACAAGTCGCCCTACAAGACGCACATCGCGGCGGTTTTTCCGCGCCGGGGCGGAGATCGCGGTTCGGCTCCGGGATTCTTCTTTTCAATCGGCGCCAAGGAAATCGGGATCGCGGGCGGAGTCTACGAGCCATCGCCCGAACAAATGCTCGCGATTCGCAACTGGCTGGCGGAAAATCATGCGTCCTTCCGCAAAATCTCCCGCGGACCGGAAAAGCTGATGGGCAAGCTGCATGGCGAGTCCTTGCAGCGGACTCCCAAGGGATTCGCCACCGATCATCCGGCCGCCGATCTATTAAAGATGAAGCGCTGGCTTTATTACACGACGCTCGATCCGAAGCTCGCGACCACCTCAGAGCTCCAGGCTGAGCTCGTGAAGCGATTCAAAGCGATGCTGCCGGTCTTAGAAGAGCTGAACAAGCCCCTGACGCAAGCGCGCCGCCGGTCCGTCGCGATGTCCCTCGATTCTTGAACTGCTTCACTTCGCGACTGCCAGATTATTGGTCACCTTAAAAACCCCCGGGACCCCGTTGGCGGCGATTCCAGCGACATTTTTGTCCATTTCGTTGTCCACCGCGCCCTCCAGCGCTACGTTCCCGTTTTTGACGATGATGTGAATCGGAGGGACGGCGCCCAAAGCGTATCGTTCCAGGCTCGGTTTCGAATAAATGGCCCGGAACAAAGCCCGCCGTAGTCGCTCGTCTATTGGGGAGAGCGGAAGCACTTCGATCTCATTGGTCACGCCGGTGACGCCTTCGATCTTCTTGACGACGGTCTCGGCGTCGGACTTCAAGGTCGGGCGTACTACTTGTCCGAATAGTGTTACGCGGGTTCCATCCACTCGATAGGCGAGGTTGTCAAACACGCTATAGTACGGCAGCATGACGAGTTCATGGCGAACTTCTTTAACCAAACGGTCGGCGGGTTGGCCTGCCGCAAGCAGGGTAAAGGTCAGAAGAAGCAGTACAGTCTTCAAGGGGCCCTCCTGAGGAGAAGTATAAAAGATTCCCTGTTTACCCCTCTTGCATATGTGTGGTAGCATGGGAATGCTTCCATGGAGAACCTCCACGAGGCAATCCCCCACCTATGGAGTCGAAGATAACCTCCGAATGAGTTTCACCGTATTCTTGGGCAATCTGCCCGCTTGGGTGACTGCGGACGACATCAGGGGCTGGCTATCAGCCGAAAACCTGGTCGCGGACGCTATTAAGGTGATCCGCAACCCCGAAACGCAGGAGTCCAAGGGATTCGCGTTTATCGAAGCGCCGAATACGGAGGAAATGAACGCCATCATCCGCCGCTTCGACCGGGCTCCGCTGGAAGATCGGCTGCTTCGCGCGAATCCGGCCCAGCCGCCGAAGCCGAAAGGGCAAATCCGGCCGAGTGGTGGACCGGACCGCAGCGCCGGTCATGCGGGCGGTGGTCCTCCGGGACATACCGGCCCACATGTTGCTCCGCGCGCAACGGCTCCGCAAGGGGCGCCTGCCAATCAGGGTGCGCCGCAGGGTCCGGCCGCTCACGTCGAACAGCGTCCTCCGCGCCGCGGCAAGAAGAGCGGCGGAAAGAAGCCCAACGGCGGCGGTCCCAACAGCGCTTTCGCCGAAGAGCTCGCCAAAGCCCTCTAAGTTTCCCCGCCCATAAACCCGCCTTCTTGACACCTGGATTTGACGATGCGGTTGACACCGCACGTTAACAATGGTGTTATACTAGTCCGCTAAGAAATTGCCAGTGAACTGTTTACCGGCCGGAAGCGGGCGCGCGTGCAGCCTTCCCGCCTCCGGAGGGGGGATTCAATTTTGTGAACGAGCTGCTCATCATTCGCGTTTTATTTATCGCGGTCCTGGGCTGCGCTTCTTACTTCCTTCATCCCTTCGCCCTGCAAGGACCCCTTGCCGCGGCGGTGGGCGTGGCGGTGGGTCTGTGCGCGGTCCTGTTTGAGATCCGCATCAAGCGGATCAGCCTTCAGCGGCTGATCGGCGCGGCAATCGGGAGCGTGCTCGGGATTTTGGGCGCGTACCTCATTTCGCTGGCTCTCGGCGACCTGGCCGGCCGGTATAACACCATTCATTTCCTGAATGTTGCGGTGCTTGCCTTAATGATGTATTGCGGACTGGTGGTGGGAGCGTCCAAGGGCGAGATGCTGAATCTGACCGCGCTCGGCGGGCTATTCGGCGGCGAAAAAGTCTCGAAAAATACCTTCAAAATCCTGGATACCAGCGTGATCATCGACGGGCGTATCGCCGATATTGTCGAAACCGGGTTTGTCGACGGGACGCTGGTCATTCCACAGTTCGTTCTGCGGGAGCTGCAACTGGTAGCCGATTCGTCGGATTCGATGAAACGCAACCGCGGGCGCCGCGGCCTGGATATTTTGCAGCGGATTCAAAAGATGCCGCAGTTGAACATCCAGATCCTGGAGGACGATTTTCCCAACGTCCGTGAAGTGGACATGAAGCTGATCGAGCTGGCGAAGGTCTACGACTGCAAGATTGTCACCAACGATTTCAACCTTAATAAGGTTGCGCAGCTTCACGGCGTGGAAGTGCTGAACATCAATGAGCTGGCCAACGCCCTGAAACCGGTGGTGCTGCCCGGCGAGGCGATGCGCGTCTTCATCCTTAAGGAAGGAAAAGAATACAACCAGGGCGTCGCGTATCTGGATGACGGGACCATGGTGGTGGTGGACAATGCGCGGAAGATGATTTCGAAAACCATCGATATCGCGGTCACCAGCGTGCTGCAAACCACGGCCGGCAAGATGATTTTCGGCCGCTTCGACGAGCGCACCCATACGGTGCATGAGAAAGAGCGTCCGGACCGGCGCGAACATGCCGCCCCCGCGCCGGCCGCGGGCGCAAGCAGCTAGAAATACAGCGGCTATCCTTCGCGATACAATCAAAGATCGCGCCATGAAAGTTTCCGTCATACTGCCGGCTGCCGGCCTGGGCACGCGCATGGGCCGGGAAAAATCGGGCGTCAGCCGCAAACAGTTCATGCTGCTGGAAGGCGCGCCGATTCTGATCCACACCATCCGCAAATTTCTGCACTGCCCCATGGTTTCCGAGATCGTGGTCGCGATCCGGAATGAGGATCTGGATTGGGCGCGCGGCCTGGTGCATCAGGAGCATCCCTCGAAGCCGGTGAGGTTCGTCGAAGGCGGCGATAGCCGTCAACAATCGGTGGAGAACGCGCTGGCGACCATCGAAGCCGATACTGAACTGGTAGCCGTCCATGATGCGGTGCGGCCGTTCATCGACAGCGAGCTGATCGAAAAAGTGATCAGCGAAGCAGCGCAGACCGGCGCGGCGATCGTGGGGATTGTTCCCGTGGATACGGTGAAACGGGTCCACAAGAATAAAATCCGCGCGACATTGCCACGCGAACACCTGGTGCTGGCGCAGACTCCACAGGTATTTCGTTACGACCTGCTGAAGCGCGCTTTCGAGATGGCGCGGCAGGACGCCTTCCTGGGCACCGACGAATCGAGCCTGGTGGAGCGGCTGGAACAGATCGACGTGAGCGTGGTGCAAGGCAGCGACCGCAACATCAAGATCACCAAGCCGACGGATATGGACCTGGCTCGACTGTTCCTGACGGAAGAGTTGACGGCATCGTGATCCGGACCGGATTGGGGTGGGACGTCCACCGCCTGGTCGCGGGGCGTCCGCTGATTTTGGGAGGCGTGACGGTGCCATCCGAGATGGGCCTGGAAGGACATTCGGACGCCGACATCCTGTCGCATGCGATCACCGATGCGCTGCTGGGCGCGGCGGCGCTGGGTGACATCGGGATGCATTTCCCGGATACCGATCCACAATGGAAGGGAGCCGACAGCTCCCAATTCCTGGCGCATGCCGCGAGGCTGGTTCGCGAACGGGGATACGAGATTATCAACGTCGATAGTACGGTGATTCTGGAGAAGCCGAAGCTGAAAGATTATCGTTTGCCGATTCGGGAAGCGCTCGCGCAGACGCTGGGTGTGGAACTGGATCGGGTGTCAGTAAAGTTCAAGACCGCCGAGCGAGTCGGGCCGGTAGGAGAAGGCCGGTCGGCTGAGGCTCAGGCGATTGTTACGTTGTCGAACGAGATTTAGCTCGTTGCAGATCTTGCATCTTCCTGATCTCGGCGCTAGCCGCCCTCCTGTCGATTCAGCAATTCATCCATTATCTGCTGGCGGTAGCGGAAATTCGTCTTCTTGATCCGCTCGAATGCATCGGCCAAATCAAGGAGGTCGCGGCTGGCGCCCAAGGCAAGCACCCCAAGGGTGCCGATAACGCGGAAACCTTTGCCGCGCGCAATCCTTACGCCCTCGCGGTCGTCCATGAGTACCAGATCGGCTGCGAGCGACGCCGCCAACGTCAGTGCGGCTCGCTCTCCGTCGTCGAGCTTCTCCAGCAACGCATCATCGAAAGGCTCGGTTGGCTGTGGTCGCACGTCAAGCCACGGCGGAGGAGCTTGCATCCAGCGGCGAACGATATCCGACGCTTCCGCCTGAGTTAGCTCAGCATACACCACGGCTGGAATGATCACTTTTTCGAACAGGGCGGGAAGAATCTCGCTTTGCCCGATCAGCGCCAGGTAATGAATGGGCCCGGTATCGGCGACAACGACGCGCACCAGAATCAGAATCCGGAGCTGCGCAAATCCTCGCGCTCGCGTTCGAGATCACCGAGTGTCGGCAAATCGTGAATCACTGAGTGCGCCTTAAGGAATCCGTCGAGTTGGTCGCGGGTCGAAAAGCCGAGCAGACGGCGTAAGGCGGGCTTGGTGAGACGCCCGTTCTTGTATTCTTCGAGCGCGAATCCTTCCAGTGCCCTGCGAGACAGATCGCCACCGGCCGCAGCCAAGTCGCGAGCAAGCTCGTCCGGAATTTGAATGGTGAGATTCATGCTCTTCCTT
>Ga0209415_10016867_pt1 | contig 11680 bp, 8 predicted proteins | sample PeaSoiSIISIP2007_FD_187696 | JGI IMG/M metagenome (GOLD analysis project Ga0209415, IMG submission 187696) | Peat soil microbial communities from Weissenstadt, Germany - SII-SIP-2007 (SPAdes) (version 2) | ecosystem: Environmental > Terrestrial > Soil > Wetlands > Peat | place: Germany... | reverse complement strand
CATCAACGACGTGTCGTCGTCGGCGCTCGGCAACCTCGGCGTAGATCTTCGCTGGAGGCTCGAGTTCGAGTAGCTGTCTAGGACCACGGATGCGCCTGAGAGACCTGGTCCTCGCCGGAGCGATCGGCGCCGTCCCCGGCCCGGCGCACGCGGATCCCGCGCAGCCGGTGTTCCCGATCCCCAGGACCGCCCCGGCGGAGCCCAGGGCGCAGGTCCCGGCGCTCCTTCCCCCCTCGGACTGGGAGGGCCTCGAGGGAAGGCCCATCGCCCGCGTGGCGGTCGTGCTCGAGGGGAACATCTGGGACGACGTGCAGGCCCCCGCCGTCCTGCGCCTCAAGGTCGGCGATCCGCTGACCCGGAACGCGCCGCGTCAGGCCCTCGAGGAGGTCATGGACTCCGGCCGGTTCGCAAACGGCCGGGTCTCCGTCCAGCCGGAGAACGGCGGGGCCGCGGTCGTCCTGCGCCTCTTGCCACGCAAGCTCATCGGACGGCTCGACGTCGACCTGCACGGGGTGCGGCTCCCGCGGGACGAGATCCTTCGCGAGGGCGACCTCTCCGACGGCGGCGAGCTGGTGGGCGCGGACGTCGAGGAAGCCGCCCGGCGCATCGAGCGCTACTTCGCCCTCCACGGGTACCCGGCGGCGAGGGCCTCGATCCGCACGCGCGAGACCGACGATCCGATGCGCGCCCTGGTGCTCGTGGACGTGGCCGCCGGGGCGCCGCGCTCGATCGACGAGCGGCACTTCTACGTCTTCGGCTCCGCGCCCGAGCCGGTGATCGCGGTCGCGGAGGCGTACGCGGTGGGCGCGGGCGAGCGCGCGGACGAGCCCGTCCTCGACCGGGCGGACGCCACCCTCGAGGGGACCCTGCACGGGAAAGGCTGGTGGCGCGCGGGCGTCTCGCACGACCTGGTGTGGCTCGGCGCCGCCGGAATCGGCAAGGTCGCGCTCCGGGTGCGGATCGACGCGGGGCCGCAGTATACGACGCGCTTCGAGGGCAACGAGCACTACGACGCGGACGTGCTGACGAGCGCGCTCGGCCTGGACAAGGAGACCGACCGCTCGCCGTCCCACCTGGCCGAGAAGATCCGCGTTTTTTACCAGAAGCGGGGCTTCCTCGACGCGGACGTACACATCGAGCCGCGGGGGGCGGAGGGCGATGCCATGCGCCTCCTCGTGTTCCACGTCGACGAGGGCGCGCGCGTCCGCGTGGTGGGCCGGAGCTACCCGTGCCTCAAGCTCGACGCCATCAAGCACCTGAGCTCCGGTGGCCCAGGCTCCCCCTCGGACATCGGCACCGAGATCGACAGCTACCTCGAGGAAGACCTCCCGGGTGGAGACCTGCTCGTCGATCCCGACCCGCGCGGCATCAGCGCGATGGTTGGCCCCGGCGCCGGACAGGTGGCGACGGGCACGCGCCCGGTGCCCATCGACCTCTGGCCGGACGACACCTACGTGGCGGACACCTATGACCGCGCCGTCGGTCACGTCCAGGAGCTCTACAGGAACGAGGGCTTCCTGCACGCGGTCGTGGGCCCCGTGGGGATCGTGCGCGCCCGCTGCGATCCCCGCTCTCCGCCGCAGTCGTGCGTCCCGCTGCCGATGCCGCCGCTACCGGACGCGGTCTGCGGGTATGACCCGTCCGGTCTCCCGACGCCCACCGATCCGATCGACCCCGCGTTCACCTGCCGGCCGGACCGGACCCGGGGCGTCGCGTGCGCCCCGACGGTCCAGATCGTCATCCCCGTGAAGCTCGGGCCCCGCACGAGCCTGTGGGACGTCGCCTTCACGGGGGCCAAGAGCCGGAGCGAGCGCGAGGTCGCGGACGCCGCGCGGGCGCCGCTCGGCGAGCCGGTCAACACGACGAAGCTCGAGGACGCGCGGCGCCGCATCGTCGAGTGGTACAAGGAGCTCGGCTACTACTACGTCGACGTCAAGTACGCGCTCGAGCCCTCGCCGGACAGCACGCGCGCGCGCGTTCGCTTCGACGTGGTCGAGGGCGAGCAGGTCATCGTCCGCGCCATCACGATCCGGGGCCTCGACTCGACGCGCGAGAGCGTGGTCAAGCGGAGGATCGCGCTCCAGGTGGGCCAGCCGTACCGCGCCAGCGACGCCAGGAAGACCCAGGAGCGCATCGCGACGCTGGGCGTGTTCTCCAGCATCAGCGTCGGCCTGAGCGACCCCTACGTGCCGCAACCGAACAAGACCGTCATCGTCGACGTCGTCGAGCGGCCGGGCCACTACATCGAGATACGCCCCGGGTTCTCGACCGGCGAGGGCGTCCGGGGCCTCTTCGAGTACGACGAGCGCAACATCCTCGGCTACGGGGTCGGCGAGGCCTTCCGGGCGCAGCTGTCGTACCTGCCGGACTTTCTCATCCTCGACCCGCAGGTGGCCGCCAACTACTCGACCGTGCAAGACAGGCTGGCGCGGCGCATCACGCTGAGCACGACGCTCCCGGACATCGGCCTCGGGCCGCTGGTGCGATCGCAGGTGGACGCGATCTACGTCCGGGACCTCGAGCGCGACTTCACCCTCGACAAGATCTCCGGGGTCGCGAGCCTCATCTACCGCCCGGGGCGCGAGCTCCAGGTGACCGTCGGCGCGAGCGTGGAGAACAACAACGTTCACCTCTTCGAGTTCAACTCGCTCGCTCAGTACCTCTGCACCGAGCAGGAGCAGGGCGTGGCGACCGAGGGGCTCGCGGCGGCGCTGCGGGTGCCGGACGGGCAGAGCCTGGTCGTGGCCCAGCGCGTGGCGGTGGCGTGGGATCGGCGCGACGCCTCGTTCAACGCGCACAAGGGGACGTACGTCTTCGTGGGCGCGGAGCTCGTGAACTCGGTGCCGGAGGGGGCCGCGATCGTGCCGACCACAGCAGCGACCGGCATGTGCACGACGCTCACGCCGGCGGCCCAGGCGTACTCACACTTCGTGAGGCTTACCCAGACGTTCGCGGGCTACATCCCGATCCCTCTCCTCAGCGGCATGACGCTGGCTGCCGAGCTCCGGCTCGGCGAGAACGTGCGCACCGCCGCATGCACCGGCCCGGACCCGTCGACGGTTCCCGCCTTCTGCACGTATCCCGATCGCCTCTTCTTCATGGGCGGCTTCGACTCGATGCGGGGCTGGCTCCAGGACACGTTCATGCCCCAGGACTACGCGGACCAGATCGCGAAGAACCCGAGCCTCTGCACGAGCTCGAGCACGAACTGCTTCGTCCCGATCCGCGGCGGCAACCTGATGGTGAACCCCCGCCTCGAGCTGCGCTTCCCCGTCCGCGCGCCCATCGCCGGGGCGATCTTCGCGGACTTCGGCAACCTCTGGGCCGACCCGACGTACATCTTCAACCATTCCCTCTCGTCCATCTCGTTCCGCGCGGACGTGGGTCCCGGCGTGCGCATCGACACGCCCGTGGGGCCGCTCGTGTTCGACTACGGGTTCAACGTGACGCGCCGGTCCTACGAGGACTTCGGCGCGTTCCACTTCGCCATCGGCCTGTTCTGACCGTCACCCGCCGTCGGCGCAGACCGTCGCCACGATGCGCGTCCACACGAGCGCCTTGGTGCACATGAAGACGTCGTTGAACGTCATCGCGCCGCAGGGCGTCGGGTTGCCAGGGCACTCCTCCCCGGCGCTCGTGCACGCGACGGCCTCGTGAACGAGCCGGGGCGGCGGACACGACGGAGGCGGCGCGCCTGCCTCGACGCACGTCGCCGCGGGGCAGGCCCAGTGCCCGGACGAGCAAGCGCACGTCGCGTAGCCGGTGACCTGGCCACCGCCGCACGTGTAGATGGGGGCGGCGGACGGACAGTCGAGCCCGTTCGTGGCGCACGGGGCGCTCTCGGTGATCGTTGCCGGGATCGGGCAGGCGGGGGGCGTCCCCTGATCCGCGCCCACGTCGGGGCTGCCCCCGCCGTCGTCCGGGCCCGAGGCGTCCCCCCCGCCCTCATCTCCTCCGCCGCCGTCACCCGGCGACCCGCCGTCCGTCCCGACGATTTCAAAGGAGCGACCGCCGCACGCAAGCAAGACCAGCGTGAGGGCGACCGGAAGGCCAGCCCGACATCCCCGAAAGCTCATCCAGCAAGCCTAACGCAACCCCCAGGCCAGCGAGAGTCGCCCGGATTCCAGTGGTTCTTCGCGCGTTCCGCCTGCCTGCCGGCTGTGCCAGAGCGTGCCGCCCGGTCACGCGCGTCGTGCCGCGAGCTCGCCCCACGCCTGCGTGACGGCCTCGACCACCCGGTCCTGGTCCCCGGGCGACAGCGTCGGGTAAAGGGGGAGGCTGATCGTGCGGTCCCCCATCTCCTCGGCGACGGGCAGCGCGCCGCGCGGGATGGCGAGGGCCTCGGCCAGGTACGTCAGGAGGTGGATGGCCCGGTAGTTCACGGCCGTTCCGATGCCCGCGGCGCCGAGCCGCGCGAGCATCGCGTCGCGCTCGCCGGGCCAGGTGTGGACCGTGAACAGGTGATGGCTGCTCTGCCCGCGGCGCTCCACCATCCACGGCACCGCGTTGACCGTCGGCGGCGCGCCCGCCATGACCGGGACGCGCTCGCGCAGGAGCGACTCGTAGCGGCGCACGATGGCCTCCCGCCGCGCGCGCTTCTCCTCGATGTGCGGGAGCTGGGGCAAGAGGAGCGCGGCGTCGAGGTCGGTCAGGTTGGCCTTGTAGCCCAGCTCCACCATGTCCCAGTGCTGGTAGGAGCCCCCGTGACGATCCGCTGCGCCCTTGGTCACGCCGTGGTTGCGGAGGCGCCGGAGCCGATCGGCGACGCGCGCGTCGCGCGTGGCGACCGCCCCGCCGTCGCCGGAGGTGAGGTTCTTCGTCGCATAGAACGAGAACACGGCGGCCTGCGACAGATCCCCCGGGCGGACGCCGTCGCGCTCGATCTCGACGCCGTGCGCCGAGTCCTCGATGATGAAGAGCCCGTGGGGGTCGGCGAGCGCGCGCAGCGCCCTCATGTCGGCGAGCTGGCCGTAGAGGTGCACGGGCAGGATGCCGACGGTGCTGGGACCGATGGCGGCGCGGACGGCCGCGGGATCGATGAGCCCTGTCGCCGGCTCGACGTCGACGAGCTTGGGCTTCGCACCGACGTGCAGGATCGCGTTGGTCGTGGACACGAAGGTCATCGGCGTCGTGATGACCTCGTCGCCGGGTCCCACGTCGAGCGCCCGGAGCGCGAGCACCAGGCCCATCGTGCAGCAGCTCGTGCCCACGACGTGCGGCGCGCTCGCCCCCGCGCGCCCACGGACGAGGAAACCCCCGAGCTGCTGCTCGAACGCCGCGACCTGCGGGCCAAGGGTGAGGAAGAGCGTGCCTATGGCACGCCTCCACGAGGCGGCCTCCTCGTCCCCGAGCTGGTGCCGGTAGAACTCGACCCGGGACATGGGGGATCCTCCGCTCCGCTCACGATGACGGGACCGCGGGTCCCGTCCTACGGCGCCGGGGCCAGCAGCTTGCCGTCGATGGCGAGCTCGCGGTGGGCGCGCTCGGCCTCGCGCAGGAAGACGTACTGGCGCAGCGTGTACCAGCGGCGCTCGTCGGGGTCGACGGCGCCATCGCGCAGGGCGCCGAGGACCTCGCGGATGCCGTCGTCGACGCTCCGCTCCGCCCGGTAGGAGAGCACGCGCCGGATCTTGTCGAAGGACACGTTGTAGTCCCGGAGGTCCGGATCCGTCGGCGCGTGCGCCACCTCCGTTCCGGGCACGGCGTCACGGACCCGGAACGCGAGGTTCAGGATCTGGACGTTGTTCTCGTCCGACCCGACGTTGAAGACCTCGCCGGCCACGCCGGCCGCTCCAGTCGCGGCGCCCGTCAGGGCGAGCTCGAAGGCGCGAGCGACGTCGCGCACGTGGACGAACGGGCGCCACTGGCGGCCGCCCCCGTCGACCACGATGCGGCGGTTCACGTAGGCGTTCTTCGTCATCACGTTGATGGCGAGATCGAAGCGCATGCGCGAGCTCAGGCCGAACACCGTGGCCAGGCGAAGGCAGGTGATCTCCATCTCGCCCCCGGAGGAGCGGCCCATCCCCAGCAGGAAGTCCTCGACCTCGGCCTTCGCCCGCGCATAGAGGGACACGGGGTGACGGGCGCTCGTCTCGGTCAGGCCGGGGCCCTCGCCGTGGCCGTAGACGGAGCAGGAAGAAGAGTACACGTAGCGCCGGACGCCCTGCTCCCGGGCCGCCACGGCGAGCCGCTTGCCGCCGTCGACGTTGACGCTGCGCGTGAGCTCGGGCTCGATCTCGCACGACGGGTCGTTCGAGATCCCGGAGAGGTCGACCACCGCGTCGACGGAGCGGAGCAGCGAGCGATCGAAGCTCCTGACGTCCCCGCGGGCGACCCGCAGCTTCTCGCCGAAGCGCAGCTGGACGGGCCCGAGCGTGTCGCCGAAGTAGAGCCGATCGAGCACGGTGACGCGGTGCCCCTGCTCGAGCAGGACGGGCACGAGGACCGAACCGATGTAGCCGGCCCCACCGGCGACGAAGACGTGCATTCGGGTCGCGCAATTAGCACGAAAAGGGTGCGATTGACAGCTGGGGCCCGTAGGTCTCACACGAACATCGACACCCTCGACCCGTCCTCGCCGCCCGACAGCTCGTCGTCCGTCCGCCGGATCAGCGTCGCGAGCTCGCCTTCCCCCACGCCTGCCGCCGCCGCGAGGTGCCGCAGCGCCAGCAGCTCCGCGGGGTCGAGCCCGTGGCTCACCTCGGCGACGAGCACGGCGATCGCCACGCCGAGCTCCGGGACGCCGAGCGCCTTCAGCCTCGCGCCCAGCGCGTCGCACCGCGCGCCGACCCCCTGCTTGCCGATGGCGTCGACGGCCGCGCGCACCATCCGCTCCTCCATCGCGTCGTCGAACCGCGTGTCCCATAGCCCCGCGACGACGGCCTTCATCGCGTCCCTTTCGGCCGTGTCCACCTCGTCGTCCAGCGCGGCGACCGACCACGCCGTCTCGAGGAGCGTCGCCATCATCGCCCGCCGCTTGCCCATGTCGAGCGCCTTCATCGAGGCCTTCGGTCCCGTCCATCGCCCGACCACCGAGAGCACCGCGCCCCGCGCACGCCCGGCCTCGTAGCCCTCGAGCGCGCGCTTGTACTCGCCGAGCAGGCGCTTCATCGATTTCTCGAGCCCCAGGGGCGACAGCTTGCCCAGCCCCTGCGCGAACCCGCGCGGCCCCACGAAGGCCGACAGCCGCACGTGCGTCAGCGCGTCGCCCTCCGCCTCGAAGGTCCCGACGAAGCTCGAGCCGACGCTCGGCCCCTCGACGAAGCGCTTCACCCACGTCCCGCCGGGCCCCTCCTCGATCACGACGTCCTCGGTCTGCACCCTGTCGAGGACGTGGGTCAGCTGGCGCACGCGCCGCTCGCCGCTCGGGTCGCGGGGCAGCCACTCCATGCGCACGCCCCGGTGAATCCGCGTGCGCACCGCGAGGTCCACGTCGAAGAGCAGCGCTCGCACGGTCGCCAGCGGACGCTCGAAGTCGAGCGACGCCGACGCGGCGGCAAGAGGCGCTTGCTGCGGGGGCCCCCCGGGGCTCATCGCTTCGAGGATACCCGAGGCGGCGCCAGACTCCGGTAGACTTTGCGGACCCGAGGCCATGCAAGCGACCGCGGCGCGCCGGCTCTTCTATCGGAACGACGGCGAACCGCGCCTCGTGGTGCCGGGGCTCGCGGTGCTCGTCGCGACGATCGCCATCGCCTGGGCGATCGCGATCCTGGCGCGACCGCGACCGAGCGAGGACGAGCGCGCGGAAACTCTTTCCCGCGCCGGGCGCTACCAGGCGGCGGAGGTGGCCTACGTGGGCCTGCTTCGTGAGCGGCCCACGGTGCCCCGCGCCCTCGAGTTCCTCCGCAACCACGACCGCGGCGTCCGCGGCGACCGGGGCCACCCCGGAGCGGAGCCCGAGCGGGGCGTCATCCTGGAGAGGGAGACCGGGATGCTGCCCGAGGAGGCCGTCGAGGCCGTCGTCGCAGGGCTCCCGGAGGACGTCTCGCTCGTGGCGAGGTTCGTCCGCGCGAACGGCTTCGCCCCGTCCGACCTCCGGAGCGCGATCGAGGCGGGGGCCGGCCGGGACCCGCCCACCCCGTGGTGCAATCACGTGCTGGCCGCGGAGGCGCTGCGCGACAGCCGGCCGGCGGACGCGGCGGACCTCTTCGAGTGCGAGGGGCGGGCCTTCCCGGATCGCGCCGAGGACGTCGACATGGCCCTCGACCTGTGGATGGACCTGGACGACTGGGACAAGGTGGTCGAGGAGCTGAAGGACGCGCGCGTCCGCGCGAGGGCCCACGCCGAGACGAAGGCTCGGATCGCCATCCACGAGCGCGACTGGCTCGGCGCCGCCAAGTGGACCGCGCTCGGGTACCGGGCGAGGCTCGCCCCGTGGAGCGTCGCGATGAGCGCGGTGGGGGCGCTCGCGTGGGGCCTCTTCTGCGCGCGGCTTGGCAAGCTCGGCGAGCGCCCGCGGCGCCGGCTCGTCTTCTACGCCGCGGCCTTCGTCCTCGGTGTCCTCAGCGTCGGGCCCACCGTGGTCCTCATCACCCTCGAAGAGACCAAGCTGCGCCTCGTCGAGACGGGGGACGCCGGACGCGACGTCCTCTTCTTCGTCTTCGGCGTGGGGCTCCGCGAGGAGGCGTCGAAGCTCCTGCTGTTCGCGGCGCTCCTGCCCTTCTTGCGGCGCTGGGGCGACAAGCTCGACGTCCTGGTGTGCGGCGCGCTCGTGGGGCTCGGCTTCGCGGCCGAGGAGAACCTGGGCTACCTCGCGAGCGGCGACCTGCACACCGGGCTCGGCCGCTTCCTCACGGCGAACTTCTTCCACATGGCGATGACCGGCACCCTGGCCGCGGCCCTGGACGACTTCGTCGGGGATCCCGAGGCCAAGGCGCAGGAGCTCTCGCGCACGGGGCTGATGGTCATCGCCATGCACGGGGCCTACGACTTCCTGCTGTCGCACCCGGAGTACGGCGGCTCCTACCTGGCGATGTCGGTCTTCTTCTTCCTCGCTCGCCTGTTCCTCGGCGCCATCGACCGGGCGCGGCGCCGCGTCGACCACGGGATCTCCCTGCTCCACTCGTTCGTCTTCGCGGCCGCCGTGGTCACGGGAGTGAGCTCGGTGCACGCGTCGATCGCGGTGGGACCGTTGCCCGCGGCCGCGGTGATGGCCGAGGGCCTCGTGGGCGAGGCCATCATCTTCTTCGTCTTCATCCGCGCGCTCCGCGGGATGTAAGGCCGGTGCTAGGGTGCCCGCCACCATGTCCACGCCCGCCGCGCCGCCGCCGCGCTCGCCTCGACGCCTCGACATCGTGCTCTGGGGAGCGACGGGGTTCACGGGCGCGCTCGTCGCCGAGTACCTCGCGCGGACGTACGGCGTGGGCCTGAGCCTGCGGTGGGCCCTCGCGGGCAGGAGCCGGGAGAAGCTCGAGAAAGTGCAGCGCGACCTCGAGGCGGTCGATCCGCGCGCCCGGGACCTCCCGCTCCTCCTCGGCGACAGCGCCGATCGCGCATCGCTCGACGCCATCGCCCGCGAGGCGGGCGTCGTCGTGAGCACCGTGGGTCCCTACGCCCTGTACGGCAAGGAGCTCGTCGCGGCCTGCGTCGAGGCGGGCACCGACTACTGCGACCTCACCGGCGAGTTCCCGTTCGTCCGCGAGATGATCGATCTGCACCACGAGAGGGCTCGCGCCCGCGGCGCCCGGATCGTCCACTGCTGCGGGTTCGACTCGATCCCCTCGGACCTCGGCACCCTCGTGGTGCAGGCGCTCATGCGGGAGAAGCACGGCGGGCCCTGCTCCGAGGTCAAGTGCTTCGTCAGCTCCAGCACGATGGCGATGAGCGGCGGGACCGCCGCCAGCATCCTCGAGCTCGTCCGCGAGGCCTCGACGAGCGGGCGCGTGCGCAAGCTGCTGGCCGACCCTTACGCGCTCGACCCCGACCGCGGGGGCCGCGGTCCGGACGGGATGGACCCGATGGGCGTGCACTACGACGCCGATCTCGGGCGCTGGACGGGCCCCTTCCTGATGGCCGCGACGAACGCGCGCATCGTCCGCCGCACCAACGCGCTGCTGGGCTACGCGTACGGGCGAGAGTTCCGGTATAGCGAGGCCTCCAGCTTCGGGACCGGACCGGGGGGCTGGCTCTCCGCGGCGGCGGTCGCAGCCGGCACGCTGGCGTTCACCGCGGCGGCCGCGGTGCCCCCCACGCGATGGCTGCTCGGCAAGACGGTCCTGCCAGGGCCCGGCGAGGGGCCTTCCCGGGAGACGCGCGAGAGTGGCTCCTTCGCGCTGCGCTTCGTGGGCAGCGGCGGGGGATCGGCGCGGGCGAGGGTGTCCGGCACGGTGAAGGGCACGCAGGATCCGGGGTACGGGGCCACCTCGAGGATGCTGGGCGAGGCGGCCGCGTGCCTCGCGCTCGACGCCGAGGTCCCGGCCGCGGGGGGCGTGCTGACGCCGGCCGCCTGCATGGGGATGCGCCTGGTCGACCGGCTGCGCGCCGCGGGCATGACGTTCGAGGCGAGCGAGCTCCCCTGACGCATGGATCCGCCCGAGCCCCTGCGGACGGACGGCTCCAACGCCTTCGCCCGCCTCAGCATGCAAGTCCGCGTGCCGCGCATCGCGCGGGAGGTCGTCGCGCGCGGCGGCTACCCGGCGGCCGTGCGGCAGGACGTCGAGCAGCTCGCGAGCGACCTCGAGGGCGACGCGCCCGTGCCGGCCCCACGGCCGCCGGCCGCCGACGTCGAGGGCTGGAGGCGGGCCCACGCCGAGCACCCCGGCGCGACCTGGCTCGGGACCGAGTGGTTCTACGCGGAGCTCGCGTTCTACCGCGAGCTCGGGCGGCGCTGCCGCTTCTGGGAGACGGGGCGCGATCCCTTCGACGCGGCCAAGGAGGAGGAGCTCGCGGGGAACCGGCCGTGGGAGCGGCTCGGCGTCGCGCTCGCCACGACCGGATCGCGCGAGGAGCGCATCCTGGGCCTGCTGGACGACGCCCTGTGGGGCAACCGCGTCGACCTGAGCTACGCCATCGCGGCGTCGCGCGCGCGCGCCGACGGGGACCTCCTCGTGGACGAGCGCGCCGCGGCCCTCCCGCGGCTCTCGCGCCCCGGGGCCGACGTGCACGTCGTCGCCGACAACACGGGGACGGAGCTCGCGCTGGACCTGGCCCTCGTCGCCGCCGTCCTGGAGGACCCGACGGCTCGCGCGACGCTTCACGTGAAGCTCGAGCCCGTGTTCGTCAGCGACGCCATGCCGCGCGACGTGTGGCGCGTCGTCGATCGCATGCGCGAGCGGGCGGGCGAGACGCGCCGCCTGGCCGACGCGCTCGCGGGGAGCTTCGAGCAGGGCCGGCTCCACGTGGCCCCGGACGCGTTCTGGTCGGGGCCCCGCTTCCTCCGCGGCGCGCCGGCCCACCTCCGCGAGGCCCTCCGCGCGGCGAGCATGGTCGTCGTCAAGGGCGACGCGAACTACCGTCGCGTCGTCGGGGACGCCCTGTGGCCGCCCTCCGCGCCGTTCGCCGCGGCCTGCGAGCCCCTCGGCGCGCCGATCGTGTGTCTCCGCACGATGAAGAGCGACCCCGTGCTCGGCCTCCCCGAGGGCCTGGCGGAGCGCCTCGACGCCACCGAGCCCGGCTGGCGCATCGACGCGCGGAGGGGCCTGGTGCAGACGTACGTCCCGTAGATGCCCCCCTCCCGGCCTCC
>Ga0209415_10016865_pt1 | contig 11683 bp, 8 predicted proteins | sample PeaSoiSIISIP2007_FD_187696 | JGI IMG/M metagenome (GOLD analysis project Ga0209415, IMG submission 187696) | Peat soil microbial communities from Weissenstadt, Germany - SII-SIP-2007 (SPAdes) (version 2) | ecosystem: Environmental > Terrestrial > Soil > Wetlands > Peat | place: Germany... | reverse complement strand
TGTAGGTCAGGCGGAAATCGCTGGTCAGTCCGTTCAACTGAATGTCGCTGATGACCAGATCAGCCTGGCTCGAGGTGCCGTAGGTAATGATCGGGCGTTTCACATTGGGGATGATGGCCTGGACGTTCGGTTCGTCCACGCAAAGAATGGCCGCGCCGTAAAAGGGTACGCGATTCACAAACTGCAGAAAAGCGCTCTGGATGTCTTCGAGCGAGGAGTATTGATCGAGATGCTCGCGGTCAATCGTTGTAACCACGGCGACAACTGGGGCGAACATCAGGAAGCTGCGGTCGCTCTCGTCGGCTTCGGCGACGAAGTATTCACCACGCCCAACCCGCGCCGTGGTGCCGGCCTGGTTGACCCTGCCGCCGACGACAAATGTGGGATCGAGTTGCGCGGCCGCAAGAATGGAAGCGACCATCGAAGTGGTGGTGGTTTTGCCATGCGCGCCTGCTACAGCGATGCCATATTTCAGGCGCATGAGTTCGGCGAGCATTTCCGCGCGTGGAATGACGGGGATTTTGCGCTTGTGCGCTTCGGTAACTTCGGGATTGTCGGGTTTCACGGCAGAGGAGATGACCACAACGTGCGCGCCTTCCACGTTTTCTGCCCGGTGGCCCTCAAAAATGGTTGCGCCAAGGTCCTGCAGCCGCTCGGTGATCGTGGAGGGCCGGGTGTCCGATCCAGCAACGGAATAGCCCAAGGTGAGAAGAACCTCGGCGATGCCGCTCATGCCGATGCCGCCGATGCCCACCATGTGAATGCGTTGAAAATTGCGAAACGATACCATCATGCGCGTAGGGGTTCCTTCCGGCTCGCTCGCCGCGCGGCCTCTTCAATCAAATCGACGATTTCGCGCGCCGCGTCAGGGTGGGCTACACGGCGTGCCGTCATCGCTAAACTTTCAATCTCCCGGGGTTGGTCGAGGAGGGAAAATATCTCGCTGGTCAATCGCTCCGCGGTGAGTTCCGGCTCGGGGATCAGTCGTCCCGCGCCCGCACTGGCCATTTGCTGCGCGTTGCGCAATTGATGGCTGTCCGTGGCGCGCCCGAAGGGAATGAAGATGGCGGCCCGGCCCGCCGCAGCCACTTCCGCGGCCGTAATCGCTCCCGCCCGGCAGACAATCACATCGGCCCAGGCAAAGCGCTCGGCCATGTTGGTGAGGAAGGGTGCAACCTCCGCAAGAAACTCGCGCCGCGCATACGCGGTGCGTACCGCATTATAATCGCGTTCACCGGTCTGATGCACAATCTGCAGCTCGTTCTTTCTTGCCGCGAGAAGATCCATGGCATCCACAAAGGCACGGTTGATAGGTAGAGCGCCCTGGCTGCCGCCCGTGATCAGCAGCCGATATGGTTTCTCTGGCGTGCGCGGAGGGATGGAAAAGAACTCAGCGCGCACCGGGCAGCCGGTGACGACCGCCTTTTTTCCCCAGTCGAGGGCAGAAATTTCGTAGCCGGTGGCGATGCGCAGCGCCAAGCGCGAAAGCACTTTGTTGGTTAATCCCGGGGCGGCGTTGGGTTCGAAGATCACGTTAGGAATGCCGCGCAACCAGGTGGCTAGCAACATCGGTCCGGCAGCGTAGCCTCCCACGCCGAAGGCAACCGAGGGCTGGTGGCGCTTCAACACGCCAAAAGAGTCGGCAAGTCCGCTGCCCAGCATGGCAAGATTCCTCAGGAGCGTTGTGCCGCCCTTACCTTTGAGGCCCGCGACGCGAATCGTCTCCAGCGGCAGCCCGGCTTGTGGCACCAGCTTCATCTCAATCCCGCGTTGTGTTCCCACCAGCACGACTTCCCTTTCCGCACTTCGTGATAACCACTCCCGCGCAATCGCAATCGCGGGGAAAACATGACCGCCGGTGCCGCCGCCTGCAATCAAGAGCTTCATTCGCGGCCTCGTCTACACATCCACAACCGTGCGGCAGCCGGCCTGCTGCGAAATGTTAAGGAGCACGCCGGTTGCCAACAGCATCACCAGCAAACTTGAACCGCCATAGCTGATAAATGGGAGCGGAATGCCCTTGGTGGGCATCATTCCCAGCACCACGGCAAAATTAATCAGCGACTGGAACAGCACCATGGCGGTGACGCCAAGCGCCAGCATACGCCCGAAACCGTCGGGAGCATTGAACGCCGCGCGCAGGCCGCGCCAGGCGTAGACCGCGAACAGGGTAATGACGATGACCGCGCCGATGAAGCCAAGCTCCTCACAAATGACCGCGTAAATGAAATCCGTATGAGCCTCTGGCAGATAGAAGAGTTTTTGCTTGCTTTCCATAAGGCCAACACCGGTGAAGCCGCCTGAACCCACGGCGATCAGCGATTGCAGCAATTGAAAGCCGGCGCCTTGCGGGTCGGAATCCGGGTGCAAAAAGGCCATCAAGCGGGCCTGGCGGTAGGCAACGAAATCGATGAGGACGAAGAGCGCGGGCAGGGCCACGCCCAGGCCCACAGCCACCCACTTCCAGGAAAGCCCAGCGACGAACAGAATCGCTGTCATGATGAGCACGATGTCCACGGAAGTACCCAGGTCCGGTTGCGCAACGATCAGTCCCACACAAACCAGTATGGGCGCAACCGCGGGAAGAATCGTCTGCAACAGATCCTGCTTGTGGAAATCGAGGCTTGTGGGGGCGCGCCGGCGCAAATCCAGAAACCAAGCCAGGTAAAGGATCACTGCGAGTTTGGCAAGTTCCGACGGCTGAATACCCACCGGCCCAAAGCGAATCCAACGATGCGTGGCATGCGACTTATCCAGAAAAAATGTGCCGAGCAACATCACTACAACCAGGCAGAGCGCGGTGTAGACAACCGCGGGTTCGCGCAGGCGGTGATAATCGAGTTTCATCAGCGCAAACATGCCCAGCAGCCCGAAGGCCAGCCACACCGCCTGTCGCGCGACGAAGTAGTAGGAATGGCCATACTGCTGTTGCGCGGTGACGGCAGAGGCGCTGAAAATCATTACCGCCCCCAGGAGGCACAGCACCAGCGTCACTATAAAGAGCCAGCGGTCGGTCTCGGAACGTCTCGCCAAGTCATTCACCCCTTACCGGAAGAATCACGCTGCGAATCCGCGCGTAATTGATGGACGAGTTTCTTGAAAACGTGTCCACGATGCTCGTAATTCTGAAACTGGTCGAAGCTGGCGCAAGCCGGAGCGAGAACCACGACGTCGCCAGGTTGGGCAGCATGCGCGGCGATTTCCACGGCGCGGTCCAGGGTGACGGCGTGTTCGATGGCCACGCTGCCGGTAATCTCCTTCTCGATCTTGCCGGCGGCGGCGCCGATCAGCAAAGCAAGGATGGCTTTTTCGCGCAGCGGCTTCTGCAGAACGGTGTAGTCGCTGCCTTTGTCTTTTCCGCCGAGAATAATCAGGATGCGGCCGGGGAAAGCGTCGAGGGCCTTCAATGTGGCATCTACATTGGTGGCTTTCGAATCGTTGAAATAGCGCACGCCGGCAATCTCCGCGACAAATTCCAGGCGATGCTCGACGCCCGCAAAGTTGCGAACCGCCTGCGCGATGGCGCCCGTCTCCACGCCTGCCAGGCGCGCTGCAGTAACGGCCGCCAGCACGTTTTCCAGGTTGTGCGCGCCCGCCAGGGGAATCTCCGCCTGCTTCATCACGAATTCTTCCTTGCCGTGGTGCACGATGATGATTTCGTCGTCGCGCAGGCAAGCGCCCTGTTGCACCGGCTGTTTTCGGCTGAACCAGAAAAGTTGCGGTTTTTTCGGCGCGAATTGCAGGGTGGGTGGGTCGTCAGCATTCAAGACAGCGGCGTCAAGCTCCGTTTGATTTTCAAAAATGCGCGCCTTGGCGCCCGCGTAGGCTTCCATGGTTTTGTGGCGGTCCAGATGATCGGGCGTGAGGTTCAGGAAAAGGCCGATGTCCGGGCGAAACTTCTCGATGAGTTCAAGTTGAAAGCTGCTGAGTTCCACGACGGTGACCGTGTCGCTCTTCATCTCTTCCACACAAGAGATCAGCGCCGTGCCGACATTTCCGGCGAGGATCGTGGGGACGTCGGCGCTCTTCAAAATGTGGTGGATTAGCGTCGTGGTGGTCGTTTTGCCGTTTGAGCCCGTGATGCCGATGAGCTTGCCTTCAAGAAAGCGGTATGCCAGTTCAATCTCGCTCCAGATGGTAATGCCCTTGGAGCGCGCGGTCTGGAGGAAGTGATCATCGGCCGGCACGCCGGGACTGGGGATGATCAGGTCCTGCGCGAGGAATGTTTTCTCTGTGTGTCCGCCAAGTTCCAGCGTAACGCCGGCTTCGCGCAACTTGGCAGGCGTATCGCCGAGATCGGATTCCGGGCGAGACTCCGTGGCAGTGACAACGGCGTTGTGGCGAGCGCAGAAGAGCGCGGTGGCCACGCCGGTGCGCGCCAGTCCCACGACCAGCACGCGCATCTTTCGCAATTCGATCGAGCCAGGCATATCGTCAACCGCCGAACCTTTCAGGGCAATCCACTCACCGCAATTTCAGCGTCGTCAGGGCGAACAGGGCAAACACGAGCGCCGCGATCCAGAAACGCACGATCACCTTGCTCTCGCTCCAGCCGAGTAATTCAAAATGGTGATGGATGGGCGCCATGCGAAAAATCCGTTTGCCACGCAATTTGAACGAGCCCACCTGTAAAATCACCGAGAGCGCCTCAATTATGAAAATCCCACCCACAAAAATGAGCAGGACTTCCTGTTTGATGATTACCGCCACGGTGGCCAGCGTTCCGCCCAGCGCCAAGGAGCCGACGTCTCCCATAAAGATTTCGGCGGGGTGCGCGTTGTACCAGAGGAATCCCAAGGAAGCCCCGACAAGGGCGCCGCAAAAAACGGTAAGTTCGCCCACGCGAGGGATGTACTGGATTTCCAGATAATTTGCCCAGCGGAAATTGCTGCTGACGTAGGTCAAAATCGTGAGCGCACCGGCAGCAATCACGGTGCAGCCGATGGCTAGTCCATCCAGACCGTCCGTGAGATTCACGGCATTCGAACTAAACGAGATGAACAGAGCGACAGCCACAAGGAAAGGGAAAAACGCCAGCGGCCAGAGATGACCGGAATGCATCAAGCTGTGGATGACCAGATCCGGATGAAACTTTTTGAAAAATGGAACAATCAGTTGCGTGGAATAGGCGCTGTGCGTGGAGAGCGCAAGCAGAACGATGCCAACGATGGAACTGACGGCGAATTGCCAGGCAAGTTTCCGTTTTGCAGTGAGGCCAAGGTTGCGGCGCTTGGCTACTTTGGCGTAGTCATCGACAAAACCGATGGCGGCAAAGCCCAGGAGGGCAAACAGAGAGAGAAGGACAAACGGATTTTGCAGATCGGCCCACAGAAAAGTGGGAACAGCAGTGGAGAGAACGATCAAGACTCCGCCCATGGTAGGCGTCCCGGCCTTTTTCTTATGTTCTTGCGGCCCTTCCTCGCGAATGTATTGCCCGATCTGAAGTTCGCGCAGCATGCGGATCAGCCAGGGCCCGAAGACCAGGGCGAGGAACATGGCCGTCAAACTGGCGTAAACGGTGCGAACCGTGATGTAGCGAAACACGTTGAGCGGGCTGAAATATTTCTGCAACACGTGGTAGAGGAGGTAGTAGAGCATGTCAGTGACCTACGCTCACATCGGACCGGGAATCTTCCGGCGCAAACCGTCCCAGCAGCGCTTCGACGATGCGCTCCATCTTCACGCTGCGCGAGCCTTTGACCAAAAGCACATCACCCGGCTTTACAAAATCCACCAGGAAATTCGCGGCATCCACGGGCGAGGCAAAAAATTTGGTGCGCTCGCGCGGAAACCCTGCAGCGACGGCACCCTCCACGATCTGAGTAGCGTCGCCCTGCACGCCAATCACAAAGTCCACTTTGCCAGTTTTTGCCGCAAAGGTGCCTCCCTCGCGGTGAAGCTGCGGAGAACTCCGGCCCAGTTCGCGCATCTCTCCGGCCGCAAGGATGCGCCGCTGAAATCCCGGCGTGGCCGCCAGCAGGCTGGTCATCGCCTGGAGGGCGGCAGGGCTGGAGTTGTAGGAGTCGTTGATCAAAGCAAAACCATTCGTAAAGCGAATCAGTTCCCCGCGCATGGAAGGCGTGCGCAGGCCAGGAAGAATCTGCTGAGCCTCTGATGCGCCAATACCCCACACGCTGGATGCGGCAATCCCCGCGAGGGCGTTCAAAACAACATGGCGCCCAGGCAGCGACATTTCCATGCGTGTGCGCTTTCCCTTGTGCACAAGAGTGAATGCGGAACCGAGCGCGCCGCGATCTTCGATCTCTTCCGCCTGGAATTCCGCGGGCTTTTCAATCCCATAAAAGAGCACTTTCCCCGGAGCGACGGCAGCCATTGCCGCGATGCGTGGGTCGTCAGCATTCAGAACCGCCAGCGAACGCGGCCCGTTCAATCCTTCGACGAGTTCGCGTTTCGCCAAGGCAATCTCGTCCACGGAAGAAAAATTCATCAGATGCGCGGGAGCAACGCGCAGCTCAATAGCAACATCGGGAAGGGCAATCGCCGCCAGCCGCTTCAATTCGCCATGAAAGGACATGCCCATTTCGAGCACGGCCACGTCGTGCGTCTCTTCCAGGCGAAACAGCGTCAGCGGCAGACCGTACTCGTTGTTGAAATTGCCCTCGGATTTCAGGACGCGTAACTTCGCGCCCAGCAATGCCGCCAGGATCTCTTTCGTGGTAGTTTTCCCGACGGAACCCGTGATACCGCAGACTTTGCGGCCCCATTCCTTGCGCACGGCGCGTGCCAACTGGTGCAGTGCCGCGAGGGTATCGGGAACGGCGATGCAACGGTCCTGCAGCCAGCCCGGATACTTCGAGAGGAGCGGTTCCGCCACCACTGCTGCCAGGGCCCCGGCTTCCAGGGCTGTGGCCACGTAGTCGTGTCCATCGTGAGAAGGACCGTGAATGGCAACGAAGAGTTCTCCGGGACGTAGCGTGCGAGAATCAATCGAGACACCGGCCAGCCGGGCCAGGGGGTCCAACCCATGCCCCGGCTTTGCCGCCACCGCATCAGCCACTTGTGTAAGCGTCCACCGCATAGTTGCCTCAATAAACTAGGTTTCTCCAGGGTTCGGGCGAAGCGTTCACCTCGCCCGTAAAGCACATCACTGTGCGTTCTCACCGGTTGAGGGCTCCTCCTTCTGACTAGTCTGCGAACAACTGCCATGGCTCGCAGGCACTCGTCGCACAACAGGAGACGAGCGCGCTACGTGCCAAACCCTGAGCCACTCTGGGGCTCCGTATAGCCGCGATCGCGCAGGGCCTTTCGCGCCTCTTCGCGATCATCAAAATGAATGGTGTGGTCGGCGAAGACCTGGTAGTCCTCGTGACCCTTTCCCGCGAGCAGCACCATGTCTCCGGCGCGCGCTTCATCAATCGCCAGCGTGATGGCTTTGCCCCGATCCGGTTCGATCATGTATTTGCCGCCGGACTTCTGCATGCCAACAACGATGTCATTGATGATCTTGAGGGGATCCTCCTGGCGCGGGTTGTCGCTGGTGAGAATGGAGAGATCGCTGAGGCGGCCGGAGAGTTCGCCCATGATCGGGCGCTTGGTGCGGTCGCGCGAGCCGCCACAGCCAAAGAGCGTGATGATGCGGCCCTTGGGATTCAGTTCGCGGGCGGTGCGGATCAAGTTCTCCAGGGCGTCGTCCGTGTGGGCATAGTCCACCACGACCAGGAAGGGCTGTCCCTGATCCACGCGCTGGAAGCGGCCCGCGACAGCTTCGAGATTGCGTATGCCCTGTTCGATGATTTCGTTGGAAAAACCAAGCGCAATTCCAGCGCCCACTGCGGCAAGTATGTTGTACACATTGATGCGGCCTACGAGCGCCGATTGCACCAGGATTTTCCCGTTGGGGGTCTGCGCAGTGAAATTCAAGCCGCTAAAGCTGAGCAGGAATTTCTTGGCCGCCAGATCCGAGCCATTCTGCAGGCCGTAGGTGAGGGTTTTCTGTCCCAGTCCAAGAAGCTTCTTGCCCCATTCGTCGTCCGTGTTGATTACTGCTACATCGGGTGCGCCTGCGCTTGTGCTTTCAAACAAGCGGCGTTTGGCGGCGAAGTAGTTGTCAAAAGTCTTGTGGAAGTCGATGTGATCGCGGGTCAAATTGGTGAAAACGGCGGCAGCGAAATGGCAACCCCATAAGCGGTCGAGGGCCAGCGCGTGGGAACTTGCTTCCAGCACCGCATAAGTGCCCTGCGCGTCACGAATCTCCGCAAAAAAGCTCTGCAAGTCCACAGATTCCGGCGTGGTATTCGGCGCCGGAAATTCGCCGAGCGGGGTGTGATAGGCAATCGTGCCGAATAATCCAGTCTTCGCTCCCGAAGCGCGCACGATGGAATCGATCAGCGAAGTCGTAGTGGTTTTGCCATTGGTGCCCGTGACGCCGACCAGTCTCAGCGCGGTTGCGGGCTTGCCATAGAAACTCGCCGCGGTAAGTGCCAAAGCCTTTCGCGCTTCGTCTACCTGGACCCAAGACACGTCGCGCATCCAATCTGCGGGCGCGGGATATTCGCTGAGGACCACAACCGCACCTCGCGATGCCGCGTCTTTGGCGTAGACGTTGCCGTCGGTAGCCACACCGTGAATGGCCACAAACAAAGCACCAGGCTGGACTTTGCGGGAGTCGCAGGCAATCTGTCGAATCCGCAAATCGGGCGAATGGACCACGGAACGCACTTCAACGCCCTCTAGCAGAGAGTTGAGCGTCAGCCCGACGGGGTGTCGCTGTTCAGCCACAGTGTGTTTCCGTTCGTCCTCGCCGCATGGGGCGGCACGTTTCTGTACTTTGTCTGCAACCGCAATCCCGTTGCTCATAGCTGCGATAAACCCTTTTCCTAGCGCACATTGCCAGCATGCGCCGGAGTGCCGCCGAACTGCACGGTCACTTTACTCCCGCGACGAACCTTGGAGCCCGCCGCCGGTGATTGTAGAGAGGCAAGCCGGCTGCCAACCAAGACGGGATTAAGTCCCAGTCGGAGGCACGCCTCGCTCACTTCGCGCATCGTTCTTCCGGCAAAGTCCGGCACGGGAATGTCGCCGCCTTCGTCCACTGCCACGGTCACTTCGGGCAACTTTGGCTCCGAACTCTTGTCCGAGGCTGCCTTTAAGTCTGTGAGGGAAGAATCCGTTTGCGCATTGAAATCCACGGGTGCCAAATCACCCAGCAAGTCGCTCTCTGCGCCCGTCCCCGAGTGATAGGCGGTCTGCACGAGGCGTGGACTTAGAGGTACATCGCGTGGTACGTCCAGATAAGCCAGGACCTGTTCCGCGATGCGCTTGAATACCGGCGCGGCCACATCGCCACCCTCGTGCGGCCAACCTTCGGGAGAATCCAGTGAGACAAGGATCGTGATTGCGGGGTTGTTGATGGGAGCGAAGCCGGTGAACGAGGCAATTACGTTGGTGCGGGAGTAGCGACCCGTTGCTGGATCGATCTTCTGCGCCGTGCCCGTTTTTCCACCCGCAGTCCAACCATCTAGCCGTGCGTTCTTCCCCGTGCCATGCAGGATGACGCCTTCCATTAAGTGGCGAAGAGTCGCCGCCGTCTCCGGGCGAATCACGCGGCGCGGTTCCGCGGGAGACGCTGGACCACTCAGGGGCAGAATCTGCTCGCCACGCATGAATCGCTGGACAGTGTGCGGCTTGTAAAGCAGGCCGCCATTCGCCACGGCGGACACCGCTGTGGCCATCTGCAGCGGGGTTACGCCCACTTCCTGGCCCATGGAAATAGCGCCGATGGAGGAGGGCACCCAGTGCTGCAGGCGCTCCAGCAAGCCTCGACTTTCCCCAGGCAGGTCCACACCTGTGGGCGAGCCAAAACCGAAAGCTCGGATGTAGTCGTAAAACCTCGGGGCACCCAATCGCAGGGCAATCTTCATCGCGCCGACGTCGCTGGAATGCGCCAGAATATTGGAGACGGTCAGGAGCCCATAGGCTTTGTGATCGTGAATGCGGCGCCCGCCGACGACCAGTGATCCGTTCTCGCAGTCGAAGACCTCGTCTGGCCGCGTCAGATTCTGGTCAAAGGCGGCGGCAAGGGTGATCAGCTTAAAGGTCGAACCCGGCTCGTAGATGGCGCTGATGGCGCGATTCATGCGGGCTTCCGCGGGCACGTCAGTCGCCGCATTGGGATTGAATTTGGGCCAGTTGGCCAGTGCCAGAATCGCTCCGGTATTTGGATCCTGCACGATGACGGTGCCCGCGGGGGCGTGCGTCTTTTCGATGGCTGCCATGAGTTCGCGTTCCGCGATGTACTGCACCTTCTCATCGAGGGTAAGCACGACGCTGGCGCCCCGGTCGCGCTGCGCTTCTCCGCCATCAAACCAGCGCTGCCGCGCGTCGGCCATGACAATGATTTTTTCGCCTTTACCTCGGATGAGATCGTCGTACTGGTGCTCGATGCCGCCGAGTCCCTTTTCGTCGACGTCCACGAACCCCAGGACATGCGCGGCCAAATCGCGCTTGGGGTAATAACGCTGATTTTCTTCCTGAAAATAGACGCCTTTCAAATTCAGGGACTTCACCGCCTCGGCCTTTTCCGGGGGAAGTTTTCGCTGCATCCAGACGAACGTGCCGCCGCCATCCAGTTTCTGGCGAAGCACATCTTGCGGGACGGCCAGCACGCCGGAAAGCAGCCGCGCGGCCATGGCCGTATCTTTCACTTCTGTGGGTACGGCAAAGACCGATTGCACGGGCGCGCTCATCGCCAGTGCTTGCATGTTGCGGTCATAAATTGCGCCGCGCTTCGGTGTGATTTCGATGACACGGCGCTGTTGGCGCGAAGCGCGGGCCAGGTATTCGCTGTGACAAAAAAGCTGCAAGTAAGCAACACGGCCGAAGACCGCGGTCATCCAGAAGAGGGCCACGGCGGCAAGTATCAGTAGACGGGCATGAACTCTATCCTGCTGCATGGCTCCTGAACCAGGCTCGCGCTCTGGGCGAAGTGCAAAGGTGTTTCACAACCCGGAAAAGTGCGGCAGTCGCCATGCTGGTGGAGCACAAGGTTAAGGCACGCGATTCGGGCGCACATAGCGCACGGCAGCCACTTCCGAGCCGTCGAAAACCGAGTACTCGCGGACCTGCTCCGCAGTGGGTTCCGTCAAGCCAAGCTGATGGCGCGCCAGCAGGTCAATGCGCTGAGGGTCGCGCAAGGCGGCGATTTCCAGTTTAAGCGCCCCGTTCAAGTCTATGGATTGCTGCTGGTGGCCGCGCAAGTCTTCCAGCTGAAAACTCAAGTCAATGCAGCGGAAGTGTTGGTAGATGTAAAGCATGCAGCAAATGGCCACGACGGCGCCGAGACCGGCAGTCTTGTAAAGATTGCGCATTTTCAAAGGCTCGACATGGCGCACCAGGCGCGAATTGTCGATGCGCTTCACCGTGTGAAACTCCACCATCGCCGGCTTGTTTGTTCCCACCATGGTTACACCTTCTCCGCGCACCGGAGTTTCGCGCTTCGCGATCTCGGGTTCGCCGCTTGCTCTTCCGGGCGGGGCACAATCACATGCTTGGTGAGCACCCTTAGCGTTCCGGCTTTAGCCGCTTCCTGGAACGCGTGCTTCACCGGACGGTCTTCGCGCGAGTGGTACGTCAACAACACCCAGCGACCGCCAGAATTTAAAGTGGCAGGGGTCCGGGAAAGAAACTGCCCGAGTTCCTCCAACTCTCGATTCACCGCTATCCG
>Ga0209415_10016863_pt1 | contig 11685 bp, 9 predicted proteins | sample PeaSoiSIISIP2007_FD_187696 | JGI IMG/M metagenome (GOLD analysis project Ga0209415, IMG submission 187696) | Peat soil microbial communities from Weissenstadt, Germany - SII-SIP-2007 (SPAdes) (version 2) | ecosystem: Environmental > Terrestrial > Soil > Wetlands > Peat | place: Germany... | reverse complement strand
ATATAGCCGTGTATTCGATTACGCGATCCAACCCAGACCGCCGTATTGGATTCTTGACGGAGTATGGCCGTCTCAACGTCGCACTTTCTCGGTCAAAGATCGGCCTTGCGATCGTTGGGGATTCCCACTTCTGCGAATCCGTCGAGGGAGAGAATCCATTTAGTGACGTGATTGGGTACATTCGGCGCAATCCGCAGGATTGCATGTTCGTCGAGGAAGTCGAATGAAAACCGAGGACATCGCCGCGCTCTTCGATGATCGTCTGGGTTATAGGCTCGTTGCCTTCGAGGATGTCGGGCTCCCCGCCTATAACCTCACAACCACAGTTCTCACACTCCAACCAAAACACTACCCTGCGATCGACGAATTCATTCTGCGAGGCGTCGAAGCCGGGTTAGAAGGGGTTCCTGAGCTCTCAGGCTTCCTCGGGGTTGATGAGCGGGTAATTGAAGCCAGTGCGTCTAGCCTGATCCGAGATGAAGACCTTGTGGAACGCCAGGGCGGCGTTTTGGCACTCACCCGCAAGAGCATGGCCGTGCTTGCTGGCGAGGAACCTCTGAGACCCCGTGAACAGTCATTGGTATTTAAATACGACGCCCTGACTCGCCGCGTCATCGACGGCACATATGTTCGTCTTCTCGCGCCCCGCGAGATGCGTGATCGAGGGATGCGGGAGATTCGGGCCTTCCCAGCTAGGAAGCCCGAGCCCGGGGAGATCGACGCAGATGAGTTGCAAAAGGTTTTGCAACCTGCCGGCGGTCGATTGGACGAGCAATCTCGCATTCTTCGGGTGCAGTCTGTGACCCGTGGAGCCGCCCTCTTTATCGTTGCGGTGATGCTCATCTACAGACGGGAGGCGGGAGACGATGTCCGGGTGTCCTTCGCAATCGACGGACGGCTCTCGGAGGAGCACGAAATTGCCTTCCTGGACGCAAGCGGTCCGACGAAGATGGGCATCACTCAGTCCATTCTGAGTTCGCCACCAAGGCCAGGGCTTTCGGATGTTATAGGCCCGTCCAGCGCAGAGACTATTCAACCCACCGCGGGCATGCCACAACGGATCTCGTCGAGCTTGCGCAAAGCAGCCATTGCGCAATTCAAAGCCGAAATCGCGCAGAAGCCGGGCGTGATGCCCGGTTCGAGCGAGCTGGCAGGGGCTAGTAAACCGATGCTCGCTGCTAGCGAGCCGACGGAGGTCGAGGAGCGCGATTTCGAGCGAGTTAGGCCGGTTCCCGTCTACGAGCATCCGAAGCTGCTGGAAGAGGCCCTAGATCACGCATCGGGTCGTGTCATTGTCATATCTCCCTGGATAACGGATCCCGTCGTGGATTCGTTCTTCTTGCGCAAGCTGAGGCTCTGCCTGCAACGAGGGGTAGAGGTTTATATCGGGTACGGAATCGACGGTGCCGAGGGAAGAGAAAATGACGCGATTCGCCAGTTGAAGAAGATAGCCAAAGATGATCGCCGACTAGTGTTCGTGCGCCTCGGCAATACCCACGCGAAGGTGTTGATTAAGGACGATGACTGGTTCGTTACGACTAGCTTTAATTGGCTCTCCTTCAAGGGAGATCCAACGCGGACCTTCCGAGAGGAATGGGGAACCCAGGTCTCAATAGGTTCAGTCGTAGCACGATACGTGTCGGAGATTCTTGGGCGCTTCCGGGTAGCCCCATCGGAGTAGATGGTGATGACCTACTCCACCCAAGGACACCTTGCCGATACCGGTCCGATGGCCCGGAGGCCACCTCATATTTATTAGCTATCAAGAACTATACGGCGGTTCGCGGGTTCTGCCCTGCATAAACGACAGCTCCTGTTGCGAATCTGCCGCCGGAGCGGGCAGGCCCAATGACCGATAACCATCCAAAGCGGCGGTAGCAGTATCCACTGGCGCGGACCGCCGCATCCGACCCTTTGCACCCACTCAAACCGACCCACGACCCACGGAGGAAGCTCTTTTGTTGCCCTTCGAGCGCAGGCGGTTGGCATGTAGCCGTAATGCAGCGGAAAACCTGCTCCGTGGCGCCCCGTGGCTCTCGGCCTTCTCCGCGTCAAAAGCTTGCTGCGCCGCCCTGCGTCCCGGTCATCGCCTGACGTTCCTCCACGGCAGCCGCGCGAACCCACGTGCCTGGCCGAATGTGATCGCCCGGCCATTCCATCAAGCTCCATCCATTCAGGCCAAGGTCAGGCGACGCTGCGCATAGGCGTACATCGGCCGCCCGCGCAGCCGATCCTTGCCGGTCAGCCGGCCCGGCCGTGAACCCGCGGCTCGGAGGATGGAGCCATGCGGTAGCTCGCCAGCTCCAGCCGACCCAGGCCTTTGAGATACTGCAAATCTTGCAGATAGAGCAGATCTTCGCTAACTGTGGAGAAACCAGGAGAAGCCGCCATGCCAGCCTTGCCTAACCTCGATGTGAGCCCGACCGTCCTGGCCAACGCCCGCCGGGCGGCTGACAAGCTGCGCAAGTCGATGGCGGTCAAGGGACGTGCAGCCGGGAAGCAGGTCGCATTCAGGACCGACATCCACACCGTCCTGCCGCTTCTCAAGCTCGTGGACCTCATACTCGCTCAACAACTGCGCGCACCGCGGGATGCGGTCGATGCGGATGAGATCACACCCAACCAGGCCGCCGGGATCCTCAATATGTCCCGCCCCTCCGTCATGCGACTGATTGAAAAGGGTGAGCTGCACCCACGAATGGTACACAGCCGCCACAAGCTGTCGCGAACCGAAGTGCTCGCCCTGGCGGAGCGGCAGACCCGGGAGCGCCGGAAGGCTCTGGCTAACCTGACCGAACTCAGTGAGGAGTACGGCTTCTGACCACACCGGTGAGGCCGGTCGCCGTTCTGGATGCCTGTATCCTGTTCCAAGGTCGGATCACCAATCTACTGCTCTGGCTGGCAGCGAGCGGCGCCTTCGAACCGATCTGGTCCGACGAGATCCACGCCGAGTGGTCCCGCAATCTGGCCGCCCCGAATCTCCACATCCCGCAGCCCAGGATCGACTGGCGCAAGGCCGAGATGGAGCGCGCCTTCTCCGCGGCGAACTGCGCGGCGGATCCGGTGCTGACCCTGGCAGTCCAGGCGATGTGCCGCACGCCCGCCCAGCGCAAAGACGCCCATGTGGTGGCGACCGCCGTGAAGGCCAAGGCTTCCACGATCGTCACGTACAACATCAAGGACTTCACTCCGGCGGTGATCCAGCACTATGGGCTCGCCAAAATCCGGCCGGACGCCTTCTGCGTCGATCTGCATGCCAACCGGCAGGCAGAGGTACTGGCTGGCTTGCGGGAACATCGGAACAGCTTAAGGCGGACACAGATGGACCCGGTCCAGTACGTGACCCACCTGTCCACGCCGGACCTCGGCCTGACCCGGTTCGCCCAGCGGCTACAGGCGCATCTGGGGTCCATCTGAGATTCCGATTGTGAATCGATGCCGAAGGTTGACCCGCGTGTGGCGGGCAGCCAATTTTGACCCCCGGGGTGACGCAACTCGGCAGAAGGGATGCGGCAAGGTTCGCACCCCACCAAAAGCGGCGGTAGCAGTATCCACTGGCGCGGACCGTCGCATGCGACCCTTCGCACCCACTCAAACCGACCCACGACCCGCGCAGGAAGCTCTTTTGTTGCCCTTCGAGGGCAGGCGGTTGGCATGCAGCCATAATGCAGCGGAAAACCTGCTCCGTGGCGCCCCGTGGCTCTCGGCCCTCTCCGTGTTAACAGCTTGCTGCGCCGCCCTGCGTCCCGGTCATCGCCTGACATTCCTCCACGTCAGCCGCGCGAACCCACGTGCCTGGCCGAAACACAGATCGCCCCGCCATTCCTTCAGGCTCCATCCATTCAGGCCAAGGTCAGGCGACGCTGCGCGTAGGCATAGAGCGGCCGCCAGAGCAGCCGGTTGAACAGCAGGACGAAGGCGGACATGACCGCCACGCCGAGCATCACGCGTGGCATGTCGCCCTTTGTCGTGGCCTCGGCGATATAGGCGCCCAGGCCGTGCGCCACGAGCGTCGTGTTGCCCCAGGATGCCACCTCGGCGACGATCGCCGCGTTCCACGAGCCGCCCGAGGCGGTGATTGCGCCGGTCACGTAGTAGGCGAAGATGCCCGGCAGGATCACTTTGCGCCACCACAGCCAGCCGCCGACGCCGAAATTGTCCGCCGCTTCGCGCAGGTCGCCGGGGTAGGCCGCGGCACCGGCGATGACGTTGAACAGGATGTACCACTGCGTTCCCAGGATCATCAGCGGCGACAGCCAGATATCGGCGCTCAGGTGGAAATAAACGATGCCCAGCACGAAGGGCGGGAACAACAGGTTGGCAGGAAAGGCAGCGAGGAACTGCACCACCGGTTGTGCTCGCCGCGCCCAGGTCGGACGCAGGCCGAGCCAGACGCCGATCGGCACCCAGATCAGGGTGGCCAGCACCATCAGCACGACAACCCGGGTCAACGTGAACAGCCCGAGCACGACCGCGGTGCGCAGGTCGGACCAGGTCAACTCGCCGGCGACGAAATGGACGATGCGCGCCACGGCCCAGGCCAGCACCAGGAACAGCATCGCCAGCCAGATCGCGTCGACCAGCCGCGAGGACCGTCGCTCTGTGCCCGCGCGGTGCCGCCGGCCGAGCGACAGCCGCAGCCCGCCGAGTGCGGTGGCCGCGTCGCCGAAACCATGCCCCAGCACCGCCAGCCATCGCGTGCGCCGGATCAGCCGCAGCACCCACGGGTCGGTTGCCGTGGCGGAGGCCGTCGTCTCGAAGCGGAACTTGGATGACCAGGCGACCAGGGGGCGGAACAGCAACTGGTCGTAGGCCAGGATCACCACCAGCATCGCCAGGATCGCCCACGCCACCGCCCAGATGTCCTGCTTCTCCAGGGCCAGCGCGACGTAGGAACCGATGCCTGGCAGCTTCCAGGTGTTGTCGCCGACCGTCACTGCCTCCGACGCCACGACGAAAAACCAGCCGCCCGACATCGACATCATGGTGTTCCATACCAGGCCTGGTGTGGCGAACGGCACCTCCAGCCGCCAGAAGCGCTGCCAGGCGCTGAGGTGGAAACTGTCCGCCGCCTCGGCCAGGTCGGTAGGGACGGTGCGAAGCGACTGGTACAGGCTGAACGCCATGTTCCAGGCCTGGCTGGTGAAGATCGCGAAGATCGCCGCCAGCTCCAGCCCCATCACCTTGCCGGGAAACAGGCCCATGAAGAACACCACCGTGAAGGTGAGGAACCCCAGGATCGGCACCGATTGCAGGATGTCGAGCACCGGTATCAGCACCAGTCCGGCCCGCCGGCTCTTCGCCGCGGCGGTGCCGTAGGTGAAGGTGAACAGCAGCGAGGCCGCCAGCGCAGCGAACATGCGCAGCGTGGTGCGCACCGCATATTCCGGCAGGTTGATGGGGTCGAGGCTGACCTGAACGGCGCTTGGCGTGATCGGAGCGAAGGTGCCGCGCGCCACATGGCTCACGCCTACCAGAGCGCCGAACACGCACAGGATGGCGACGGCGTCCCATAGATTCGGCAAACGCCGGCCCGTGGCCAGCGCAGGATGGATCGTGGCGGACATATTGCTCTGGCGTGGGTGATGGGCAGGCGTGTGGCGCCGTGTAGCCCGGGCAGGTCGACGGTGTCACGTGGGGAGAGTGTGGTGGTTATGTGACGTGCGATTCGGGGATGGTGACAGGTGCGGCGGACCAGTTCCGTCGGTCAGGTGGATGGCCGACTGCATCAGCCTTGTGTTCATTCGGTCATGCCGCTGCCTCGCGCAGCGCTCGTGCGGTCTACGCGACCGCACAGAACCATCATGCATTCCAGCTAAAATCTGGGCCATAATCCCCCGACGCGCCGCTGGTCTAAATGGCAGCCGCTCGCAGCAGGCCGGTCAATGCCGATATGTCGGTGAGCTGGCGGAAATCGTGGATCAGGGCGAGGCTCGCCTCGATCGCCTGGGTGGGCAGACCCGATGCCGGCACCAGGGTGCGGTATTTGGCGTCCACGTCGCTCCACGCTATCCCGAGTGTGGCGGCGCCTTTCGGCACGTACACCGTGCTCGTTGAGATCCGCCCGTCATGGGTACGAATGGCCACGGTCGCGCCCTGGCGGTAACGCGCGGCATCCTCGGTGGGCGGTGCGCCGACACGGACCAGGTCGATCAGCCGGTGGATGACCGGATCGGCGATTTTTGCCGGGCTGGCATGGACCCAGGAGAACGCATGGTCGGCAACACCGGCCGCGGCGAAATAGGCCGGGCTGTGCGCCATGTCGATCAGGTCGGCCGGATGGAGCGGCCCGGGTAGCGCGGTCATGCCGGGGCGCGAGATGGTGATGCTCGCGACCTCCTCGGCCCTGACGTTGCCATTCCGTGCGGCGTTGGCGGCGGCCTCGGCGGTGGCGTGATGCGGATGGCCGCCGGGTACCAGCTTGACCGCCATGTCGGTCATGATGTCCCAGCTTTCCCCGAGGTCTTTGGTCGCGATTGCGCCGGCGGTCGCGCCATCGACGCCGCCGAACGCTTCGAAGAATCCCTTCGGCGCTTCCAGGATGCGGTCTTCCGCGTGGTAGCCAAGTTGCGCGGCCAGCGCCGCGTTGACCCCGAGCAGGGTTGCCAGTCCCGCGTGATACTCCCGCGCCACGCTGGTATCCGCCGCGGCGGCCAATCCTCCGATCGAGGTCGCCGACAGCGCGATCGCCTGCGTCAGTTGCGCCGCATCCAGCCGTAGCAGGTGACCGGTCGCGACCGTCGCCGCGAAGATGGCGCCGTGGCAACCGTGAAACCCGCGGTTGCGAAAGCCGGGGGTGATCGCCTCGCTGATGCGTCCCGCCGCCTCGTAGCCGAGCACCATCGCCGTCAGTACTGCGGCGCCATCGGCACCGTTGCGCTCGGCAATCGCCAGCGAGGTGGCGGTCAATGGCGTGCCGGCATGCACGATGTTGCGCAGATCGCTGTCGTCGGATGCAGCGGCGTCGCTCGCCACGGCATTCGCCTGTGCGACATCGGCGAGCGGCAGTTTGGCGCCGGCGTCGAACCACAGCGACGCATCCGGCCGTCCGCCGCGATCGCGGGCGAGGGTGCGGATGATGCGGGCAGACTCGATGCCGATGCCGCACGCCGCGCTGGCGATGGTGCTGGCGATCAGCATCGCCGCACGGTCGAGCGCTTGTGCCGGCAGGTCGGCCGTGGACGTTGCAGTCAGAAACTCGGCCAGTTGGCGGGCGACGGTCATGGTGCGTTGGTTCCTCCCTGTTCCGGCGCTGAGCGTAGGGACGCGCATCCATACCGCAAGTCACGGCGCGCGGCGGCGGGGGGTTGAGTTCGCGCGACGGCGATAGCAGGCTTCGGTCCGGCGCGGTGCAGAACCAGGCACAATCGAAACCTGAACGATGCTGCCGGCTGAGAACACACCACGCGCCGCATCACCTGGGACGAGGAGAACGACCATGACCTTCGCCGTACAACATGTGCATCTGAAGACCCGCGACCCGAAGCAGACCGCGCAGTTCTACGTGGACAATTTCGGCGCGACCGTGAAGGCTGAGATTCCCGGGCGTGGCTTGCAGGTCGATCTGCACGGGCTGCAGCTCAACATTACCACGCTGATCGCCGTCCAGAAGCATGAGCAGCATTACGGTATCGAACATATGGCGGTGCAGACGGACGACTATACCGGGACGCTGGCACAGCTTCGGAAGAACGGCGTGCGCATCCTGGAAGAGCTGCCGCCCAACAACGGGCGGCGCGTCTGCTTCGTTGAGGCACCCGACGGCGCGCAGATGGAAGTGATCGAAAAGGTATAGGGCGCGCCGGCATGGCCTTGAAGGACCAGATCCCGTTCGGCATGTCGCTGCCGCACCGCTCGCCCGACCCGATCGACGTAGCGGCGGTGCGCGCAGTCGCCCAACGCGCCGAAGCGCTCGGCTTCCGCGACCTCTGGGTGACGGAGAATACGCTGGACCACGTCACCTGCTTCGATCCGGTCGTCGTGCTGACCTATGCGGCTGCGGTGACGAACCGCATCCGGCTCGGCGCCTCGGTCGTCGTGCTGGCGATCCACAGCCCGATGATGGTGGCGCACCAATGGGCGACGCTCGACCAGCTCAGCAATGGGCGGGCGATTCTCGGGGTCGGCCTGGGGCGGGAGCACCACTATCGGGAATTCGCGGTACCCGAGGAGGGGCGGGTGCGCCGGTTCCGCGAGGAGTTGGACGTGATCAAGGCGCTGTGGACGTTGCCCAGCGTCACCTATCGCGGCCGGTTCTACCAGTTGGACGGCGCAACGATGTCGCCCAAGCCGGTGCAGCAGCCGCATGTGCCGATCTGGATGGGCGTCGGCCACCCGAATGCCATTCGCCGCGCGGCGTCGTTGGCAGATGGATGGATGGGATCGGGCGGCTCGAGCATCGCGGAATTCGCCCGGTCCGTGCCATTGCTGCACGACGCGCTGGCCGCGGCGGGACGCGATCCGGGCACCTTCCCAATTTCGAAACGGATTTTCGTCGCGGTGGACGAGCGTCCGGAAGTGGCGCGCGCGGACCTGCATCGCTGGTTCACCGAGGTCTATCGCAACCCGGCGGGCACCGATGCGTCAGGCCTGCACGGCACACCGGCGCAAGTGCGCGAGCGGCTGGAGGAGGTGATCGCTATGGGCGCCAACCACCTACTGCTAAACCCGGTGTCACAATATGTGGAGCAGGTGGACGCGCTGGCCGAGGTGGTGGGGCTGAGGTGATTCGGATTGGCGTGGGTTGACGTAGTTTAGTAGCATGGATCGGCGCAGGGCGGAAAAGCGCGGCGTGCTCTGCCATCCGAGGGTTCCGATCGCTGAAAATCACTCCAGCAGATCAGGGTGGGAGCAACGGATCATGACAGTGCACCTCAACCGCATTGGCCAAATCGCCCTCGCGGTCCAGGACGTTGATCGCGCCGAGGCATTCTACCGGGACAAGCTCGGCCTACGTAAATTGTATCGGTTCGGCGACCTGACGTTCTTCGATTGTGCCGGCGTGCGGCTGCTGCTGGAGAAGGCGAACGAGCCCGATAACGCACGCCACAGTTCGCCCATATACTTTGCCTGCGCGGATATCGCATTGGCCGTGCGTGAACTGCAACAGCGAGGCGTGGTCTTCAACAGCTCCCCCCACCTGATTGCAAAGATGGAAGATCACGATCTATGGATGGCATTCTTTGCTGACCCGGATGGCAACACGCTTGCCCTGATGCAGGAAGCGCCGAAGGGGTATGCAGCGCCGGTTGCATAGCCCACCGCAAGTGTCGCTTCGAGTTTCGGCGATCGGCGCCCGCGGCAGCTGAACATCTTCGTTGCGCTTCGCGATCCACTAGAACGCGATGTGTCGCGATGACGGATGTCAGAATCCGCCACCCGGCTGCGCGAGGTAGCGCAACTCTTCCGCCGCGCTCTCGCGCCCAAGCACGGCATTGCGATGCGGGAAGCGGCCGAAGCGGCGGATCAGGTCGCGATGACGATACGCATATTCGACGGTGGAATCACCCAACGCCAGGCGCAGCGTCTCGAACAGCCGCACCGACTCGTGCTGGTCGGCAAGGTCCTCGGAATGTTCGAATGGAAGATAGATGAAGCTGCGCTCTACCGGATGCAGCACCCGGTCGAAGCCGCGCGCCACCGCGTCGCGGGCGAGCGCGCAGGCTTGCGCATCTGCCGCATAGGAGTCCGGCGAGCCGCGATGCAGGTTCCGAGAGAACTGGTCCAGCAGCACGATCAACGCCAGCATGCCGCGCGCGGTGTCAGCCCAGCGGTCCAACCCACCGCCCCGCGCCACGTGCAAGGCGTCGGCGAACCGGCCGCATTCCGTGTCGAATGCTGCGTCCTTCACGAACCATACGTCGCGATACAGCGTGCCGTCTCCGGCAAACCAGAAGTCCAACACGTTGTCCGGCGCGATCATGCCAACGCGCGCTCCAGCACGCGCACCGAGTGCACCGCCTGGCGTCCGGCCAGATCGCGAATCTGGTGCCGACACGAGGTGCCGTCCGCGACGATCAGGTCGTCAGGCGCCGCGCCCCGCACCGCCGGCAGCAGCGCGGCTTCCGCCATGGCACGCGACACGTCCTGCGTTTCCACCTGATAGCCGAAGCTGCCGGCCATGCCGCAGCACGACGACACGATTGGCTTCACCGCGAGGTCCGGCACGCGTTGCAATGTGGCAATCGCCGCGGGGAACGCGCCGAACGATTTCTGATGGCAGTGGCCGTGCACATGCGCGGTGGCCACGATCGGCCGCAACGCCAGCGTGGGCTTTTCGCGCGCCAGGAACTCCGACAATAACATTGCGCGGCCGGCCAGTGCGTCGGCCGCCGCGCCCGGCAGCAGCGAGCGAAACTCGTCGCGCAAGGTCAGCAGGCAGGACGGTTCCAAGCCAATCACCGGCAGGTCGCCTTCCAACCGACCCAACGTGCGGCGAGCTTCGGCGCGCGCCTGGTCCAGCATGCCGGCGGCGAGGAAGGTGCGCCCGCAACATAGCGGACGGCCGCGATGCGGCGGCAGCACGGCGCGATAACCGGCGGCGGCGAGCACACGCAACGCCGCGCGCAGATTCTCCGGTTCGAAATACCGGTTGAACGTGTCAGCCAGCAACAGCACGTCCCCGCGCGGATGTGCCGGCGCGTAGGCCTCCGCCTCCTGGTCGCGGAACGCGTCGCGCCGCCAGGCAGGCAGCGACCGCGATGCCGCGATACCGAGCATGCGCTGCACCAACTGCCGCAACGGCATCACGCGATTGCGCAAATTCAGCAACGGAGCGACATGATGCAGGACCGGCGCATAGCGCGGCAATTCGGCGATCAGCGACTCACGGCGCGACACGCCGTGCCGTTCGGCGTGCGCCGCCAGCACTTCCAACTTCATCTTCGCCATATCGACGCCGGTCGGGCATTCGCGGCGGCATGCCTTGCAGGAGACGCAGAGATGCATCGCCTCGGCCAATGCCTCGGAGGCCATCGCTTCGGCGCCGAGCTGGCCGGTGAGCGCCAGCCGCAGCGTGTTGGCGCGGCCACGGGTCAGGTGCGTCTCATCGCGGGTGACGCGGAAGGATGGGCACATTACCCCGGCATCGAAGGCGCGGCAGGTGCCGTTGTTGTTGCACATCTCCACCGCGCCGAGCATGCCGCCCAGCGGTCCCGGATAGTCGGACCAGTCGAGTTTCGGCGTGAACCCGGCGATGGGGGCGTAGCCGGGGGCGTAACGGAACAGCGTGCGGTCGTCCATGCGCGGTGGACGGACGACGCGGCCGGGGTTCAGCATGTTGTTCGGGTCGAACGCGTCCTTCACCGTTTCGAAGGCGCGGGCGATGCGCGGACCGAACATCACCTCATTGAACTCGCTGCGCGCGATGCCGTCGCCGTGTTCGCCGCTGTGCGAGCCTTTGTATTCGCGCACCAGGGCGAAGCATTCCTCGGCGACAGCACGCATGGTCTTCACGTCGGCCGGGTCCTTCATGCTCAACACCGGCCGGACATGCAGGCAGCCGACCGAGGCGTGCGCGTACCAGGTGCCTTTGGTGCCGTGCCGCGCGAACACGTCGTTCAGCTTTTCGGTGTAGTCGGCGAGGTCTTCCAGGTTCACCGCGCAGTCTTCGATGAACGACACCGGTTTGCCGTCGCCCTTCATCGACATCATGATGTTCAGGCCGGCCTCGCGCACGCTGGCGAT
>Ga0209415_10016861_pt1 | contig 11685 bp, 9 predicted proteins | sample PeaSoiSIISIP2007_FD_187696 | JGI IMG/M metagenome (GOLD analysis project Ga0209415, IMG submission 187696) | Peat soil microbial communities from Weissenstadt, Germany - SII-SIP-2007 (SPAdes) (version 2) | ecosystem: Environmental > Terrestrial > Soil > Wetlands > Peat | place: Germany... | reverse complement strand
CTGATGTCGAAGCTCAGCAACAACGTGGTGCCGGTGGGCGACCCGCGCTGGAACCGGTTTCAGGACCAGATCGGCTCGTCGGCCATCTCCATCGCCGGCGGTCCCATCCGCGGGAACAATTACACCATCGACGGCATTTCGATCACGACTTCGCAAAACCTGCCCATGATTATCCCCACCATCGAAGCCGTGCAGGAGATGAAAACGCAGACCGGCACGTACGACGCCACTATGGGCCGGACCGGCGGCGGCGTATTCAACACCACGCTGAAATCCGGGACGAACGATATTCATGGGGACCTGTACGGCCAACTTCGGCAAACCGCATGGGCGGCCAATACCTTCTACAACAATGCCGCCGGATTGCCGCGGGCCGGGGACGATTGGAAGGACTTTGGTGGAGGCATCGGCGGTCCGGTGCTGATTCCCAAGCTCTGCAACGGCCGCAACAAGACGTTCTTTTATGTCGGTCAGGAAGGCTACCGCGAGCACCAGCCCTATTCGTTGCAGTACGCCCTGCCTACCGCGGCCGAGCGCACGGGCGATTTTTCGCAGGCGGGCTTCACCATCTTCGACCCGTTCTCCACCCGCGCCTGCACGGCCGCCGACAACTGCCCCTCCGGCGTATCCGCCGTGCGCACGCCGCTCGCCGGAAACATCATTCCCACCAACCTCATCAACCCGGTAGCCCGGGCGATGCTCAGCCCCCAGTACATCCCCTTGCCGTAGAACAATGCGCCCAAGACCGTGGACACCAATAATTTCACGGGAAGCGATTCGCTTTACAACCGCGCCGATCAATACACATTCAAGCTGGAAGAAGACCTCACGCAGTGGCTCCGGCTGACCGGCTCGTTCCTCTATTACATTACAAAAGCCGCGAACCGGGGGGCAATCCGCTCGGAACCATCGCCGGATCGAGCGGTTCGTACCTCTTGTACCGCCATGTGGATGCCACCGCGGTCAACGGCATCGTGACCATCAATCCCACCACGGTGGCCACCGTGCGCTACGGCTTCAATCGTTTTCCCAACATCTACAACGGCGTCAGCACGGGCTTCGACCCGGCGCAACTCGGACTCCCCGAAAGCTATACCAGCGCCATTTTGCAGAATAACTTTCCCGGGCTCTCGCTCTCCAATGCGGGCAGTTCCATCGCGTATACCGGCACGCAGAATGTGAACTATTGGTCCAAGAACGCATCGGGCGGCATCTCTAAATCGGCCGGCAAACACAATATGCAGATGGGCATGGACTTGCGGTCGATTAACGCCGGAGGGCTCTCCTACGGGGGACCGGCAGGGAGTTTCAGCTTCAACGGCGTCTTCTCCCAGCAGTACCTTACCAAGACGAACGGAACGGGTGCCGATTGGGCCGACCTCCTGATGGGCTTCCCCTCGAGCGGTTCGCTGCAAACCACCACGCCGCTCTATTTCAACTCCCGGTACTACGGAGCCTACTTCCAGGACGATATTCGCGTGTCCTCGCGGCTCACGGTCAACTTCGGCGTGCGTTATGAGTACTCCACCGGAATCGCGGAGCGCAACGACCATATGCTAGCCGGGTTCGATCAGGCGGCGCTCAATCCGATTGCCGCGCAAGTGACCGGCGTGACGCCCCTCGGACTGCTGCAATACGCGGGCGTCAACGGCAATCCCACCCGGAGCGGCAATCCATGGAAGTACGGGTTCGGCCCGCGCGTCGGTGTGGCGTATCAACTCACTTCTAAGACTACGCTGCGAACCGGATGGGGCATCTTCTACGCGCCCCTGTTCTTCGGCGTCGATGCAACCACGGCTCCCGGCTACGTCCAGACGAACACCTACGTCGCCAGCAACAACGGCAATCAGACGCCGGCCAACTCGCTAAGCAACCCCTTCCCCAACGGGATCATCCAGCCGGCCGGCAATTCGCTCGGCGGACTCACGGCCATCGGATCCACGTTCGCGTACGTAGATCCCGACCGGACCTCGGGCATCGTGAATCAATTCTCCGCCGATGTTCAACACCAGTTGCCCCTCGGCATTGCGGCGGAGATCGGTTATATCGGTTCCCGCTCCCACCACTTGGGATCGGCTTCCACGGCGACCGGTTCGCTGCTGATCAACCAAGTCCCCACTCCCTATCTCGGGATGGGTTCGGCCCTGACACAATCGGTGGCGAATCCGTTCTTTGGAAAGCAGGGAGCCGCCGGAATCGTCGGCAGCGCGACGGTCTCGCAGGCCCAGTTGCTCATGCCCTACCCGGAGTACGGCGCCATCACCGAAAACACCAATCCCGCACATGCCATGTACGACTCCATGGTGGCGAAGGCGCAAAAGAGACTGACGCAAGGACTCACCTTCCTGGCGACGTTCACTTGGTCCAAAAACCGCGACAACACTTGGAATACCGCCGGCAGCAACTACTTCAACACCTTCGCCGGCAGCACGCCACCCAGCGCCGTGCAGAATTACTACAACCTGGCGGCAGAGTGGGCGCTGGCCTCGGCGGACGTGCCCAGGCGCTTCACCGCGTCTTGGACGTATGCGCTTCCTTTCGGGAAGGGCAAAGCGCTGCTTCACAACAACAAGCTTCTGGACTACGCCGTCGGCGGCTGGCAGGTGCAAGGTGTGACGATCTACCAAAACGGCTTCCCGCTGTACGTCTATCAGACCAATCAAAATTCGGTGATCGGCACCGGTGCGCAACGCCCCAACGCGACTGGAGTCAGCGCCTCGATGCCCGGCGGTCCGGAGGAGAAGCTGAACAATTACATCAACCCGGCTGCGTTTACGCTGGCGCCCACCTTTACCTTCGGCAATGTGAGCCGCAATATCGGTTATCGCGGACCCGGCGAGGCCAATTGGGACCTATCGATCTTCAAAGACGTCACGTTCAAGGAGCGCTATAAGGCGCAGTTCCGCGCCGAGGCGCTGAACGCGTTCAATACGCCGCTCTTCGCCAACCCGAACACGATCTTGAACGGCGCGAATTCGGCAAGCTCGTCCACCAGACGAACACGCCACGGGAACTTCAGTTCGGCCTGCGATTCGCCTGGCAGGCTGTGGGGCGGACGCCCTCGTCCGCGCGCGGCCCCCAGGTCGCGCTCTCGCGCTCAGATTTGAGTAGATTTGAGTCTGGCACTGGACAGCACACCAGGCATCCGCTAAGCTTCGTGTATCTCGTATGACACAAGTCGCTCTCATCACTGGCGGCAGTTCCGGAATCGGCCGGGCAACGGCTCTGGCCTTTGCGCGTCAAGGGGCGCATGTCGTTTTGGCGGCGCGTTCGGCCGATCGCGGCGAGGCCGTGGTCCGCGAGATCGAAGCGGAGGGCGGCTCCGCGATCTTCATCCCCACCGATGTGTCGAACGCGGACCAGGTGCGGGCCCTGATCTCCCAGACCGTGGAGCGGTTCGGCCGCCTGGATTGCGCCTTAAACAACGCGGCGTCGGTCGAAGAGCCGTTCCTCAAGACCGCCGACTTCACCGAGGAACAGTTCGACCGGTCGCTGGCGTTGAACCTGAAAAGCGTGTGGCTTTGCATGCAGCAGGAGATCCGCCAACTGCTGGCGCAGGACCCGCCCGGCGGGGCCATCGTCAACACCTCTTCGGTAAACGGACTGGGCGGCGTTGCGCAGGGTTCTCTCTATGCCATGGCCAAAGCTGGGATTCTGGCTTTGACCAAGTCGACGGCAATCGAGTATGCGCGGCAGGGAATCCGCGTGAATGCCCTGGTGGCGGGTGGATTTCGGACTCCCATGCTGGAGGGCGTGATGGAGCGCGTCAGCGGCGGCAACGCTGAGGCGCGGGCGGCCATCGAGAAGCGTTTTACCGAGATGGTGCCGTTGGGCCGGATCGGCCGGCCGGAAGAAGCCGCCGAAGCGGCTCTCTGGCTCTGTTCGGACGCGGCCTCTTACGTCACCGGACATTCCATGATCGTGGACGGCGGATGGACCTCGCCCTACCGATGAGATCCCGATGTGTTACCGATGAGATAATGACCGCCATGTTTCCCTACGATGCGGCGCTCCTCGCGGCTGCGGAATCGTCTCCGCAGGATATTCCCGGAGTGCTGGGCACGATGCAGTCCATGGAAGCTCTGCTGGTGGATGGCGACGGCCTGAAGTGGTTCAACCTGCTGTATCTGCAGGTGACCCAGGCGGTGGAAGCGCGCGTGGCCGCGGGTGGCTTTTCCGACCCGGCGTGGCTCGCGCAACTCGACGTTCAGTTTGCCGGCCTGTACTTCGAAGCGCTCCGCAACTTTCTCTCCGGCCATCCGGCGCCGGGCTGTTGGCGCGCGCTGTTTCAATGCCGCAATCGCGCCGCCATCGCGCGCATTCAGTTTGCGCTCGCCGGCGTGAACGCCCACATCAATCACGATCTGCCCATGGCAATCGTGGCCACCTGCCAGGTGACCGGCACCGTGCCGCAGCATGGGACCGCGCAATATCAGGACTACAGCGGGCTCAACAGCACCTTGGACAGCCTGATCGAACAAGCCAAACAGGAGCTGAATGTGCGTCTGCTCGGCGACCCCTTGCCCCCCGTTTCGCAGCTCGAAGAGACGCTCGCAGCCTGGAGCGTTGCCGCGGCGCGCGAGAAGGCGTGGACCAACTCCGAAATTCTCTGGCGCCTCGATGGCTCGCCGCTGGCAACCGGCTTTCTGGATGGGCTCGACGGCCTCACCGCGGCGCTCGGCAAAACCATCCTGACGCCCGTACCGATCGCCTAAGCTTTGCATCCGCCTCTTCGTCCAACGGACGATGCGAGTACGCTTACACCCTGCCCCGGCGGCGATCTTGTGGTTGGCCGCCTTGCCCGCAGGCAACGCACAGGCGCCCGCCGGCGATCGCCCCATGTTCGTCCGCGACACCAGCCGGTAGTTCTGTGCCGCGAGATTTCTGCTGCCGCTACGGCGCCCAGGCCGGCATCACGTATGCGTAAAACACCACAATCAGCCCAATCACGCTGGCCAGCAACACGCTGTGCTTCATGGTGAATCGGAAAAGCAGAGCCTCGTCTTCCCTCTTCATAGACGTGGCGGCCGCGGCCACCGCGATGCTGGTCAGGCTGATCATCTTACCCATCACACCGCCCGCCGAATTGGCGGAGGCCATGAGCACCGGATTCATCCCCAGCTTGCCCGCCGTCACCACTTGCAGGGTGCCGAAAAGCGCATTGGCGGAGGTGTCGCTGCCGGTCAGGAAGACGCCCAGCCACCCGAGCAGCGCGCTGAAAAACGGGAACAGGGCGCCGGTGGCGGCAAACGCCAGGCCCAGCGTGGCGGTGGCGCCGGAATAATTCATGAGGAAGGCCAGCCCCAGGACCGCGGCCAGCGTCAGCTCGGCGAGCGCCAGTTGTTTGGCCGTGTGCGCAATCACCCGCGCGAACTGGCCGGGCTTCAGCCCAGCTATCATGGCGGCGAAGATCGCTGCGAACAGGCACGCCGTTCCCGAGGCCGAGAGCCACGTGAAATTGTAAACGGCGCCATACGGCGCGGCCTTTGGAACCACCGGCGGCATGCGCTGGATGGTGTTGTGCAGGCCCGGCCAGTTGATGGGCACGTTGAAGCTATCGAGCCGGGCTTTGATCGGTGCGTAGCCCCACAGCAGCACGAAGACTACCAGCAGCGCGTACGGCGCCCAAGCCACCGCGATCTCGCGCGCCGTGTGTCGCGATTGGGTAGGCTTGCCATGAGCGAAACGAATCACCACGACCAGTGCGCCCATGGCCGCGAGCGACGACAGGATGTCGGTGAGCTGCGCGTTGACGAAATTCGAAATCGCGAATTGCGTTCCGGCGAAGGCGATACCGCATGCGGCCGCGGCGGGAAGAACGGCGCGCAGCCCTTTCCATCCCGACATCACCAGAATGAGATAGGCGGGCACGATTAGCGAGACCGGCGCGCAGATGCGCCCCACTCCGGCGCTCAGGCGGTCGAGCGGGAGACCTGTCGTGACCGCCAGGGTGGTGATGGGGATCGCGATAGAACCGAAGGCCACCGGCGCGGTATTGGCCAGCAGGCAGATGGCGGCGGCGTAAAACGGCTCGAAGCCCAGGCCCACCAGCATCGCCGACGCCACCGCGACCGGGGTGCCGAATCCGGCGGCGCCTTCGATAAACGCGCCGAACGCGAAGGCGATCAGCAGGGCTTGCAGCCGGGGATCGCTGGTGAGGTGCCCGATGGAATCCTTGAGCATCTCGAACTTGCCGCTTTCGAGCGTGATGCGATAGAGCAGGATGGCGGAGAAGACCACCCATCCGATGGGGAACAGGCCGAATGCGGCGCCGCAAGTGATGCTGGCCACCAGCTTGCCCAAAGGCATGCCGTAGACCCCGGCGGCAACCAGCGCTGCCGTTCCCAGGCCCACCAGCGAGGCTATCCACGCGGGCTTGCGAATCACACCGATCAGCACCAGCAGGGCAAAAATCGGAATGGCGGCAACCAGCGCGGAGAGAGCCAGGCTGCCGGCAACCGGAGTGTAGTTTTGTTGCCACATGGCGTTATCCCTGAACGCGTCGTTCCTTGCCGCCCCAGAACGTCTCGCGCAGCTCGCGTTTGATGATTTTTCCGGTGCCGGTCTTGGGCAGCGGCCGGTCGGAAAACTCGAAGCGGCGCGGCATCTTGAACTTCGCGATGCGGCCTTGTAGATACTCCGCGAGCTGCATCTCGCTGAGTTGCTGCCCGGGCTTCACCACCACAATGGCCGCCGGGACTTCTCCCCATTGCGGATCGGGCGCCGACACCACCGCGCATTCCAGCACCGCCGGATGAGAAAATATGGCGCGCTCCACCTCGATCGACGAAATGTTTTCGCCGCCGCTGATGATGATGTCCTTCTTGCGGTCCACGATGTGGATGTAATTTTCTTCGTCCCACACCGCCATATCGCCGGTGTGCAGCCAGCCGCCGGTCATGACATCCTGGGTGGCCTTCGCCTCCTTGTAATAGCCGTCCATGATGTTGTCGCCGCGCATCACCACTTCCCCGATCGACTCCATGTCGCGGGGGACGTCGTTCATCTGCAGGTCCACCACCCGGACCTCGCAGCCGACCACGGGCCAACCGGCCATGGCGCAGTGGCGCAGGCGGTCGTCCTCGCCGGCACAGGTGATGGTGCTTTTGGGCCGGGCGCAGGTGGCGACGGGCCCGCTTTCCGTCAGGCCATAACCGGCTTCCACACGGCAATGAAACATCTGTTCCATGCGGGCCACCAGCTCGGGCGAGGAGGCCGCGCCTCCCATCATGATGCGCTGCATGCTCGACAAGTCGAACTCGCCGGCCTCGGGGCAGTTCAGCAGAGCGTTGGCCATGGTCGGCACCAGCGCCATGCCGGTGGCCTTTTCCTCCTGGATGAGGCGCAGCACCTGCGGCGGATCGAAGCGCCGGACCATCACCTGCCGCAGACCGTTCATGGTCGAGGTCTGGGCGCGCCCCCAACCGTTGGCGTGGAACAGCGGGATGGTGTGGAGCTCCACCTGGTCGTCGCTCTGCGTCGTGGAAGAGGCCCAGCCCAGCGCGTGGAGATAAACGGTGCGGTGCGAGAGCATCACGCCCTTGGGCGTGCCGGTCGAGCCGGAGGTGTAGAACAGCTCGGCGATGGCGTTTTCATCGATGGAGAAGGGATCGGGCCGACCGATCCGGCCGTGCGCCAGCAACTCCTCATAGCACCGGCCGATCTCGATCCACTGTTCCACCTTCGGGCACGACTGGCGGAGTTGCTCGACGACCGGGGCGAAGTCCGATTCGAAGATCAGAATGCGCGGCTCGGCATGGTTGAGGATGGAGCTCAGCTCGAAAGGCGTGAGCCGCACGTTGAGCGGCATGACCATCGCGCCCGCCAGCGGAACGCCGAAGTAGCCTTCCAGAAGCTGGTTGTTGTTGAAGCTCAGGTAGGCGACGCGGTCCCCGGGCTGGGTGCCCGCTGAGAGCAGACCAGCGGCCAGGCGCTCGCAACGCTCGCCAAACTGGGCGTAGGTGTAGCGGCACTCGCCCGAAACCACACCAATTTTCTGGGGGTAGAGGTCGACTCCTCGATACAGGCAACGGATCGGTGTAAGCGGCACATTCATGACCTGAAAGTATAACAGGGCGAGCACCTTCTCCGGACGAGCCCAACCAGGTTATAGAATGCCCAACGAGGTTATAGAATGCCCAACGAGGTCATAGAATGCCCAACGAGGTCATAGAATGCCCAACGAGGTCATAGAATGAAGGTGTGCTGACCCGCTACATTCTAGCTGCAATGCGGAAGGCCCATTACGAACTGATCGCGGACGAGAGGCCGTTCTATGGGCACATTCCGGAATGTCCCGGCGTCTGGGCTACCGGAAAAACACTGGAAGAGTGCCGTGACGAGCTACAGGAGGCGCTGGAAGACTGGCTTTCGCTTGGGTTGCGCCTCGGCCACTCCATTCTGGAGATAGACGGCATCCGGATCGAGTCTGGGACGCCGGTCCCGCTCGATGTCTAAGATTGGACCGATCCGTTCGGCGCGAACTCGTGCGGCGACTGCGGGTGCTCGGGTTCGAGGGCCCATACCAGGCAGGCCCCCAACCTTCCTTGTGCGCGGACCCTCCTGATACGGTTCGCGCCCCGTGCGAGAATCGATAGGTAGACGGGCGTGCGCATCACCATCTCAAAAGAAAACTACCTCAAGGCCATCGCCGAGGCCGAATCCGAGGGCGAGACCGTCAAGGCCGTGACCCTGGCTCGCTGGCTGCGCGTCTCCGCGCCGGCCGTGACCATGGCGATCAAGCGGCTGCGGCGCGACGCGCTGATCCGCGTGGGCGGCGAAGGCCACCTCACACTGACGGCGGCCGGACGGGAAATCGCCAACCGGCTTTTGAAGCGTCATCAATTGATCGAGCGTATGCTCACCGAGATCTTCGGACTGGAATGGTACAAGGTCCACGATGAAGCCGAGCAACTCGAGCACGCCGTCTCGGCCGATTTCGAGCGCAAGCTGGTGGAGAAACTGGGCACCGGCAGCGTCTGCCCCCATGGTAACATGGTGGAGAGGGATTCACCGCGCGACCGGCGCCGGCGCGGGCTGAAGCCCTTGGAGGAGGCCGTGGCCAACGAACATCTGGCCATCGTGAGCGTGTTCGAGCGCGACCGCGAACTGCTCGAGTACCTCGACCGTGCCGGCATCCGACCCGGCGTCCGAGTCGAAGTCCTGGCCACGGATGGCGACCTGGAGTTGTCGAGCGATCGCCGCCCGATGCACATCGCCCGCGCTGTCGCCGCCAAAGTCTGGGTTAAAATCCTGTAACAGAGCCGCGACCCCGTAACAGAGCCGCGACCGTGAGGGAGCGGTGGCCTCGCACAAAACCGAATCTTGCGCCGGGAAGTGCTTACCCCGCCGGCTCGATCACCGCCGACATCGCGCCCTTGGATCGCGGGAGCCGCCAGTCCGCGCCGTAGGAATGGATCTGATCGCGCGCGAATTCCGCCTCCCGCAGCTCGCACGTGATCAAGGTGGTGCGCCCGCAGCGGTCCACCTCTTCGGCATGACGGTATGCCTCGTCCAAGGTGAAGATGAAGATCTTCTGCAGCATCTCGATCACGTAGTCGTACGTGTGGTCGTTATCGTCGAGCAGGACGACCCGGTACAACGGCACCAACTGGTCCCGTTCCATGACTTCCGTTTCCGGAGAAATCACAGGTCTTGGCATACGCGCCGGCTGCCAGCCGGTAAGACCAGTATCCGCCATTGCGGGCGGCGCGACAACCGCAGGGCGGCAGCGTGACAATAGGAATGACGCCGCCATCTTTATGAGCAAGCCGACGCCGATCTATCTGGATCATCACGCTACCACCCCAGTCGATCCGCGGGTGCTGGAGGCAATGTTGCCATACTTCGGCCCGAGGTTCGGCAACGCTGCCAGCCGCAGCCACAGCTTCGGCTGGGAGGCGGAAAAGGCCGTGGAGCTCGCGCGCAAACGCGTGGCGGAGCTGGCCGGAGCGACGCCCCGCGAAATCGTCTTCACCAGCGGAGCTACCGAATCCAATAACCTGGCGCTGAAGGGCGTGGCGGAGGCCGCCAAGGGCAGCCACATCGTGACCATGGCCACCGAGCACAAGGCGGTGCTCGACCCCGCGAAGCGTCTCGAACGGATGGGATTCCGACTCACCGTGCTCGCGCCGCAGCCCGACGGACGGATTTCGCTCGACCAGTTGCGAGACGCGATTCAGGCGGACACGCTGCTGGTCAGCGTGATGCACGCCAACAACGAGATCGGGGTGATTCAGCCGGTGCGCGAGATCGGCGCCCTCTGCCACCAACGCGGCGTCCTGTTCCATTGCGATGCGGCCCAGGCGTTCGGTAAGATTCCCATCCGCGTAACGGAGGACCACATCGACCTGATGTCGGTGAGCGCGCACAAGATGTATGGCCCCAAGGGCGTCGGAGCGCTGTACGTCAGGCGGCGGAATCCCAGGGTGCAGTTGGCCATCCAACTGGATGGCGGCGGCCACGAATTCGGAATGCGGTCCGGGACCCTCAACGTGCCGGGCATCGTCGGATTCGGTGAGGCTTGCGCCATCTGCGCCCTCGAGATGGCGGAGGAAGCCGTGCGCCTGCGCGCGCTGCGCGACCGGCTGCGGGCGCAACTGGAATCGTCGCTCGACCGGGTATATGTGAACGGTTCGCTCGAGCACCGGTTGCCTGGCAACCTGAACATGAGCTTCTCGCAGGTGGATGGCGAATCGCTACTGATGAGCCTTCCGGACGTGGCGCTGTCTACGGGTTCGGCGTGCACCTCCGCAACCGTCGAGCCGAGTCATGTGCTGAGGGCGCTGGGAGTGAGTGAGGATCTCGCGCATTCCTCCCTGCGCTTCGGCCTCGGCCGCTTCAACACCCAGGAAGAAATCGATTACGTGGGCCGCCGCGTGATTGAGTCGGTCCGGAGACTGCGCGAGTTGACGCCGGTGTAGTGTCTGGCACAGGCATTCCTGCCTGTGTGGACAAACTTCAGCCTGTCAATCCTTTTGAGTGGCAGGGCTGGCAGCCCGCGGGCCGACTGTCAGTCGGCCTTGGGAGCGCACGGCGTTCATCGACAACCACCCGCCGCACGTAATAGCCCGCCGTGATCTGGCCTCCCAGCTTCATGCTGCCTCCGCCGATGAGTCGCTTCGGATCCGGCTGGCCTCCACCGGCGGCGGCATAGACTTGCCCCCGTAAACCCCATTTGCCATCGCGGTAGAGCCGCGGGATGGCGAGTCCAAAAGGGCGCAGCTTGACGGTTCGCCATCAACCCTTCATCTCTGGAACAGCTCCGAGGATTCAAAACAGTTGGTACTTGACACCAATGATTTGGAACCGGTGCGGCTGCCTGTCCCCAATTTGCCGGTGACAAGTCGTTGCATCTAAAGGGGATAGTGCCGCGGCATCATTCGGCAGCCGGATTGCAATTAGGGCTTGGTTCCCTAGCGCCCGTCTTACAATTGGCCTCCATATGGGAAAACTAATGCTGTCGCTGATCCTCGGGGCCGTGGTCGTTCCAGCCGCCGATAATGTGGATACGCTTCGCCCCTCGCGCGCTCCGGTGGAGTCTGCGTCGATACCTAGCGATTCGGGCATGACCCTCTGGCGCGCGAGCGTGGCTGCACTGGCGGCCACGAATGTTATGGATGTGCAGTCGTCGTGGGGGAAGCGGGAACTGAACCCCGCTCTTGTTGGGAGTGGAGGGGCATTCGG
>Ga0209415_10016860_pt1 | contig 11686 bp, 9 predicted proteins | sample PeaSoiSIISIP2007_FD_187696 | JGI IMG/M metagenome (GOLD analysis project Ga0209415, IMG submission 187696) | Peat soil microbial communities from Weissenstadt, Germany - SII-SIP-2007 (SPAdes) (version 2) | ecosystem: Environmental > Terrestrial > Soil > Wetlands > Peat | place: Germany... | reverse complement strand
GCTGGCGCGCCAGCATCGCGACACCCGGATGGCGGCGCGCACGCTGCTCCAGCGGGCGCACGTCAGCACCTTCGGGCTGCGCGCCGCGGGCTGGTTCGTCGGGCTCGACGAGGCAGCGGCGCGCCTGCGAGAGGTCGACACGACGCGGTTGGCCGTGCAGATGGGCGGCCCGGCCGGAACGCGCGGACCGGCGGTCGGCGCTCGCGTCGCGGTGGAGCTCGGGCTCGTCGAGCCGACGCTGCCGTGGGGCGCGATCCGTGTCCGTCCGGCCGAGCTGGCGAGCGCGCTCGGCGTGCTCGCCGGCGTGCTGGCGAAGATCGCTCGCGACGTGACCCTGCTCGCGCAATCGGAGGTCGCGGAGCTGCGCGAGGGGGGAGGGCCGGCGCGCGGCGCCTCCTCCTCGATGGCTCACAAGCGCAACCCGGTTGCGAGCGTGTCCGTCCTGGCCTGCGCCACGCGAGTTCCCGGGCTGGTCGCGACGCTCCTCGCGACGATGCCACAGGAGCACGAGCGCGCGGCCGGCGCATGGCAGGCCGAATGGGGCACGCTGAGCGACCTGCTCACGCTGGTCGGCTCGGCAGCGTCCTGGGGCGCCGATCTGCTCGGCGGCCTGGAGGTCGACGTCGAGCGGATGCGCGAGAACGCCAGCGGGCTCGCCGAGGGACCGAACGAGGCCGAGGCTCTGGTCGACAGAGCCCTCGTCGCGAGGACGCTGTGAGCGCCTTCGAACTTCATTTCGAGCAGTACGGGGTGCCCGAGGCGCCGGTCCTGCTGCTCGGCTCATTGCTGGGCACGACGCTCGAGATGTGGACGGCGGCGCGTGCGACGCTCGATCTGCGTCACCGCGTGATCGCCTTCGACCACCGCGGGCATGGTCGCTCGCCGGTGCCGGACGGTCCGTACACGATCGGGGACCTCGGCGGCGATGTGCTCGCCCTGCTCGACCGGCTCGGACTCGAACGCGTGTCCTACAGCGGTGCGTCGCTCGGCGGGATGGTCGGCCTGTGGCTCGCTGCGCACGCGCCCGAGCGGATCGATCGGCTGGTGTGCGTCTGCAGTTCCGCACACCTGCCGCCGGCGGAGGGGTGGACCCAGCGGGCGGCGAGCGTGCGCGCGGCGGGGAGCGTCGCCGCCGTCGCCGACGCGGTGCTCGCGCGCTGGTTCACGCCGCGCTACGCGCAGAGTCACCCTGAGGTCACCGACGCCGCCGGCGCGATGCTGCGCGCCGCGCCGCCGGAGGGCTACGCCGCCTGCTGCGAGGCGATCGGGGTGATGGACCTGCGCGACGACGTGGTGGCGATCGCCGCCCCGACGCTGGTGATCGGGGCTGCCGAGGACTCTTCGACGGCGCCGGAGCATTCGCGCGCGATCGCGTCGGCGATCGCCGGGGCGCGGCTGGAGATCCTCGCGCAGGGTGCGCACCTGGCGGCGATTGAACGCGCCGACGAGGTTGCGGCGCTGATCGAAGAGCACCTGGCGGTCGGTCGATGAGTGATTCGCTCTACGACGAGGGCATGCGGGTGCGCCGCGAGGTGCTCGGAGACGAGCACGTCGAGGGGGCCATCGAGCGGACGAGCGAGTTCACCGCGCCCTTCCAGGACTTCATCACGCGTTGGGCCTGGGGAGCCGTGTGGAGCCGGGAAGGCCTCGACCGTCGCACGCGCAGCGCCGTCACGCTGGCCGTGCTCACCGCGCTCGGCCGCGAGCACGAGATCGCCATGCACGTGCGGGCGGCGCTGGGCAACGGGCTCTCGGCGGCCGAGATCGGCGAGGTCCTGCTTCACACCTCTGTGTACGCGGGCGTGCCTGCGGCGAATCGCGCCTTCGCGATCGCGGACGAGGTGCTCGGCGAGCAGGGCCCGGCATGAGTCAGACGATCGCGCCCTGCGGGCCCTTCGTGCAGTCGCTGTCGCGCGGGCTGGCCGTGATTCGCGCGCTGAGGGGCCCTGAGCCGATGACGCTCAGCGATGTCGCGCGTGCGAGCGAGCTCAGCCGGGCGTCGGCGCGGCGCTTCGTGCTGACGCTCGAGGAACTGGGCTACGTGCAGCAGGCCGCTGGGCGTTTCGCGCTCACGCCGCGGGTGCTCGAGCTGGGCTTCGCCTACCTCTCCTCGCTCGGGCTGCCGGAGGTCGCCCAACCGCACATGGAGCGACTGGTCGCGGCGGTTCGCGAGTCATCGTCGATCTGCGTACTCGACGGGCAGTCGGTCGTCTACGTCGCCCGCGTGCCGACGCAGCGCATCATGAACGTCGTGATCAGCGTCGGCACGCGCCTTCCGGCCTACGCCACCTCGATGGGGCGGGTGCTGCTGGCCGGACTCGAGCCGGCGGCTTGCGCCGAGCTGCTCGACCAGATCGAGCTGGTGGCGCTCGCGCCCGAGACGGTCACGACTCGGACTCAGCTCGAGGCCGAACTCGAGCGGATCATGGCCCAGGGCTACGCGATCGTCGACCAGGAGCTCGAGTCGGGCCTGCGCTCGGTCGCCGCGCCGATTCGCGATCGACGGGACCGCGTGATCGCCGCGATCAACCTGGCGGTGCACGCAGGACGTGTCAGTGTCGCGGAGATCGAGCAGTCGCTGCTGCGCCCGCTACTCGAGACGGCCGCCGCGATCGAGCGCGACCTCGGCGCCGCGCCTCCTGCCGTCTGAACGCCGTGGGGTGAACCGACGCGCCTCGCGAGCTTTGCCGCGCGGTTGACGGTGGGCCGCGGCGATGACGGCTTCGTCGATCTCAAGTTCGCAGCGAGGCGCTTCGACCACGATCCACCGCTCGTCTACGAACGCTGGGAGGGGTTCGCATTCGTTCGCCAACGGCGCCGGTGGCCAGCGCGCGGCGCGCGCGTCAGTCGCGCCTTGGCGGCACGGACGTGAGCGCAGCGCTCGCTGCAAGCCCGGGCGCGTCTGTCGCCCGCGGCGCATCAACGCCCGAGACCGCTGCGCCGCCCCCGGCGCGGCGAGCCGCTCGCCGGCGGCCGGCCTGCAGGCGCGACGGCGGCGTGTGCGGGATCCGGCGATATTTGGGGATCCATTCGCGCAGGATCGTTCCCAGCACGCGCCAGCCGTCGCTGAAGGTGCGCAGGTTGCTGTGTCCGTGGATGCGCGCCAGCTCGAAGCTCGCGACCTCGGCCACGCGCAGGCCGGACTTGGCGGCGCGGAGGTTGAGCAGGGTCTCGATCTCGAAGCCGTCGATGTCGACGTTGAGCGCCGGCAGGCAGGCGTGCCAGAAGGCGTTGTAGCCGTAGCAGAGATCGCTGTAGTGGGTGCCGTGGAGCACGTTTGCAAGGCGCGTGAGTGCGTGGTTGCCCAACCGGCGCAGTGGTGTCATGTCGTGGCTTCCGCCGCCCTGGATCGCGCGCGTGCCCTTGGCGAAGTCGGCGCCGGCGAGGAGTGCGCCGACGAACGCCGGGATCTCCTTCGGATCGGCTGAGCCGTCGGCGTCCAGCGTGACGATGATGTCGCCGCGGCAGGCTGCGAAGCCGCATGCCAGGGCGTTGCCCTTGCCCGACCGCGTCTGGTGAATCACGCGGATGTCGGGGCGAAGGGTTCGCGCCACGATCTCGGTGTCGTCCGTGGAAGAACCCGGGACGAGCACGACCTCGAACAGGTTGTCGGGCAGGTTCGCGAGGACGTGACGGAGGTTGAGAGCCTCGTTGAGCGCCGGGATCACGACGCTGACGCGGATCGCGCTGATGTTCCCGCGGCGGCCGCCCGTGCCGCCGCCGCGCCGCTCCTCGCGCGGCCAGTCCGCGCGCGACCGGTTGCGCCGAGCGGAGTAGGCGCCGCGGCTTGCGTGGCCGTTGGGTTCGACGACCACGGAGGCGTTGCCGTTTTCGTTTGGCTCGGAGACGGCAGAGCCATTCCCGTTTGTGCGCCCGTTGCGATCGGCCACACCCCCGCCGTTGCCGTTGCCGTTCGCCGAATGCTCCGCGCCGAACTCGTGCGGGTCGGCGTGTTCGGTCTCGTGCGCGCCGTTGCCGTTCGCGGCGCCCCTCGCCGATGCGTCGATCAGCCGGTCGCTGCCGCGCGCGTGTTCGGTGCTGGTGGGCAGGGGCTTCACGGGCTAGGTCTCGGCGGGCGTTGCGGAATCGTTGATCACAAACGCGCCAACTGGACGGATGGTCGTTAGGGCCGTTTCGCAAGATCACACTCGGCCTTCGGGCGGAATCTGTCGATACCCCGCTTATGCAGCCCCCGTCAGGCGCGCCGGTGAGCGATGCCGTCGCCCGCGATCAGAAGCCGAGAGCGCGCGCGCGGATCGGCGACATCCTCGTCGAACTGGGCTTCACCGACCGCCAGACGATCGAGGACGCCGCCCGCGCGGCGCAGGAGACGGGCGAGCAGATCGGGCAGGCACTGCTCGAGCGCGGCGCGATCTCCACCGATCAGCTCGCGCTCGCGATGGCGCGGCGCTTCGGCCTTGAGCATCGCGGCCTGGACGAGATCACGCTGGACTCGACCGCCGCGCAGATGGTCTCATTCGCGGCAGCGCGCCGCATGAGCGCCGTACCGGTCGCCTTCGAGGGCCAGAACACGCTCGTCGTGGCGGTGGCCAACCCGGACAACTACCTCGTGCTCGAGGACATGTCCATGTTCACCGGCATGCAGATCAAGCCGGTCGTCGTCTCGCAGGAGGATCTCGACGCGCTGCTCAAGCGCCTCAGCGTGCTCGATGGCGAGCTCTTCGAGGACGAGGGCGCCGCGGACGCGCGTCCGCTGGACGATGAGCAGCTCGAGAGCCCCGACGACGCACCGACGATCAAGCTCGTTCGCTCGATCATCTCGGAGGCGGTCGACCGCGGCGTGTCGGACGTCCACTTCGCTCCCGAGGACGGCACGCTCAGCGTTCGCTTTCGGATCGACGGCGTGATGGTGGACGCGGCCCGGGTGCCGCGCAGCCAGACGGCCGCCGTGATCTCGCGGATCAAGATCCTCGCCGACCTCGACATCTCGGAGAAGCGACTGCCGCAGGACGGCCGCATCGGGATCGTGATCGACGGCCGGCGCGTCGACATCCGCGTGGCGGTCATGCCGCTGGTCGGCGGCGAGTCCGCGGTCCTGCGAATCCTCGACGCCGGGCGCTCGCCGCTTTCGCTCGACAACCTCGGGATGAGCGCCGCCGACAGCGAGCGCCTCTCGGCTGTGCTGCGTCGCACCCAGGGCGGGATCCTCGCGACGGGCCCGACCGGTTCGGGCAAGACAACTTCGCTGTACGCGATGATCGCGATGGTCCGCTCGCCCGAGAAGACGCTGACGACGATCGAGGACCCGGTCGAGTACCGCCTCACCGGCATCAACCAGATCCAGGTCTCCGAACGCACCGGCCTGACCTTCGCCACCGGCCTGCGCGCGATCGTCCGCGCCGACCCCGACGTCATCATGGTGGGCGAGATCCGCGACCGCGAGAGCGCTCACATCGCCATCGAGGCCGCCCTGACCGGGCACCTCGTGCTCTCGACGCTTCACACCAACGACGCCCCCAGCGCCCCGATGCGGCTCGTCGACATGGGCATCGAGCCCTACATGGTGGCCTCGTCGATCAACTGCGTGGTCGCGCAGCGGCTGGCGCGCCGCGTCTGCCCGAGCTGCCGGCGAGCGGCCCGTGTTCCCGGCGAGCTGATCGGGCTCCCGGGCGGAGAGGCGGACGTCTATGAGGCCGTGGGATGCGGGCGGTGCCGCCAGACCGGCTATCGCGGACGCCTCGGCCTCTACGAGGTGATGGTCGTGAGCGACGAGATCCGCAGCCTGATCGTGAGCCGATCCGCGGCGCAGGAGATTCGCCGGGTCGCGGTTGAGCAGGGTATGCACACGTTGCGCGATGACGGGCTGAGCAAGGTTCGCGCCGGGGAGACGACGGTCATCGAGATCGAGCGCGTGCTCGGCTGAGAGCGTCGCCGCGGCGGCCGCCCGAGCGACTCGGACGGCGCCGACCGATTCAGCGGATCGCCGAAGCCATTCGTGCGACGGCGTCGGCGAGAATCTCGGGCGATGTCGCGAGGTTCAGCCGCACGTGGCCGGCGCCGCCGGTGCCGAAGCGCGGCCCCGAGCTCAATGCGACGCGGCCGCGTTCGAGGAAGACGGCCGCCGGGTCTTCCCCCAGACCGAGCGCGCGACAGTCGATCCACGCGAGATAGGTGCCCGCCGGTGGGCTGTAGACGGCGCCGGGCAGCTGGTCGGCGAGCAGCTCGCCGAGCAGCCGGCGGTTCTGATCGAGGCCCGAAAGCAACCGATCCAGCCATGCTCGCCCATCTCGCAGGGCGGCGACATGGGCGATCAGCCCGACGTGGCTGGGTCCCGATCTGACCTCCTGCGGGAGCCGCTCCAGATCGCCCGCCGCGTCGGCTCCGGCAACCACGAGCGCCGCCTTCAGGCCGGCCAGGTTCCAGCCCTTGGAGGCCGACAGCATGGCGAAGGCGCGTTCGGTCCCAGCCAGCGAGAGGTAGGGGACGTGCGCGGATTCGCAGTGGACGATCGGGGCGTGGATCTCGTCGGCGAGCACGCGAACGCCGTGATGCTCCGCCAGGCCGGCGACGACCGCCAGCTCCTCGCGCGAGTGGACGGTGCCGGTGGGATTGTGGGGGTTGCAGAGCAGGAACGCCGCGCCGCGCCTGCTCGCGGCGGCGGCCGCAAAAGCGCGCTCGAGCGTCTCGGGATCGATGCGCTGCCCGGCGCCCAGCGGCGCCTCGATCACCCGCCGGCCCATGTGCTCGACGTAGCGGTAGAACGGCGTGTACACGGGCGAGTTGACGACCACGACAGCACCGGGCTCGGTGACCAGCTTGAGGATCTCGGCGATCCCGCCCATCACGTCGGGGATGTTCGAACTCGCCTGCACATCGAACCGCCAGCCCCAGCGCTCGCCGGCGAAGGCGGTGAATGCCTCGGCGTACGCCGTCCCCTCCGGATAGCCGGTGTCCCCGATCGCGAGCGCCTGGCCGACGGCGCGGACGATCGGCTCGGCGAGCGGCACGTCCATCTCGGCCACCCACAGGGGCAGGACGTCCGGTGCGAAGTGCCGCCACTTCATGCTCGTTCGCCGGCGCAGATCGTCCAGCGACAGCAGGTTCAGCGGGTTGGTCACCAGCGGGACGCTACATCGCCGGATCGACGCCGCGCCGCTCCACGGTGTCCGCCTGCTCGGAGCCGGCGAGCTCAGCTGGCGCGACCGGCGCGGGCGTCGGCGGACTCGCCGAGCACGGCGTCGAGCGGCGGCAACTCGTTGCTGCGAGCGATCTGCGAGTAGACGTGGGCGCTGCGCTTGGGGATCCGCTGTTGCGTCCCGTAGTCCACGAACAGCAGCCCGAAGCGCTTCTGGTAGCCCCATGCCCATTCGAAGTTGTCGTGCAGCGACCAGTAGAAGTAGCCGGCGAGCGGGACGCCGTCCTGGATCGCCCGCCAGGCTGCCTCCAGGTGTCCGTGGATGTACTCGATGCGCTCCAGATCGTTGACCTGGCCGTCCGGATCGACGTAGTCCTCGGCCGCGCAGCCGTTCTCGGTCACATAGATGGGAAGGCCCGGTGAGGTCTCGGCGGCGAGCGTGACGAGCGTCTCGTGGAGCCCGGACGGCTCGATCGACCAGCCCATCGAGGTGAGCATCACCTCGTCGGGCTTGTAGAGGATCACGCCGGGGCGCCCCGGGATCGCCGACTCATCCCGGCGCAGGGCGGAGGAGTCGCCGAGCCTGACGAAGTGCGGCGAGTAGTAGTTGAGCCCGAGGAAGTCGGTGCGGGCGCAGATCAGCTCCATGTCGCCGTCGAGGATCAGCTCCGGCGGCGGCAGGAGTTGTTCGCGGGCTCTCGCCGGGTAGCGCCCGTGGATGACCGGATCGATCCAGATCCGGTTCTGCTCGGCGTCGGTGACGATCGCGGCGTCCTGCGCCTGCGCGTCGGCCGCGCGGATCGGGTGGATGTCGAGCGTGATGCCGACCCGCGCGGCCGGCAGCGCGGTGCGCAGTCGCGCCAGCGCCAGACCGTGGGCGAGCATCAGGTGGTGGGTCGTGGCCGCCGCCAACGCGTCGTCGCGCAGCCCCGGGGCGTGGGTGCCGTTCCGATAGCCCTGGTTGGCGACGACCTGCGGCTCGTTGAGCGTGATCCACATGCAGTCGCACTCGCCGATCGCCTCGGCCATGATCTCGGCGTAGTCCGCGAAGCGCTCCGCAGTGTCGCGGTTGGCCCAGCCGCCCAGGTCTTCGAGCGCCTGCGGCAGATCCCAGTGGTAGAGCGTTATCGCCGGCAGGATGTCGCGCGCGAGCAGCCCCTCCACGAGCGAGCGGTAGAAGTCGAGCCCGCGCCGGTTGATCGCGCCGGCGCCGGCCGGCTGGACGCGCGGCCAGGACACCGAGAAGCGGAAAGAGGCGAGGCCGAGGCTCGCCATCAGGTCGAGATCCTCCTCGGCGCGGTGGTAGAAGTCACAGGCGATGTCGCCGGTGTCGCCGCCGCGCACCGTTCCGGGCGTGTGGCTGAAGGTGTCCCAGACCGACGGCCCGCGACCGTCCTGCGCCGCCGCACCCTCGATCTGGTAGGCGGAGCTTGCGGCGCCCCAGAGGAAGCCGCTCGGGAAGGTCCGCACCGTTCCGGCGCGGGCGTCGTTTTCGGTCGCAGTCATTTCACGCCTTGTCTTTTCTCGGGAGGGCGGTCGCGGGCGGCGCCGCCGCCCCGCTCCCCGGAACAGTGGAGAGCGGGGCGTTGGCACCGGTTGGGATTAGGAGGCCGGCTTCAGGTGCAACACGATGACCTCGTTGGTCGGCGTGTTGGGGCTGCCTGACTCGTACTGGTCACTGGCTGACGGCCAGCCAGTGAAGTGCGCGGTGCTGTACTCGTCGAACGAAGCGCCGTAAACGGTCGGGATGACCGGCAGGTTCTTCGCGACGTATGTCTCAATCGGCGTCAGGTACTTGAGCTGCTGAGCGGTCGTCGTCGCACCTGCGAGGCTCGCCAGGTCCTTGTCGAGCGACGGGACGTTCAGGCCCTCGAAGTCGCCGCTTGCGTTGGTGGGGGTGTTCAGCGCGCTGTCCAGCCAGCCCTCGTAGACCCCGTAGGGCAGGATGGCCGTGTTGGACCAGTGGCTTGTCGCCGAGCCGAACTTGCCGTCGGCGAGGTCGGCGTACCACGCGTTGTCCGACAGACCCTCGAACGACGCTTCGATGTGCGCGGCCTTGAGCTCGGTGGCCATCAGCTGGTCGTCGAGCGCGTAGTCCGAGTAGTTGGACGGGTCGGTGATCGTGATGTCGACGACCTTGCCCTTGAGCGCGTAGAAGCCACCCTTGAGCGTGTAGCCGGCCTTCGTCAGCACGGCGTCCGCCGCCTTCGGGTTCGGGTTCGGCGACAGCGTGGCGCTCTTGACTGCGGGCGCCTCGAGGGCTGAGAAGTTCGGCAGCACGATGCCGCTGGCGTTCGTCGCCACCGGCTCGAGGCCAGCCTCGCCCTGCTTGCTGATCGCGTTGCGGCTGATCGCCAGACTGACTGCCTGGCGGACGGCCAGCTGGTTCATCGGCCACTGGCGCAGGTTCGGCTCCAGAGTGTTGGTCTGGACCGGCGCGAACCACACGTGGTGGGTCGACGGCGACTTGTTGACGAAGCCGCCGTTGAGGCCGTTGATGAAGTTACCCGCCCAGTCGAGGCCGTTGGTCTCGAGCGCAGAGAGCACGGTCGGTGTGTCGGCGAGCAGCGGAAACTCGACCTCGCTCACCGCCGGCGCACCACCGCCGACGTTGAACGGGCCGCCCCAGTAGTTCGAGTTGGACGTCAGGACGACGCCGGTGCCCGCGTTGAACTGGCTCAGCTCGTAGGGGCCGGAGCCGACCGGGTTGGTGTCCGTGAAGGTGGCCGGGTCGCCGCTCAAGGAGCCCCAGATCGACTGCGGCACGATGTACACCGAGCCGACGTACTGGAGGTTCGTGTATTGCGACGTCTTGAAGCTGACGGTCACGCTGTTGCCCGAGACCGTCGCGCCCGTGATCGGCACGCCGTTGGTGTTGAGGTCCGGATACTTGACCAGCAGGTTGTAGGTGAAGGCGACATCGTTCGCCGTGAGTGCCGATCCGTTGCTCCACTTCACGCCGCTGCGGATCGTGAACGTGATCGAGGTGCCGCCGGCGCCCCACTGGAAGCTGCTGGCGAGGAAGTCATACGGCGCCTGCAGCGGCTTGGCGATATCGAACTGGAGCAGCGGCTCGTAGATCAGCGACGTTGCGCCCACCAAATTGGCTGCGGAGGTCGACACGAACGGGTTGAAGTTGTCCGTCAGCGTCGTCTCCTGGCTTGACTCCATGACGAGCGGCGTCGTCGAGGCGGCCCTCGCGGGCGCCGCGCTCGATGCGCTCGGCAGCGCGAACGCGACCACGAGCCCTGCCGTGGCTGCGATCGTGACCGCTGCGGAGGCGAAGAACCTCCGCTTGCTGGGTGTTTTCGGTTCCATTACGTGATGTACCTTTCGTAGAGCAGGATGAAGTTCGAAGCAATAGGGCGCGTGTGTGGCACGCGCCTTCGTTGTCAGCGCCCGGCGCTGCGAGCCTGCTTGCGGCGTCGGGTAGCTGGCGGTCCGAGTCAGGTCTTCATTGGCAGGCTCCTCTCCTCGCCTGTCTCGGAAACCAGTTCCGGCGCCGCGACGTCGAGTCGCCAGCACGCCGCCGCCCGTTGGGAATTGATCTGGAGCAGCGGCGGAGATTCGGCGCGGCAGCGATTGTCGGCAAACGGGCAACGGGGAGCGAAGCGGCAGCCGACGGTCGACGAGAGGGCGCTGCCGGCGCGGCGCATCTCGCGCGTGAGCTCGACCGCGATCGGCGTGCCGAGCCGGTCGGGGTCGGGCGCCGCTGCGAGCAGCAGCTGGGTGTAGGGGTGCGCCGGTCGCTGCGTCACGTCCTCGGAAGGACCGCGCTCGACGATCTCGCCCGCGTACATCACGAGCGTGTCGTCGGCGAAGTAGCGGGCCGAGGCGATGTCGTGCGTCACGTACAGCACGGCCAGCTCGAATTGCGAGCGCAACTCGTCGATCAGGTCGAGCACCTCGAGGCGGATCGATACATCGAGCATCGACACCGGCTCGTCGGCGAGCAGCACGCGCGGCCGGGCCGCGAGCGCGCGGGCGATCGCGACCCGTTGACGCTGGCCGCCGGAGAGCTCGTGCGGGTATTTCGGGAGGAACTGCTCGGCAGGGGTCAGGCGCACCCGCTCGAGCAGGCGCTCGAGCTCCAGGGCGATCGCCTCCTTGCGCTTCGCGCGCTGGTGCAGCCGCACCGGACGGCGGAGCGTGTAGCGCACGGTGTGCACAGGGTTGAGCGACGCGAACGGATCCTGGAAGACCATCTGCACGTCGCCCTTGTATTCGCGGAAGGTGCCGCGCGCCCACGGGCGCACCTCGGCGCCGTCGAGGAGGATCTGCCCGCTGGTCGGGCGCTCCTGGCCGGCGAGCATCCGCGCGACCGTCGACTTGCCGGACCCGCTCTCGCCGACCAGCGCCACGACGGCGCTGCGGTAGAGCGCGAAGGAGACGTCGCGCACCGCCGAGAGGACCACCCCGTGCGGCCCGCGCGAGAGCCGGAAGTCCTTCGAGAGCGCGTGGGCTTCGAGCACCAGCGGGCCGCGCGCGGACGCGGCGGGGAGCACGTCGGCGCTCCTGCGCTGCTCGCTCATCGCGCGCCTCCCGTCGAGTGGCCGGGCGTCGCCGCGGACGCCCGCTCGCGGCGGCTCG
>Ga0209415_10016859_pt1 | contig 11686 bp, 12 predicted proteins | sample PeaSoiSIISIP2007_FD_187696 | JGI IMG/M metagenome (GOLD analysis project Ga0209415, IMG submission 187696) | Peat soil microbial communities from Weissenstadt, Germany - SII-SIP-2007 (SPAdes) (version 2) | ecosystem: Environmental > Terrestrial > Soil > Wetlands > Peat | place: Germany... | reverse complement strand
CCCACCTGGGTCATGCCGAACGCCGCCTTGTAGAACGCGGCGGTGGCCCACGGGTCGGGCACGCTGAGTGCCAGATGGCGGATGCGTCCCTTGGTCATTGCTCTCCCCTCCTTGTTGTCCGGCGTGTTCGTTGTCAGGCCGCCAGCTTCTCCTGCGCGGCCGCGGCGGCAAACGCCGTCAGCGTCTGCTCGATGTCCGCCGCGTCGTGCGCCAGCGAAACGTAGAATTTGGTATCGCCCTTCAGCACGCCGCCGGCGCGCAGGCCCTGGTTGATCCGCCGTTGCAGATCGGCATTGGCCCGCAGCGCGGCGCGGTAGTCCCGCGGTGCGCTCGGCGCATAGGCCACGTCGAACAGTGGCGGCTCGCCCACCACCTGCGCCGGCAATCCGCTGTCGGCGATGATCTTGGCGATCCCCGCCATCAGCGCGCGGCCGGTGGCGAACACCTTCTCATACGCGCCGGGCCGTTTCAGCACCGCGAGCGTGGCGAGGCCGGCGACCGCGGCGACCGGATTGCCCGACAGCGTGCCGACCTGCGGCATGAAGCCCTCGTCGCCAACCTTGGCGCGGTCGAAATGCGCCATGATGTCGGCCCGTCCGGTGACCGCCGCCAAGGGGAAGCCGCCGCCGATGATTTTTCCCAGCGTGCAGATATCCGGTATCACGCCGTAATATTCCTGTGCGCCGCCCCAGGCGAAGCGGAACCCGGTCACCACCTCGTCGAAGATCAGCGGGATGCCGCACTCGGCGGTGATCTCGCGCACCGCCTGCAGGAAGCCGGGCACCGGCGCGATGACACGCTGGAACGGTTCCAGAATGACGCCCGCCAGCTCCTCGCGATGCTCGCGGATCAGCTCGCAGGCCATCGCCGCGTCGTTGAACGGCGCGATCATCACCTCGGCCTGCACGCTGCGCGGGATGCCGGCGGAGTCGGGCGAGGCCTGCGGGAAGTTGCCGGGGCGCTTCGGCGCGTAGCTCATCAGCGCGTAGTCGCTCATGCCGTGGAAGCCGCCTTCGAACTTGAGGATCTTGTCGCGCTTGCGGTACGCGCGGGCGAGGCGCAGCGCGTAGGCGTCGGCCTCGGTGCCGGAGGAGGTGAAACGCACCTGCTCGGCGCAGGGCACCGCCTCGACCAGTTCGGCAGCCAGGCGGATGCCGTATTCGTTGTTGGCGAAGAAGGTGAAGCCGCGTTGCACCTGCTCGGTGACGGCGGCGAGAACGTCGGGGTTGCCGTGGCCGATGAACATCGGCCCGGAGCCCAGCAGGAAGTCGACGTATTCGTTGCCGCTGACGTCCCAGACCCGGCCGCCGCGACCTTCGCGGATGACGATGTCGACCGCCAGGTTGCCGAAATTGCCGCCGGGCAGCACGCGGCGCGCGAGGTCGATCAGCGCGCGTTCGGCTTCGCTCTTGGTGGGGTCGGTCATCTGGGTCCTCCGGTCGGGGTCGCTGGCGAGGGAAGCTGAACACCCACGGGCCGGGAAGGGCAAGCGTGGCGACAGGGTGGCGTCAGCGATCGAAGAGCGCGGCAAGGTCACGTCGGCCATGCACCACGCGAAGGATTCGTACATCCTCGTCGTCAACGTCGTAGACAATGACGTAATTGCCGACCGGAAAGCTGCGCGCACCGGCAAGCAGGTCGTCACGAGCGCGTCCGATCCTTGGGTGGCTGGCCAGAAGATAGAACCGGCGGGTGATGGATTCGATCAGGCGCTCAGCGATGTCGAAGCGGCGAGTTTCCCGAGCGACATAGTACGCGATGTCATCAAGGTCGCGCTCAGCCTCCGGTGCGAGGCGATGCACCATCTACCCAGCCGAAGACGGCTCCACGGCGAGGCGCGCACGCAGCCGCTGTTTGGCTTCTTCGGCGAGCGTCTGCATGGAGTCCCGCGTGATGACCCGTCCCTCGCCGCGCGCGAGGGAAGCCTTCGCCCGGTCCAGGCTTGCGGCAAATTCCGCGCGCAGCAGTTCGCGTTCCTCCCACAGGAGGAGTGCTTCGGTTACCACATCTTCGGCGCGCTCGATCCGGCCGGTCTTGATGGCCTGTCGGACAAACGCTTCCTGGTCCGGGGTAAGGGCGATGTCCATGTCATGCTCTCCAGCATTGAGATTGTCCTGAGCTCTTCCGTGATGTCAACGCCGGTGATCGATTCCGGCGATCGACCCATGTTGATCGATCCGTCGATCTGAGTGGGCGCGCTATCCCGCCCGCACCGCCGGGAACACCTCCTCCGCCAGCATCTGCATCTGCTCCAGCGCCAGGCTCGCCGGCATGCCGGTCCAGTGCACACCAACCACCATGTGGTTGACGCCGAACCGCCGCCGCAGATCCAGAATCTGCTCGGTCACCTCCGCCGGCGAGCCGAACAGGAACCGGTCCCGCACCAGTTCGTCGAACGCGAGGTCGAAATGATCCTCCGCCGGCATCACCTTGTCCTGGCCCCAGGCGCGATAAGCCTGGTACTTCGCCTCCAGTGACGGCCGCGCCAGGCGCATCGCCTCGGCCCGCGTGCGCGCGACGAACACCTCGCGCAGCATCGGAAACTCCGCCGGGAACGGTTTTTCGCAGGCATCCAGCTCGCGCTTGTAGACATCCATCTGCCGCGACAGCGTCTCGATCTTGTTGTGCGGGTTGACGAACCAGCAATCCGCCACGCGCGCGGCACGGCGGATGCCGATATCGGCGTTGGCGCCGATCCACACCGGCGGCATCGGTTTCTGTACCGGCTTGACCGTGCAGTTCGCGCCGGCGAGCTCGAAATGCGAGCCCTTCATCGTCACGAAATCCTCGGTCCACAGGCGCTTGACCGCCTCCAGGCACTCCTCGAAGCGCGGGCCGGCCTGCTTCAGCGTGGTGCCGAACGCCTTGAACTCCACCTCGCGGTAGCCGATGCCGCAGCCGAACACCACTTTTCCCCCGCTCATCACGTCCAGCGTGGCGATCTGTTCGGCGACATCCAGCGGCTTGTGCAACGGCAGCAGCACCACACCCGGGACAAGGCGCAGCGACGGCGCCACCACCGCGACCTGAGCCAGGAAGGGAATCTGCTGCAGCCCAAGCAGCGGATGCGAGCTGTAGTGGCTGCCCCGCACGAGGCTGGCGAAGCCAAGCTGCTCGGCGCGCCGCGCCATCTCCAGGTCCTCGCGCGCCCGCGCCCTGATGTCGTCGCCGGCCGGGTGTTGGCCGCGGATCAGCAAGCCGAACTGCATGGTACGTTCCCCCGTGCTTTGTGTCCCAGTGCTTTGTGTCCCAGTGCTTTGTGACCCGGCGCTTTGTGACCCGGCGCTTTGTGACCTGGCGCTTTGTGTCATCGTGCCTCGCTTCGCTTCGTCACTGCTTCGCGTCATTATAGGGCGCGCGCAGCTCGCCGGATTTCAGCGCCGGCGGCCACAGGATCACCTCGATCTTCGGATCGCGGAACTGCTCCAGGTCGTGGCTCTGCACGCCCTGGAACTGCACCGCCAGCACGCGCGGTTCGGTCCATTCGCCGTTCGCCCCGAACGTTATGTCGCCGACGAGCGTATGGAACGTGTGGCTGCGCAGATAGTCGGCGAGCTTCGCCTGGTCCAGGCTGCCGACACCTTCCACCGCCGCACCCAGCACCTGCAGATCGGCATAGGCGAACGGCGGCAGGTAGTAGCCCAACGCATCCACCCCGGAGGTCGCCGCGCGAGCCTGGTATTTCTTCAGGAAATCCAGTGCCTCCGGCGTCGCGTAGTGGCCGACCGGCAGCCAGAAATCATAGTCGACGATGCCGTTGATCAGCGGGCCGAGCTGGGCCTTGATCGCGGTCGCCTGTAGCCCGACCATGCCGCCGCCGAACATCCTGGTCTTCAGCCCGACCTCGTTGGCGGCACGGATCATTCCCACCGTGTCGGGCGGATAGGACGCGACATACACCAGGTCCGGGTTGGTCGCCTGGATGGCACGGACGATCGGCGTGTAGTCGGCGGTGGCCGGCGGATAGGTGTGGTCGTAGACGATCTTGAACCCGGCCCGCTTCGCCTGCGTCCGTGCGCCGTCCAGCGCGTTCTTCGGGAACTCGGCGTCGGCGCCGACCAGGGCGATGGACTGCGGCTTGGGGTTCATCGCCTCGGCCGCCGCGAAGAAGCCTTGCGAAAACGCCTCCTTCGGGTGCGGCCCGCCGGCCGGGATGATCGAGAAGTAGCGGTCGTAGTGGAACTCGCTGTTCACATCGAGGCCGAACAGACCGAGGAAGGTCAGGTTGCGCTGCATCACCACCGGCAGCGCCGGCGCCACCACGTTGGTGCCGTTGCCGCCGATCAGGATGTCGACCTTGTCCACGTCCAACAGTTTGGTGACGATGCCGGGCACCAGCGCGGGGTTGCTCTGGTCGTCGTAGGCGATCAGTTTCACCGGCCGGCCGAGCAGGCCGCCCTTGGCGTTGGTGTCGTCGGCCCAGATCTGCATCGCCAGCAGCGCCGCCTTGCCGTTCGGCGCCAGGCCGCCGGTCGCCTCGGTGTCGAAGCCGATGGTCAGCGGCTCGGCGGCTTGCCCCGCCGTCACGGCGGTGGCGGCGGCGAGCAGGCCGCACAGCAGATGGCGGACAATGGGTGTGGCACGCGGCATGGCTTGTCCCCCCGGACGGCGCTTGTTTCGGCCCCACTCTAAGGCCGTGATCCGACCCGGGCCAGGGCTCCGGAGGGCGCGGCATTCCCTGGCGTCGGGTTCCGACATATGTTAGAACCTTGCCGGACACCAGGAGAGCGCCATGAACACGCTGAAACTGACCCAGATCGGCAATTCCGTCGGCGTGATCCTGCCGAAGGAGCTGCTGGCGAAGCTCGGCGTGGGCAAGGGCGACACGGTCTATGCGATCGAGCAGCCCGACGGCGTGCGGCTGACCACGGCAGATCCGGATTTCGCCGCGCAGATGGAAGTGGCGCGCAAGCTGATGAAGCGCTGGCGCAACGTGCTGCGCGAGCTAGCCAAGTGACGGTCTGGCTGTCGCGTCAGCTCATCCTTGCGATTCACGATGAGCAATTGGCCGAGCACGGCGGCGCGCTTGGCGTACGCGACGACGGGCTGCTGGACAGCGCGCTGGCCCGCCCGCTGAACCGTGCCGGCTACGGCGAGCCGGACGTGGCCGAGCTGGCCGCGCTTTATGCCATCGCCATCGCGCGCAACCATCCGTTTGTCGATGGCAACAAGCGCACTGCGTTCGCGGCGCTGTTCATGTTCCTGGCATTGAATGGCATGGTGTTCGAACCGACGGAGGTCGATGCCACAATGGTGGTTCTGCGGCTCGCCGCCGGCGACATGACGGATGATGAATTCACCGACTGGGTGCGCACGAATGCCCTGCCGCCGGCCTGACGGCGCGCGCCATCACAGGCTGAACCGCTTGCCCACCGCCGACGGCACGACGATCCGCTCGCCATAGGCCCGCTCCAGCGCGTTCACCGCGCGCCAGCCGGTGCAATGCGCCGGAATGATCAGGTCAAGGCCAAAGCTTCCCAGGTCGCGCACGGTTTCCGGAATGACCGCCTCGGTCGGTCCGGCCAGGTGAAAGCCGCCCATCGCCGCGTGCAGGTTTACGTCGGGGAAGCAGGCCCGCGCATGATGCAGCACGTTGACGATGCCGGCATGCGAGCAGGCACTGAACACCACCAGGCCCTTGCCGCGGACCTGCACGGCCAGGAAGCGCTCGTCCATCAGCAAGGTGTCCGGCTCCCAGCCGCTGCCGTCGGCGGTCCGGCACACCTGGCTCGCCACGCCGGTTTCGTAAGAGGTCAAGCGCGGGATCTCGCCGCTGATGTAGAACATGCCGCCCAGGCAGGTCCGCGCTTCAGCGGTGACGACCGGCTCGGCGCCGAAGCCGGCCCAGGCGTCCGGCAGCGGGATCGGGTCCATCGGCAGCACGCCGCCGTCCGACTGGCGCTGGCCGCGCGGGCGGAACATGCCCGGATGCAGGAACAGCGGCACCGCGCGACCGCCATTGCCCTGCACGATCATCCCGAGCGCGCGCGGGATGCCGCCGGCGTGGTCCCAGTGGCCGTGCGACAGCATGACCGCGCCGATCGCGCCGAAATCGATGCCGAGCCGCACGCCGTTCCGCTCCACCGCGTAATCGACCGGCCCGCCGTCGAACAGCAGGCTGTGCGCACCGGCGGGGCCATGCGCGGTGATCACCAGGGACAGGCCGTGATTGGCGCAGCACAGCGACCCGCCGGCCTGGATGCGCATCCCCTGGCGCTGCAACTGCATCCATTCCCGCGTCACGAAGGCCGGCGCCGAGGACAGGCTGTCGGTGACGTTGTCCACCAGCACCTGAATCTCGACCCGGTCCACCGGTTGCAGTGTCGTCATGATCGCCCTCCGCGTCAGCCATGCGGCCACATCATTGCGAAGGCGGCGCAGCGCGGCAACTCTGGCGACCGTCGGCGCCGCCGTGCCACAACTGTGCCCAGACACAGGCAGGGGAGGAACCGATGCCAGCCAAGCCGCAGGTCATCGCGCTGGAAGAGCACTACCAGGACCCGGACGTGATCGGCGCCTACGCCCCCGAGGACGCCAGGCAGGCCCCCGCCATCGCCGAACGCCTGAACGACGTCGCCGACCTGCGCATCAAGGAGATGGATGCCGCCGGCATCGACCTGCAGGTGCTGTCGCACGGCAACCCCGGGCTGCAGACCATGGACGCCGAAAGCGCCGTGCGCCTGGCGCGCATCGCCAACGACCGGCTGGCGGGCACGGTCGCCGCGCACCCCGATCGGTTCGCCGCCTTCGCCGCCCTGCCCACCCCCGACCCCAAGGCCGCGGCCGACGAGCTGGAACGGGCGGTGACGAAGCTCGGATGCAAGGGCGCGCTGATCAACGGCCCGACCCACGGCGTGTTCTTCGACGACAGGCGCTTCTGGCCGATCTTCGAGCGCGCCGCCGCGCTCGACGTGCCGATCTACCTGCACCCGGCGGTGCCGCAGAAGGCGGTGATCGACGCCTACTACCAGGACTATGTGCAGGACTGGCCCTCGATCCTGCGCGCCGCCTGGGGTTTTACGGTGGAGACCGCGACCCAGGGCGTGCGCATGGTGCTCAGCGGCGTGTTCGATGCCCATCCGGGCCTAAGAATCATCCTCGGCCACCTCGGCGAGGGGCTGCCGTTCCTGCTCTGGCGGATCAACATGGGTTTTGCGCGCGAGGCCAAGGCCGGAAGCGGTTTCCGCGAGGTGTTCTGCGAGCACTTCTGGATCACCACCAGCGGCTTCTGGTCCGATCCCGCGCTGCTGTGCTGCGTGCAGGAGATGGGGGTGGACCGCATCATGTTCTCGGTCGACTACCCGTTTGCACCGAACCAGCCGGCGACCGAGTGGCTGCACAAGATCCCGCTGTGCGCCGAGGACAAGGCGAAGATCGCCAGCGGCAATGCGAAGCGGCTGCTGAAGCTGTGACGCGCTGACGGCTGTTTGATTTCAACGGCCTGCCGATCGCCAGCTTCGTCGCACGTCGCAACGGACTTCGCGGCCAGGACACTGGCGGGGTCGACGCCCCCGGCCCCCTCCACGCATCCCACCGCTGCCGGATCCCCGCTCCGGGCCCGAGGAACCCTCCGCCACCAAGGCGCGGCGGCCCGGTTTGGTTGTCGGCAGCGGAAATTCCCTGGTTGGCGCAAGCGCGCAGAAACACGCGGGTAACATGGTCGTGCCAGCATCACCGGCTGCACGCTCGCAACAACGTGATGGGCAGGTGCCGTGCCGGTTGCCTCGACCCCTGGGGGGCTTGCCATCATACTGCGCTGGCGCCGGTCACGTCGGCGCGCACCGTGCCGCTCGACAGGAGGTCCGGCGTGAATCTACAGGCCGCTGTTCTCTCCTTGGCCGATGCGGTGGCCGGCCGCCTCGGGGTGTTGCAGCGGAAGCTCCCCGCGGAGGCGTTGCTGCGCATCGCGCGGCGCCGCGCCGGTGGCGATGATTTCGGCGACATGTCGTTCCTCGGTCCGCTGCAGCGGCTGCTCGATGCGTGCGTCGAGGAGGCGTCGCTCAGTCTCGTGGGGCGCTTCGCCCTGCGCTGGGACACGGTGCGGTTCCTGATCAATCTGCTGCGGCTGCACGAGGCGGAGCGGCGCGCGCCGGCGATCACGCAGCAGCGCATCGAGCGGCCGATCTTCATCACCGGGCTGCCGCGCAGCGGCACGACGTTCCTGCATCGGCTGATGATGGCGGATCGGGAAAACCGCGCGCCGCTGGTCTGGCAGACAATCTACCCCTATCCGCCGCGCGCCGACGCCGACCGGCGCGTGGCGCACGTGACCCGGCAGTTGCGGACGTTCGAACGTCTGGCCCCGCAGTTCCACGGCTTGCATCCGCTGTCCGCGACCTCGCCGCAGGAATGCAGCGAGATCACCGCGCATGTGTTCCGTAGTCTGCGCTTCGATACGACCTACAAGATTCCATCCTACCGGACCTGGCTGGATGGTGCCGAACATGTGCCGGCCTATCAATTTCACCGGCGGTTCCTGCAGCATCTGCAGTTCCAGGATGTTTCGACCGGCGCCGGGCCCGGGCGCTGGGTGCTGAAATGCCCGGATCATGTCTTCGCGCTCGATGCAATCCGCACGGTCTATCCGAATGCGCGGCTGGTATTCGTGCATCGCGATCCGGTCAATGTCCTGCTGTCGGTAGCGCAACTGACCGAGGTGGTGCGCGCGCCGTTCACCCGGCGGCTCGACCCGATCGAGATCGGCCGCGAAGAGAGCGCACGCTGGCTGGAGGGGACGCGGCGGATGATGCACGCCGAGGTCGCGCTGCGTCTGGCCGAGCCGATCTGCCACGTGCATCACCTCGACCTGATCACCGATCCACTGGCGACCATGGAAACTGTGTACCGGCACTTCGGGCTGGCGTTGTCGCCCGATGTGAGCATGCGTGTGGACCGGATGGTGGGGCGTCAGCCGAATGGCGGCTATGCGCCACATACGTATCGGTTCGAGGACCATGGCCTCGACGCCACGGCCGAACGGGCGAAGTTCCGCGATTACATGGTGCGCTTCGGTATCCAACCGGAGGGCGCGCCACACCACCATGCACCGGTGCCAAGCCCTGGGATCGCCGCGCCGCTGGTGACGCGAACGCCAACGGACTGAACCATCCGGCCAGCCGGCTTTTCCACACCGAGGCCGCGTTACCCCATCCGGCGCCGCGTCATACCAGCCGGCGGCAGCGTTGACCCGTTGCAACGCTGCCGCCGGGCGATATCGCGCGCCAAGTTGCCCAGAATGAGAAATCCTGGTCGTGATCAGGCGCGGGCGATCAGGCGCGCCAGAACGGCTTGTTCGCCTCGGCCTCGGCTTCGGCGAAGCTGATCCCGATGTCCTTCAGCGCATGTGCATCCAGCTCGGCAATGCGCTGGCGCGAGCGATAACGCTCCCACATCCTGCCGGCGTGCCGCCAGATCGACGATGCGGTCTCGCGGCGCGGCTGGCGCCGGCGCGGGCTGTCGTCCCAAGGGAAGCGATCCATCTCGGCCATGATGGCGGCGCGCGTCACGCCGATATCGGCCAGCATGCGATCATCGAGCTCCACCAGCTCGCGGCGGGTGACGGCATTGCGCCAGGCGCGGTTGGCGACCCGCGCCACGCGGCGCCATGTTGCGCGCCATGCTGCGAGCACCTCGTCGCGCCAATCGGTGAGTGCCGTATGGGCCGCCTGCGATCGTAGCAGCATCGGACCCTCCTTCTTGCTGTTTGGCCGACTTGCTGATCGGCCGGTGTGACAAGCATGAAGATGGGGTTGGACCGGCAATCAGTGAAACGCATTGTCTTGATGGGCCGCATCAACGATATTGATACCCATGAGCATGCCCCATGCGCTTGACGCCGATCTGCTGCGGGCCTTCGTGCTGATCGCCGAGGGACGCCGCTTCACCGAGGCCGCCGAGATGGTGGGCCGCACCCAATCCGCCGTGTCGATGCAGATCAAGCGGCTGGAGGAGACGCTGGGCCAGAAGGTGCTGAACCGTGGCAAAGGCGGCGGCGTGGAATTGACCCCGCACGGCGAATTCCTGCTTGCCCGCGCCCGGCAGATCCTGTCGCTGAACGACGAGGTGGTGGCGATGTTCCGCGCCCCGGCACTGGCCGGCACGGTGCGGCTGGGCACGCCGGACGACTACGCGTTCGGCTATCTTCCGCCCATCCTCAAGCGTTTCGCCGACACGCATCCGGCGGTGCAGGTCGACGTGCTGTGCGCGCCGTCGAACGAGCTGGTCGAGCGGCTGAAGGCCGGCGAGCTCGACCTGACCCTGGCATCGGACGGGCATCAGCCGCGGCATTGGCCGACCGTGCGGTTGTGGCGTGGGCCGCTGGTCTGGGTGACCTCGGCACGCCACGCGCCGCACCGGCTGGACCCGCTGCCGCTGGCGCTGGCGCAGGTCGGCACCAACGCGTCCCGCAACTGCGACTGGGCGCGCGCGGCGACGACCGCGCTGGACCGCGCCGGGCGGCGCTATCGGCTGGCCTATTCGTCGGGCTCGCAGGTGGGCACGCATGCGCCGGTCCTGGCCGGGCTGGCGGTCACCGTGTCGACGCTGTCCTGGCTGCCCGACGGCCTGCGCCCGCTGCGCCCCGACGAAGGACTGCCGCCGTTGCCGGAGTTCGGGATTCTGCTGCTGCAGGGCCGCCGGCCGCGCCAGCCGATGACCGACGCGCTGGCGGCACAGATCGAGGCGGGTTTTCGCGCGGTGGGATTGCGCCGGGGCGAGGCGGCTTGATGGGTCGTGTCGCGACGCCCCATCCAGCCTGCCGCCGCATCCCCCGGTCCCCAACTCTTCGCCGCATACCCCCCACTCCGCTTGATCCGCTTCGCGGCTCAAGCCCCCCACAAGGAGGGAGGGAGAAGTGCAGGGACATTCAGGCTTTCTTGACGTTCCAGAACAGGATGTTCGGGCACTTCACGATGTCGGTCACGTTGGTCCGGTAGCCGGTCGGCTGAAACCATTGTCCAATCGGAATGAACGGCACGTCCTCGAATGCCGTGAGCTGGATCTGCTCGCAGACCTTCTGCTGCGCGGCGAGGTCCGGGGCGTCGAACCAGGCGTCGCGCAGCGACTCGATCTTCGGATCAGTCGGCCAGCCGAACCAGGCGCTGGCGCCGTTGCCGCGCAGCGGGAAGTGCCCGCCGGGATTGGCCACGGTCAGCCCGGTCCATGAGGTGCAGAACACGTTCCAGCCGCCCTTGTCCGGCGGCTCCTTGCTGGCGCGCCGCGTCACCAGCGTGCCCCAGTCCATCGCCTGGTAGTCCACGTTCAGCCCGACCTTCTTGAACACGCTGTCCACCACCTGGCAGACCGACAGGATCGACGCCTGGTCGGTGGGCGACATCAGCACGATCTTCTCGCCCTTGTAGCCGCTCTCGGCCACCAACTGCTTCGCCTTCTCGATGCTGCGCGGCCCGGTCAGCGCCGCCATCCCCGCGGTGCTCGCCATCGGCGTGCCGAGCGTGAAGACCCCGGCGCCGGTCTTCACCAGGTCGGTCTGCTCGCCGGCGACCGCGTCCATGAACTCCTTCTGGTCGATCGCCGGGAACAGCGCGCGCCGCAGCTTGGGATTGTCGAATGGCGGATGGAGCTGGTTGAAGCGGATCATGCCGAGCAGCCCGAGCGGATCGTTGATCGCGATCTTCACGCCGGGGGATTTCTTCAGCATCGGGATCAGGTCGATCAGCGGCCATTC
>Ga0209415_10016858_pt1 | contig 11688 bp, 10 predicted proteins | sample PeaSoiSIISIP2007_FD_187696 | JGI IMG/M metagenome (GOLD analysis project Ga0209415, IMG submission 187696) | Peat soil microbial communities from Weissenstadt, Germany - SII-SIP-2007 (SPAdes) (version 2) | ecosystem: Environmental > Terrestrial > Soil > Wetlands > Peat | place: Germany... | reverse complement strand
CGGCAGCATCACCGCGATCTACACCGTGCTCGTCGAGGGCGGCGACATGGACGAGCCCATCGCCGACGAGGTGCGCGGCATCCTCGACGGGCACATCGTGCTCGACCGGATGGTCGCCGCGCGGGGCCGCTACCCCGCCGTCGACGTCACCGTCTCGCTGTCTCGCGTGATGGACACCGTCGTCTCCGCCGAGCACCGCGACGCGGCGCGCCGCCTGCGGGCCCTCGTCGCGACGTACGAGGCGAAGCGCGACCTCGTGACCCTCGGCGCCTACGCCAAGGGGACCGACAAGGAGCTCGACGACGCCATCGCCCGGATGCCCCGCATCGAGGCCTTCCTGCGGCAGGACGCGCGGGAGAAGAGCCCGATGGCGACCACCGTCGCCGCGCTCGCCGCCGCGGTGAAGTGAGCCCCGGCCTGTGCTAGGTCGGCGGCGCGAGTCATGACGCTTCTCCAGGTCGCCGATCTCCGCTTCGGCTACGCGGGCGACACGCTCTTCGAGGGGGTCACCTTCAGCCTGGCCCTCGGCGATCGCGTGGCCCTCGTCGCGCCCAACGGGAGCGGGAAGACGACGCTGCTGCGCATCCTCGCCAGGGAGCTGGAGCCGGACGCGGGGTCGTCGGTGCTGCGGCGCGAGGCGACGATGGGCTTCTACCGCCAGTCGCACGAGATCTCCTCGGAGGGGGACGTGCTGGGCGCGTTCCTCTCGGGCTTCCGCGAGGTGGTCGAGCTCCGCGACGAGCTCCACCGCGCCCAGGAAGACGCGGCCTCCGGCTCCCGCGAGGCGCTCGATCGCCTGTCGCACGTGACCGACCGATACCACCTCGCGCGCGGCGACGAGCTCGAGCACCGGGTCGCCGCCATCGCGAGCCACCTCGGCTTCTCCGACCGCGATCTCGCCCGGCCCGTCGCTTCCCTCTCCGGCGGGGAGCGGGGCCGCCTGCGCCTCGGCGTCGTCCTCGCCCAGCAGCCCGACGTGCTGCTCCTCGACGAGCCCACAAACCACCTCGACCTCGACACCATCGCGTGGCTCGAGGGCTGGCTCGTCGACTACCGCGGCGCCGTGCTCATCGTGAGCCACGACCGCGCGTTCCTCGACGCCACGTGCCGCGCGACGATGGAGCTCGGCCAGCGGAGCTTCCGCGTCTACCCGGCGCGCTACTCGGAGTACGTCGTCCTGCGCGCGGAGGAGCTCGAGCGAGAGCGCGCCCTCGTCGAGCGGCAGCAGGGGCTCATCGCCAAGACCGAGGACTTCATCCGCAAGAACATCGCGGGGCAGAAGACCAAGCAGGCGCAGAGCCGCCGCAAGATGCTGGACAAGCTCGACCGCCTCGAGCGCCCGGAGGACGTGTGGGCGAGCGCCGACCGCGTCGCCTTCCGCTTCGCACCCTCGCTGCGGACGGGGGACATCGTGCTCGACGCCAAGGGCCTCGGGGCCGAGCGCGGCGGCCGGGTGCTCTTCGAGGGGCTGGATCTGCTGGTGAGGCGCGGCGAGCGCATCGCCGTCGTGGGGGCCAACGGGAGCGGCAAGACCACGCTGCTCAAGCTCCTCGTCGGGCGCGGCGATCCCGACGACCGCGGCACCGTCAAGCGCGGGACCAACCTGCAAGAGGGGTACTTCGACCAGCACCTCGGCGAGGTCGATCCCGCGCTCACCGCCGTCGACAACGTGCGCACCATCCGGGGCGACTTCACCGTCGAGGCCGCCCGTCAGTACCTCGCGCGCTTCCGCTTCTGGGGGGACGACCCGCTGCGCGTCGTCAGCGGCTTCTCGGGCGGCGAGAGGTCGCGCCTCGCGCTCGCGAAGCTCCTGCTCGAGCCGAAGAACCTGCTCTTCCTCGACGAGCCCACCAACCACCTCGACATCCCCGCCGCGGAGATCCTCGAAGAGGCCCTCATGGGCTTCGAGGGCACGGTCGTGCTCGTCTCCCACGACCGCCGCTTCCTCGAGAACGTGTCGACCCGCGTCGTGCGACTCCGCGAAGGGGTGGCCGATGTGTACCCGGGTGGCTTCCGCGACTTCGAGCGGGCCGAAGCCAAGAAGCCCGCTGTCACGAATGTCGTGAAAGACGCGAAGAAAGAGGGGAAGGAAGAGAAGCCCCGGGCCGTTGCGGAGGACGAGGCGAAAAAGAGGTACGAGGATCAGCGGAACGCGGCGAGGACGCTCGAGAAGAAGCAGCGGCGCATCAAGGAGCTGGAGACCTCCATCGCCACGGGCGAGAAGGATCTCGACGCGCTCCGTGCCAAGCTGAAGGTGTCACCGGGCGACGACTGGGAGAAGCTGGCGAAGATGGCGCAGGAGGAGCAGTCTCTGGCCAAGAGGGTCGACTCGATGCTGATCGAGTGGGCGCGTCTGTCGGAGGAGGTGGCGGTGTGAAGCGGCTGGTCGCGTGCCTCCTGGCGCTGGCGATCGCCGGCGTCGCGCCCGCCTGCAAGCGCAGCAGCGGGGCCACGGCCACGGCCGATCCGGAGGCTGCCGGCGTCGTGCTGAAGGACGACAGCGAGGGGCTACTCCTCACGTGGATCGACGACAAGGGCGACTTCCACGTCGAGACGCGGGTGGCCGACGTGCCGCTGATGGGCCGCGACTCGGTGCGCGTGGTCGATCCGAACAAGGACGAGGGGACCCACGCCGACCGCGTCTTCGTCGCGGACCTGCGGCAGGCGCGCCCCGACGGGACGTACCCCGTGCGGGCGATGACGCGCGCGGACTTCGAGGGCCTCGCGCTGGCTCGCCGCGAGAAGACGGGACCGACGCTCGCGAGCGCGGGTCCCTCCCAGCCCACCCCGTCGTCGACCGCGGGCGCCGCCGACACGGACCCGGGGACGACGCGCCCGGCGGCGCGCCCCGTGGTCATCATCTACGGCGCGGAGTGGTGCGGCGCCTGCCACGAGGCCGCGCGGTACCTCCGTGGCAAGGGGATCGCCTACGTCGAGAAGGACGTGGAGAAGGACTCCGGCGCCGCGCGCGAGATGCAGCAGAAGCTCGCGCGCAGCGGCCAGCGCTCGGGGTCGATCCCGGTCCTCGACGTGCGGGGCAAGGTGCTGGTGGGGTTCAACCCGCAAGAGGTGGACAGCGCCCTGGGGCAGGCCCTGTAGGAGCGCGAAGGGCTCGACGGCGAGGTGGGGAAAGCGCTAACCACGGGTACGTGGGCAAGAACGATCCAGTCCGCCAGCTCGAGCACTCCCACGGCCATCTCAGCCAGCTCGCGCTCGGCGTCTCCGAGTCGCTCCGGGCCGCCGAGGGCCGGCCGAGCGCGAAGACGTGGAAGCAGCTCGCGGGTCGCCTGGAGGTGCTGCGGGACGAGCTCCTCCGGCACTTCGCCGACGAGGAGGAGGCGGTCTTCCCCTTCGTGCGGGCCAGCGTGCCGGAGAAGGCAGCCGCCGTCGATCGCCTGGAGGCGGCTCACGACACGCTCTGCGGCTGCGTGGTTCGCATGGTGCACGTCGCCGCCGGGGAGCATCACCGGGACGCGCTGCTGGCGCTGCACGAGCGGTTCGAGAAGGTCTATTCGCGGCACTCGCGCGAGGAGGCCGAGCTCTTCGAGGGTCTGGCCGGCGCACTGAGCGACCACCAGCGCAAGGAGCTCGCCGACCTCCTTCGCGGTCTGTAGCGATGCTCCGCTGCTCCAAGCTCTACGAGCTCGCACTCTGTCCCGGCAAGCTCGCCTGGCCGTGGGTCGCCTTCGCGCCGGACCGGAGCGCCTTCGCGGTCCCCGCGGGTCCGCGGACCATCGCGCTCCGCGGCGCGGAGTCGCTCGGCGACGAGCGGCGCGTCGAGCTGCCCGAGGCCCTCGCGGTGCCCACCGTCGCGCCGAGCACCTCGGGCACGACCTCGCGCCAGCCCGGGCTGCACGCCGTCGCCCTGCACCCCGACGGTCGCACCGTCGTCGGCTTCGGCTGGCACCGGGACATCCCCGTCGCGTGCGTGGAGCGCGTCGGCGGCGCGCCGGAGCTCGTGGACCTGGGACCCGCGCTGGGGGAGATGGGGCCGCTGGCCGCGACGTTCACGCGGGACGGCGAGTCGATCTGGCTCTCGGCCGAGAGCGCGGTCGGTGCGGCGATCGTGCGCCTGCGGTTCCGCGACTTCGGGCTCGAGGCGAAGGTCGCGTTCCCCCTCGCGCCGCCGCCGGCTTCGCACGAGCTGTTCCTCCACCCGACGGAGGACGCCGTGCTCCTCACGATGGCGTGCGGGCAGGACGGGACGTTCGTGCGCGTCGCGCGCCTGGTGGGCGGGAAGCTGGAGCTCGTCGCGACCAAGGGGGATGGCGGCCTGGAGCCGTGCGGCGTCGCCGAGGCGACGGACGACGGGCGCTGCGTGTGCCTGGTCACCGACGGTGGCGCGGAGCTCCGGCGCTGGCCAGGTCTCGCGCGCGAGGCGCAGCTCGAGCTCGGCGAGGAGCTGGCCGCCAACTACAACGGTGTGCGCATCGGCGGGCGATTCATCGTGTCGGCCACGGATCGCGAGGGTGAAGAGGAGGAGCGCGCGCTCGTGCTGACCGACGCCTTGAAGCTCGAGGACGACGCGGCGGCGCCGCCCGGCATGTGGGCGGGGAGGCTCGGGCGGGACCGGCTCGTGACGATCAGCCGGGAGAAGGGCGAGGAGCGCCGGGCATTCGTGTACTCGATCGAGGTGTGAGGACGTGTTATCTCGCCCAGGAGCGTATAGTGAGGGACCGTCGCCATGCGGATCTCCCACGCGCTCGTGGCCGGCGCTGCGACGCTGCTCACGACCCAGTGCTCGCTCCTCGCGCCCTCGGACCAGGCGTTGATGGGTGGGGACAAGACGAGCGACGGCGGCGACGCCGGCGAGGCGGGCGCTTCGGGCGACGCGTCGGGCGGGATGGACACGGGACCAGTTCCATTCGAGGGCGGCGGGCAGACCGAAGGCGGCGGGAGCGGCGAGGGTGGTGGGAACACCGAAGGCGGTGGCAACTGCCTTCAAGAGGGCGACTGCTGCGGCGGCCCCGGCGGCTGCTGCGCGGCGCTCGTGTGCGAGCCGAACTCCGGTGTCTGTGTCCCTTGCGTGGCGTCCGGCGGCGGGTGCTTCCCCGCCGACGACCTGTGCTGCAGCGGGACGTGCAAGGGGAATCACACTTGCCAGTGACGCGGCTCACCAGCGGATGGCGGACGCGGGCGGCGGTGCGGGGGTCGGGGCCGCGAGCGCGAAGTAAAGTGCCGCCCCCGCCGCGACGAGGCCGGTGATCCAGGAGACGTCCGCGACGAGGTAGTCGCGTCGAAGGTCGTCGACCTGCGGCCGGGTGCAGTCGGGTGCGCACGCCTGGATCTGCCGCCCGCCGACGGCGAACGCGGTGAAGGAGATGGCGCCCAGGACGGCGACGCCGCCGAGCACCCATGTCGCCGTCGGGAGGCCTCTCGCGGCGGGTCGCGGGAGGGGTCTCTCGACGGGCACGGGCCCTGCACCGAAGGTCACGTAAAACGGCTGGTTCTTCAGTCCCTCGGCGACGACGATGCGCGTCTGCACCGCCGTGCCTTCTGCCTCGCAGCGCAGGTCGTGGGACCCCGGGTCGACGGCCACCGCGCGGCCGTCGAGGGTGTCCGCGAAGGGGTCGCCATCGAGCGTGGCGCGGGCCCCTTCGATGGCGCTGCCGTCGCCGCGCCGGGCGAGCACCACGATCGTCGGTATGCTCGTCTCCACCTCGCTCAGCCACTTCGCGCAGTCCTGCCGGACGAACACCGGGCAGGATTCGGCCCCGCAGGTGACGAGCTGATCATGAGCCGCGCGCAGCTTGTAGGCCTTGCGGAGTCGCTGCGCCTGCTCGTAGGCGTCGAAGCACTGATCCTTGCCCGGCGGGTCGGCGCGCGCGGCGCGAGGGCAGAGCGCCACCGCCAGCAGCGCAATGGCCCAGCACACGCGACGCCGCAGCGCGAGCATCGCGGTCCATCCTACCTCAGAAGCACTGCCGCTTCGGGACTCTCACGCCGTTCGCGTCGATGGTGTAGGGCGGCTTGCATCCTGCCTTCGCGGGCGGTCTCCACGGAGACGGGGCGCGCCGCAAGGGAACGACGGGCACCGGGGAGACCTGCGAGCTCGGCGCGGAAGGCGAGCTCTCCGGGTCCGTGGTGGCGGTTGGCAAAGGGGGCAGGGGAGGCGCGAGCGCGGGGGAGGCCGTGTCGACCGGGGAGGCGCTCGTGGCCGGCGTGCTGCCTCCCTTCGACCCCGAGGCGGCGAGGAGCACGATGACCAGCAGGCCCGCCGCAGAACCCGTGCCGGCGACGGCCATCCACATCACGGACCTCGGGCGTGGCACCCCGGCCGGCGTCTCCACCGTGCGCGGCGTCTCGTCCGGCGCGGGCGGGGCCTTCGCGACCTGCGCGGCGACGGGCAAGGCGATGCGCATGGAGCTCGTGCGCGGCGGGTCCGACCCCTTCATCGCCGGCAGCTCGGTGTTCTCGATCTCCGCGATCGAGCCGGCGCGTGCCCCGAGGGGAACGGCCGCCACGCGGTTCACCCAGTCGGCCACCTCGCGGGCGTTGCCGACGGGACCCGCGCCCTCGAGCGCGGCGGCCATGTCGCGCGCCGTGGGCCACCGGTCGGCCGGGTCGCGCGCGAGGCCCTTGGCGACGACCGCGTCGAGCGCCGCCGGGACGTCCGGGTTGATCGTGCTCGGCGCCGGGTGCGCGCGCGTGAGAATGAGCTGCACGACCTGGATGACGTCGGCGGCCGGCATGAAGCGCTCGCCCGTCAGCGCCTCCCAGAGCAGCACCGACGCGGCGTAGACGTCGGTGCGCCGATCGATCGACCCGCCGCCCAGCTGCTCGGGCGCCATGTAAGGCACCTTGCCCTTGATCTGCCCCTCGCCAGTGGTCCCGTGGGCGCGCTCGCTGGCCTTCGCGATGCCGAAGTCGAGCACGCGGGCGACGCCGTCGGCGCCCACCATGACGTTCTGCGGACTGACGTCGCGATGCACGATGCCGAGCGGATCGCCGCGTTCGTTGCGGGCCTCGTGGGCGGCGTGCAGGCCGTCGAGGACGTTGCTCCCGATGGCGCAGACGATGCGCGGGAGCACCGGGATGCCCGCCTCGCGGGACGCTACGAGGAGCTTCGCGAGCGACTCGCCGTGGACGTAGTCCATCACGAGGAACAGCTCTCCCCCGGCGGCCACGACGTCGAGGACGTCGACCACGTTTGGGTGCTGCACGCGCGCCGCGAGGCGGGCCTCGTCGAGGAACATCGAGACGAACTCGGGGTTGCGCGCGTACTGCGGATGCAGGCGCTTGATGGCGACGGTGCGCGAGAACCCCGCCGGTCCCCGCAGCCGCCCGAGGTGCACGGTGGCCATGCCGCCGTGCGCGACCTCCCGGAAGAGCACGTAGCGCCCGATGGACCGAGCAGCCGTGTCCTTCTCGCCGCCCATGACCTCCCAGGCTAGCGCAACCGCAGCCGCTCGTTCTCCTGCTCGAGTCTCTCGATGCGCGTCTCCTGCTCCTGCATGCGCTGGTAGAGCGCCTGGATGGCGGCCATCTCGACCCCGTGGGCGTCGATGGGGTTGAAGGCCTTGTCGGTGCTCCCCAGACCGAACTCTCCGTAGAAGTCCTGCGCCATCATGCCCATGTGGCGCACCGAGGGGTCGTCGCTCTTGTACGACCACGTCGTGATGGGCATGCGCGACATGCGCTCGAGCACCGCCTCCGGGTCGACCGGCTCGAGGTCGTGCTTCAGGTTGCGATCGCTCACGCAGCCGCCGCAGCCGACCGGACAGGTGGGCTGGTCCTTCGTGGGGGTGAAGCACGTCGTGTAGTCCTGCGGGCCCTCGATGTTGCAGCACAGCTGGCCGGGGTTGCAGCACCCGGTGGCGCAGCAGAACTGGCTGGTCTCGCAGGTCGGACCGGGCGAATTGCACGGCGGCACCAGGCAATGGCCGTTGCCGCAGTACGAGGTCGTGCCCGTGCACTGGATGCCACACCCGCCGCAGTTCTGCGGATCGTTGTCTGCGTTGATGCACGCCCCGTCGCAGCACTTCGTGAACGCGTCGCACGCCGGCGAGCACGCGGCGCCCCCGGAGCTGGAGCCGGAGCTCGATCCGCTGGAGCCACCGGAGCCCGAGCCGCTGCTGGACCCGCTGGAGCCCCCGCTGCTGCCCGAGCTGCCGCCCGAGCCCGAGCTGCCGCTGGACGAGCCGCTGCCGCTCCCGCCCTCCTTCCCGCTCCCGTCGACGGAAGCGTCGCCTCCGCTCAGGACATCGGTCGCCCCTCCGCAGTGCGCGAGGACGATGGCGACGGTGAGCATGCCCGTGACGCCGGACAGGTAGGAACGCATGAAGACCTCCCTCGTGGTGACCCTCCGCGCCGGGAAGCAAGGACCTGACCAGCCCGGGAGTGCGCGAAAGGATTGAGCTGGGGGCGGTCGGGGTGTGCCACGGCAGTCCTGTGCCCGGCAGCTACCGCCTGGCTTTCCGCGTGACGACGCGCTCGTAGACCGCCCGCTTCGGCCGCCCGCTCCACGCCGCCAGCTTGTCGGCGATCGTCCGCGCGTGCTCTCCCCTCCCGAGCGCCTCGTCGATGCGCGCGTCGAGGGCGTCGTCGTCGACCGCGGCCTCCCGCGACTGCGGATCATGCGCGCCGAGCACCACCGCGATCTCGCCCAGCCACTCGCGCTCGTCGCCCGCCAGCTCCGCGCAGGTCCCCCGCACGTACTCCTCGTGCACCTTCGTCAGCTCGCGGGCGACGCAGGCCCGGCGCTCCGGCGTCGCGTCGGCGAGGTCGCGCAGGGTCGCGTGCGCGCGGTTCGACGCCTCGAAGAGGACCACGGGCTCCGGGGTCGCGCACACGACGGCGATCGCGTCGCGTCGCGCCGTCCCGTCCCGCGGCAGGAAGCCCACGAAGCGGAACCGCCCCTCGCCGGCGAGCCCGCTCCCCACGAGCGCCGCCAGCACTGCGCTCGGGCCCGGGATGGGCACGACCCTCACGCCCGCCGCGATGGCCGCCTCGACCAGGCGCTCCCCGGGATCGCTCACCCCCGGCGTCCCCGCGTCGGTCACCAGCGCCGCGCTCTCGCCCCCCGCCAGCCTCTGCACCGCCCGCGCGATCTCCGCCTCGCTCGCGTGCGCGTCGAGGCGCTCCAGCGGCTTGCCCGCGATCCCGAGGTGCGAGAGGAGCTGCCGCGTCCGGCGCGTGTCCTCCGCAAGCACCCGGTCGCACGCGCCCAGCGTCTCGACGGCGCGGGCCGTCACGTCGCCGAGGTGACCGATGGGCGTCGCCACGACGAAGAGCGTCCCGCCCGGCATGGCTCCGACGCATAGCACGGGCGGCCCGTGCTAAGACTAGCGAGCCATGCGAGGGGTCCTCTGGTTCGGGGCTAGCGCTGTCCTCCTCGCCGTCGCGTGCGGCGGCTCCTCCTCGTCGTCGAGCTGCGTAGGCACCAGCAGCCCGCTCTGCACGGGGAGCGGGCGATGCGTCGCGCTCGCCGCCTGCGCGTCGGAGTCGGACGTCTCGACGGCCTTCGCCACGGCGGAGGACGGCGACACCATCGCCTTCGCCGCGGGGACCTACGAGTTCGACAACGAGCTCGCCCTCGGGACCGCCAACGGCGTCACCGTCATCGGTCCCGCCTCGGGCCAGGTCACGCTCGACTTCCACGGCCAGCAGGCCGCCACCGAGGGCCTCTTCGCCCAGTCGGTCCAGAACCTCACCTTCCAGGGCTTCACCGTCCTCGATACCCCGCAGAACGGCATCAAGGCCCTCAGCGTGACCGGGCTGACGTTCCGCGACGTCACCGTCACCTGGACCGCGCTGGACGCCACCGACGGCGCCTACGGCCTCTACCCCGTGCAATCGAGCCAGGTGCTCATCGAGGGCTGCACCATCAGCGGCGCGGCCGACTCGGGCGTCTACGTCGGCCAGTCGCAGCAGATCGTCGTCCGCAACAACACCGTGCACGACAACGTCTCGGGCATCGAGATCGAGAACTCGTTCTACGCCGACGTGCACGACAACACCGCGCACGACAACACCGCCGGCATCCTCGTCTTCGCGCTTCCCGGCCTCCAGCAGGACACGGGGCACGACGTGCGCGTCTACAACAACCAGATCATCAACAACAACACCAAGAACTTCGCCATGAACGGCGACATCGTCAGCATCGTCCCGGCCGGCACGGGGTTCTTCGTGATGGCCAACAAGAACGTCGAGATCTTCGGCAACACGATCAGTGGTAACCAGACCGCCGCCGCCGGGATCATCAGCTACGCGACCTCGCAGCTGTCTTTCAACGATCCCGCCTACTACGAGTGGCCGTCCAGCATCTCGCTCCACGACAATACCTACACGGGCAACGGCACGCTGCCCGACGCGCGTTCGCAGGTGGGGCTGCTCCTCGCGACCGGCATGGGGATGTACCCGGACATGCACGTGCCCGACGTCATGTGGGACGGCTTCGTCGACCCGAGCTTGCCCGCCGGCACGAACCCGCTGACGCTCTGCATCCACGAGCCGACGGCCTCCGCCGTGTGCAACATGCACTTCGACAAGATCGACATGAACAACCCCAACGTGAGCGCGATGGTGTGCGACCCCGCGCCGTTCATGTGCACCCTCCCCGCGCTCGCGGCGGTGACGTGGGCCGGCCTCTCGCCCTGAGCCCGGGACCGCGCCGTGCGATCGCTCCGTGTCCTCGTGGTGTCCCTGGCGGCCGCCGTCGCCGCGTGCGGGGAGGATGGGACGGGGCCGCTCGCGCCGAGCGCCGCGGGGGCCGACACGGGCGGCTTCCCGGACGTGCTCAGCGCGTACGGGATGGTGAGCATCCAGGACGGCGCCGTCGTGCCGAACACGGGTGTCACCCCGTACGACCTGAACACGCCGCTCTTCTCCGACTACGCGGTGAAGTTCCGCACGGTGTGGATGCCGCCGGGGACGAGCGTCGCCTACCAGGACACTGCGCGCTTCGAGTTCCCGGTGGGGACTGTAATCACCAAGTCCTTCGGCTTCCCGGCGGACTTCCGCGTCGCCGGCGCGCCCGTGAAGTGGCTCGAGACGCGCGTCCTCGTGCACGCGTCGAGCGGCTGGACGGGGACGAGTTACGTCTGGGACGACGCGCAGAAGGTCGCGACGAACAATCCGGGCGGCGAGATCGTCGACCTGTCGTTCATCGACGCCAGCGGCCAGACGCAGTCACCGAGCTATCTGGTCCCCAGCCAGAGCCAGTGCCAGAAGTGTCACGCCAACGACGGCGCGATGATCACCCTCGGCCCCTGGGCGATGCAGCTGAATCGCGACTACGTCTACGCCGACGGGACCGACAACGAGCTGGCGCGCTGGACGAAGCTGGGCCTCCTGACCGGCGCGCCCCCGCCCGGTCAGGCGCCGGTGCTGCCGGTGTTCGACGACCCGTCGACGGGCGACGTGACGTCGCGCGCGCGCGCGTACCTCCAGGCCAACTGCTCGTACTGCCACAACGGCAACGGCGAGGCGCGAACGACGGGGCTCGTGCTGCTCTACACGGAGACCGACCCGTACACGCTCGGCGTGTGCAAGGCCCCCGTCGCCGCGGGGAAGGCGGCGCCGACCCAGAAGTACGACATCGTCCCGGGGTCGCCCGAGGCGTCGATCCTCCCTTATCGAATGGCGGCGACCAACCCGGGCGTCGCCATGCCCGAGCTCGGGCGCAGCCTGGAGCACGTCGAGGCGGTGGACCTCGTGAACCAGTGGATCGCCGGGATGAGCGGCGGG
>Ga0209415_10016856_pt1 | contig 11689 bp, 13 predicted proteins | sample PeaSoiSIISIP2007_FD_187696 | JGI IMG/M metagenome (GOLD analysis project Ga0209415, IMG submission 187696) | Peat soil microbial communities from Weissenstadt, Germany - SII-SIP-2007 (SPAdes) (version 2) | ecosystem: Environmental > Terrestrial > Soil > Wetlands > Peat | place: Germany... | reverse complement strand
GCCGAGCTGGGAGTGGCCTACGACTCGTCGGTCTTTCCGTGTCCGGCGTACTGGGCGGCGAAGACCGCGGCCATCGGGCTGATCTCGGTGCGCGGTCGCACGAGCCGGTCGATCGTCGACACGCCCGCGGTGCTGACGGCGCCCACGCGTCCCTATCGCGTCGGCTCGCCCTACTGGAAGCGAGGCGACGGGCTGCTGGAGGTGCCGGTTCAGGTGACGCGCGGCGCGCGGCTCCCCTTCTTCGGCACGAGCGTGACCCTCGGCGGCCCGCGACTGGCGCGCGGCCTGGCCCGCATGTGCATCGGCGAGCCGCTGGTGAACCTCGAGCTCCACGGCATCGACGTGCTCGACGTGCATGACGGGCTGGAGGCCTTGCGCCCCCACCAGCATGACGTCCGCGTCGCCCGCGACCGCAAGCTCGAGGCCCTGCGCGCCGTCGTCGAGGAGCTTCGCGGGGCGGGCTACGGCTTCGTGACTCTTCGCGAGGGGGCCGAGCAGGCCGCGCGAGGGCTCGCGTGATGTCGCCACGAATCGCGAGCTTGCGCGTCCCTGGCGGTGGCCCGGTTCGTGCGTGACGCGACACCGATGGCTCGACATCTCATTCTCGGCGCGCTCCTGGTGGCGGCTGGGTGCTCGTCCGGGCCCTCCAGTGGATGGCAATCGGGTGGGGGCGGTGGCGGTGGCGACGATGGCGGCAGTGGGGACGCCTCCGCGAGCGGCAGCTCGGGGTCGGGGTCGGGGTCGGGGTCGGGGTCGAGCTCCGGGTCGAGCTCGGGCTCTAGCAGCGGCAGCTCGAGCGGGGGCGGCGGCTGCGGCGAGTTTGCGGGCGACACGCAGCTCACCTGCTCGAAGGACGGCAACTCCCTGGGGGACTGCGTCGGGGGCACACCCAGCATCCAGGCGTGCCCCAACGGCTGCCTGCGCGAGCCGGCGGGGCAGCCCTCGATCTGCATGGGCACCAGCGCGACCAACTGGTCCTGCAGCGGCTCGTACGCCGACACGCCCGTCGACGATGGCAACTATTTCATCACGAGCTTCGGCTGCTACGTCGACTCGAACGGCAACGTGCAGACCGATCCGGGCGACAACTGCATCCCGTCGTGCCTGTCGCAGGCCCTGAGCGCCGGCCTCTGCCCAGCCGGCAGCTCGGGCCCCGCCTGCGAAGAGGCCATCAACTGGTACACGGCCGACGGCGCCCGCTTCGGTTGCCTCGCGCGGCTGCGCATCACCAACCCGGCGACGGGAAAGAGCGTCATCGCCGTGGCCCTCGACTACGGCCCCTCCTGCAGCGTCGAGAACAGCGTGTCGCACGCCGTGCTCGACACCAGCGGGCGCATCGACGACTACCTGTTCGGCGGCGCGCAGGGTGCCAGCGACATGTCGAACGTGCACGTGGTGCAGGTCGACGACTCGACGCCGCTCGGACCGATTTGACCGGCGTTCTTCGAACGCCAGTCATCAGGAGCCAGCCCTTCAGACGCCTGGCTCGATCCGGTCACGGCCCTCGTTTTTCGCCTTGTACAGCGCGGCGTCCGCGCGGGCGACGAGCTCCTCGACCTGGAAGTCGTTCGTCGCCTCGGCCGCGGCGATGCCGGCGCTGAAGCGGACGACCATCGGGCTGCCCTCGGCCACCGAGACGGGTCGCGATCGCAGGTCGTCCTGGATGCGGGTCGCGACTCGCCGCGCTCCCTGGGCGTCGCACCTGGGGAGCAGCAGGGCAAACTCCTCGCCGCCGTAGCGGAAGGCCTGGTCGCCGGTACGAACCGCGCGGCGCAGAGCACGCGCGAAGTACAGGAGCACGCGGTCACCCCCGCCGTGTCCGAACGCATCGTTGACCTGCTTGAAGTGGTCGAGGTCGAGCATCACCAGCGCGAGAGGCTCGCGATGTCGACCCGTGTTCGCGATCGCCTCCGCGAGGCGTCCCTCGAACGCGCGCCGGTTCATCAGGCCCGTGAGGCCGTCGGTCGCTGCGTGCGCTTCGGCGTAGTCGAGGCGCATGCGGAGCTCCCGTTCGACGTCGGCCCGCTCACAGGCGGCGCGAACCTCGGCCACCAGAACCGGCCCGGCGAAAGGCTTGGTGAGATAGAAGGACGCGCCGGCGTCGATCCCCCGCGCCATGTCCGAGTCTTCCAGGGCATGGGCCGTCAGCAGGACGATCGGGATGCGCGCGGTGCCGGGGTTCGCTTTCAGTCGAGCAAGCACGTCGAAGCCGTTGAGCCCAGGCATCATCACGTCGAGGACCACCGCGTCGACGGCGTCTGGGTCGGCGGCGAGGGCTTCCATGGCCGTCAGTCCATCGGTGCGCTCGACGCAGGTGAACCTCGCGCTCGAGAGCCAGTGAACGATCATGCTTCGCGCCTCCTTGTCGTCGTCCACGACGAGCACCACGCGGTCCGATCGCTCGGCCCGATCACGCACGAGCTGGCGAATTCTCTCGACGCCGAAGGGCTTGGCGAGAACGAGGTTCGGGACGGTCCTCAAGAAGTCTCTCGCGCGGGTCGTGGTCGCCCCTCCGGTCATGAACACGAAGGCCTGGGCCTGCTGGGGCGCGAGACGCACGACCTCTTCGTAGAGGTCCATGCCGGTCATGTCCGGCATCATGAGGTCGCACAGCACCAGCTCGAACCGGTCTCCGGCCACGATCCGCTCGAGCGCCTGCCTGGCGCCATCGGCCACGACCACGTCGTAGCCTCTGAGCGCGCGGCTCAGTGCCCTTCCAAGCGGCGCCTCGTCGTCCACCACGAGGATCTTCGTCCCGCGACCTCGACTCGCGGTGATCGGCTCCGTAGGGCCGAGCTCCTCCGGGGAGGCGGCGCGCCTGCCGTCGGACGACGCCCTCGTGACTTCACTCACCACGGTTCGGATGCGCTCGGCGCTCTCTCTCGCCTCCGCCAGCGCTTCCCGCGCACCGTTCACCGGGCCCGCGAGGTTCGACGAATCCTTGCCGAGCGCTTCGGCCACCACGTCCAGGTTCGCGATGAGCGTGGCCAGCGAGTTGTTGATCGCGTGCCCGACGTGTGAAGCAAGGCCGTAGGGAGAGCTCGAGGACGCCGGCGCGAGCTCGAGAGGCTCCGCAGGATCATCCGGTGCGGGCCCCCCTTCGACAGCTGGCGCGCGCCGCTCCACCGGCCAAGTATCCCCTGCTTCCACCGCCCCGTCGACGTCCGCCGGCGAGCAGCTTCCTTCTAGAGACTCGTCCCGCCGCGCCACACCTGGCGCCGGGAGTGCAGCGTTCCCTTCAGGAAGGCCGCCAGCACCGGCGCAATCTCGCTGGCCTGGTTGTCGTCCCACTCGTCGGCGCTGATGCCGTCGCGCGGATCGCCGCGGGTATCGACCAGGTAGAACCAGGGCAGCCCCGGCGTCGACATGTGCAGCGCCGAGGCCTCCACGTCGAACTCGGCGACGTCGACGTGCACGAGGCGCACGTTGGCCAGCACCACCTGCAGCGCTGGATCGGGCATCTCGCGGGCGATCTCGACGCACGCCGGGCACGAGGGCGCGATGGTCTCCACGAGCACCGTCTCACCGGCCGTCTTGCCCGCGCGTACCTCGTCGGCGAGCTGCGCCCGCAAGGTCTGCGACGACGAGGGATGCACCACGACCACGTGGATGTGACCCCAGCCGCCTGGCGGGACGAGCGGAGGCGGCGTGGCAGCTGTCGGAGGTGCAGCAGGCGGCATCGGGGATGGCCCCGGGACCGTCACGGACCCCGCCTTGGCCACCGTGAAGATCATGAACCCGACCCAGCACGCGAACAGCAACGAGCCGAGCGATCCCATCACCACGCCCGCCGTGGCCATCCCGATGCCGCCCGTCATCCCGTCGGACCTGCGGACGTCGCGAATCGCGAGAGTGCCGAGGATGATCGCCGGGATGCCCAGCGGGGCCCCCAGCCAGCACATCGTGCCCACCAGCGACAGGATCCCGAGCACCAGCGCCGCGATGGCCTTTCCGTCGGTGGGGGGTACCGGCTGCGTGTGCCAGGCGGGTTGCATCTTCAGGTGACAATAGCGAGGACGCCCTAGGCGCGCTCGCGGGCCAGCCGGATCTTCTCGACGTCGACGCCCGACTTGCGGATGAACTCTCGCGCGACCTCGTTGCCGCCGTGGATGAGGTCCTCGGGCGACCCGCGCGCCGCCATGACCCCCTTGTCGAGCAGGATGGCCTGGTGGGCTATGCGGAAGCAGCTGGCGATGTCGTGGGTGATGACGATGCTCGTGACGCCGAAGCGCCTGCGCGTGTCCTCGATGAGATCGTCCACGGCGCGGCTGGTCAGCGGATCGAGCCCGCTCGTCGGCTCGTCGTAGACGAGGATCGGCGGGTCGAGCATGAGGGCGCGCGCCAGCCCGACGCGCTTGCGCATTCCGCCCGACAGCTCCGCCGGATACTTCGCGAGCGCGCTTTCGTCGAGGCCCAGGATGCGCAGCTTCTCGAGCACCTTGGCCCGCCGCTCGGCGGCGCGCAGCTTGGTGTGCTCGACCAGCGGGAACGCGACGTTGTCGAGCACGTTGATGGAGTCGAGCAGCGCAGCATACTGGTAGACCATCCCGAACTTCATGCGAACGCGGTTGATGTCGCGCTCGCCCATGCCGACGATGTCCTCGCCGTCGATGAAGATGTGGCCGCTGGTCGGCTTCTCGAGCGCGACGATAAGGCGCAAAAGAGTGGTCTTGCCCGCGCCAGAGCCGCCGACGATGCACGTCGTCTCGTTGCGGCGGCACACCATGTCGATCCCCTTGAGGACCTCGGCGTCGCCGAAGCTCTTTCGAACGTCCTGGAGGACGACGATGTCGTCGGTGGGCATCGGCGAGGGATTAGGCTATGCCGCTACTACCATGACCGGCGAGCACCTCGAAGCGATCCTCAAGATGGCGGGCGCAAAGGCCGAAAAAGACGGCTGGATGGCCCTGCCCGAGGGCGGCACCCTCACCCTACACGTGGCCCACGACGGCGCGGGAATGACCATCTCTCGCATCGAGGGCGTCAAGCAAGACGGGGAGCTCGTCTACGCGCGCAACCCCAAGCGCGAGCTCTTCGCGGTAGTTCGAAGCGACGTCTACGCGGTGGCCCTCGACGGCGAGGCCGCGGCGGGCAAGGTCGTCCGCCGAGCCGGGTTCGGCTGAGAGGTGATAGCGCTCGTCCGGGTGCTCGGCGCGCTGCTCGGCATCCTGGCCGGTAGCGTCCTGCGCATCCGGCGGGCCCATGTCGAAGGGGCGATGCGCGCCGCGGGTGTGGCCCAGCCAGCGCGTCAAGCTCGCGGCATGTACGCTTCGCTGGGCGCGTCGGTGTTCGAGTTCCTGTGGATGGCCCTGCGCGGGCCGAGGGCGCTCGAGCACGCGGCGATCGAGCAGGAGTCCGAGACGCGATGGCGAGCTGCCCTGGGCCGGGGAGGCGGCGTGGTCGTGGCGGCCTCGCACACGGGGAACTGGGACCTGGCAGCCTGCGCCATCGCGAGCCGCGGCGAGCTGCTCGTCGTGACCAAGCGCCTGAGCGTCGGGTGGCTCGATCGCTTCTGGCAGTCCACGCGGGCGGCCCTCGGGGTTCGACTCGCCGATGCCTCGGGGGCGCTCGGGCCGTGCCGCGACGTGCTGCGACGGGGCGGGGCGGTGGCCATGATGATCGACCAGGTACCGTCGTCTCCGCGACACGCGGTGCCCGTGGAGTTCCTCGGCCGTCCGGCGCTCGCAGACCGGGCCCCCGCGGTGCTCGCCGCGTCCACAGGGGCGCCGCTGGTCGTCGCCGCGAGCCGCCGGGATGCCCGCGGCCGGCACTGGCTGCACGTGCTGGAGGTCCTGTTGCCTCCGCCGCGCCCGTCTCGCGCGTGGATCGATGAGGCGACCCGGCGAGCCACGCAGCAGCTCGACCTTTTCGTGCGCGCCTACCCCACCCAGTGGCTCTGGATGCACCGCCGGTGGAAGCCTATGCTCGCGGCGCCATGTCCGACCCCCTCGTCATCGCCGGCCGCAGCTTCGACAGCCGCCTGATCGTAGGCACGGGAAAGTACAAGGACGTCGCCGAGACCGAGCGCGCGGTCGACGCGTCGGGCGCCGAGATCGTCACGGTTGCCCTGCGCCGCGTGGACCTGGCAGACCGGTCGAGCGGATCGCTCATGACCCTGCTCGGTCGCAAGAAGTGGGTCGTGATGCCCAACACGGCCGGCTGCTACACGGCGGACGAGGCGGTGCGCACGCTTCGCCTCGCGCGTGAGCTGGGGATCGCCGAGATCGTGAAGCTCGAGGTCATCGGCGATCCGAAGACGCTATACCCCGACAACGAGCAGACCCTCGAGGCCGCGAAGCTCCTGGTGAAGGAGGGCTTCGTGGTGCTGCCGTACTGCATCGACGACCCCATCGTGTGCCGCAAGCTGCAGGAGATCGGATGCGCGGCGGTGATGCCCCTGGCGGCGCCCATCGGCAGCGGCCTGGGGATCCGCAACCCGCACAACCTGCAGATCATCATCGAGCAGGCGAAGGTGCCGGTAATCGTCGACGCCGGCGTCGGCACGGCCAGCGACGTCGCGGTGGCCATGGAGCTCGGCTGCGACGGTGTGCTGGTGAACACGGCGATCGCGCACGCGAGGGACCCCGTGCTGATGGCCGAGGCGATGCGCGAGGGCGTCCGCGCCGGGCGCAAGGCCAGGCTCGCCGGTCGCATGCCCCGCAGCCAGTACGCCAACGCGTCCAGCCCCACCGCGGGTCTCATCGAGTAGATGTTCCTCCGCGCCACCGTCATCGCGGGCGCCGCTGCGCTGCTGTCGACTGCGCCCATGCAGTGCGGGCACACGCCCGACGCCGAGCTGCGGGAGGACGAGACTCCTGGCGACGCGCTCTGGGGGCTTGCCCAGCGGTTCAAGGCCTCCCACGACGACGCCGGGGAGAAGCGAACGCTCGAGTACCTGGTCGAGCGCTACCCGGCGAGCCGGTGGGTGGGCCCCGCGCGCGAGGAGCTGGGCAAGCTCGGGGGGGCGACGCCGTGACCGCGCGGATCATCATCGTGACCGATCCCGTGTTCGGCGACGACGGGATCGTCAAGACCGTCGAAGCGGTGGCGCGGGCAATCCCACGCGGCGGCTTGTGCGTGCAGCTGCGGGACAAGCAGCGGGCGCTGGTCAGCCTGCGGGTCTTCGCGTCGAGGTTGCGCCTGGTGACGCGACAGCTGGGGGCGTCGCTCGTGATCAACGGCGACGCACGACTGGCCCGCGACGTGGGCGCCGATGGGGTGCACCTGGGACGCGGCAGCGGTTCTGTGGCCGATGCCCGGGCCGTGTGCGGCGAGCGCGCGTGGGTGAGCGTGTCGGCGCACTCGGACAAGGCGGTGCGCGCCGCGCTGAAGGACGGGGCGACGGCGGCGCTCGTGAGCCCCGTGTTCGAGTCGCGACCGCCCTCGGTGTACGCTGAGGTGAAGGAGGGCAGGGGCCTGGACGCCCTGCGCTCTGCCCGGGCCATCGCCGGAGACAAGATGCTCATCTACGCCCTCGGCGGTGTCGACGCCGACAACGCGCGGGCATGCGCCGAGGCGGGGGCCGACGGGGTGGCGGTCGTGAGGGCCCTTCTGGCTTGCCCGGAGCCGGGGCTAGTAGGCCGGGCGATGCATGACGCGCTGGCGTCGCGCTGATAACGTGGGGGAGGTCATGATGAACTATGACGAGTCGCTGAAGGTCACCTGCCAGCTGCTCCGGCGCCACGTCCAGGGCCCCAACGCCTCGCGCGAGATCCAGCCGTCGGACCACATCCAGAAAGACCTGGGGCTCGACAGCCTCGGTGTGATGGAGCTCGTGTCCGACGTCGAGACACGGTTCAACGTGAGCATCCCCAGCGAGATGTTCGACAAGATCGAGACCGTGGGAGACGTCGCGAAGGCCGTCACGCAGCTGCAGAAGTCCTAGCTTGCGGCTGGCCGTGGGCGCCATTTCGGCCCGACTGCTGGTGTGTGCGGGCATCGCGATCGCGTCGTGCTCCTGCGAGCCCGCGCACCCTGCGCGATCCGCCCAGCACGCCGCGCCGAGTCGTGCACCCGCGTTTGCATCGCAGCGCAGCAAGCCAATCTACGACCAGGTGCTCGCGGGGATGCGCGCCATCGACGTGCTTCGCGGCTCGCCGATGACCGAGGCGCTCGCGACCGACCTCGGCTTCAAGTGCGCCGACCTGCGCGAGATGCGTCGAAGCCTGGAGGCAGAGCCCGACCCCGTGGTCTGGCGACTGCGGAGCGACGTCGACAGGACCTGCGCGTTCGACGTCCCGATCGCGAGCGCGCTCCTCGAGATCGACGTCATCGAGCGCAAGCGCGCGGGCGACTCGACCGCCAGCATCGACCGCGAGTGCCGCGCGCTGAAGCTGGCCATCGACGATCTCGGCGCGGCCTACGTCGGCAACCCGAAGTCGTCGGACGTCATCGCGAAGGACCTCACGTACTGCGGGAGCACCGACACGGTGCGCCGCGTTCCGTGAGCTTTGGAGGCGGCGGCCGCGTTCGCGACCGCTCAGTCTTCCAGCGGCCCGATGTCCTCGCCCGACAGCACGTAGAACGCCTCCCCGTACTCCTTGAGGAGCGCCAGGGCCTTGTCGAGGTCCTCCTGCGTGTGGCCGCGCGTCACGTTCACGCGCAGCCGCTCCTCCCCCTGCTTCACCGACGGGTACGTCAGGGGCACCATCATCACCCCGCACTCGAGCAGCGCGACGTGCATGAACAGTGTCTTGCGCTCTTCGCGGCACATGACCGGCATGATGTGCGTGTTGCTCGCGCCCAGATCGAACCCTGCCTCGACCAGCTTGCCGCGGAAGTACTTGGACTTCTGGTGCAGCTCGGCGACCAGCTTCTCGCCGTCGCTCTCGACCATGTCGAGGCACGCGTGCGCAGCCGCGACGATGGGCACCGGGAGCGATGCGCTGAACAGGAAGCTGCGCGCGGTGTGCTTGATGTACTCCACGACCTCGCCCGACCCGAAGAGCAGCCCCCCGATGCCGCCGAAGGTCTTGCTCAGCGTGGAGACGACCACGGGGATCTTACCCTCGAGGTGCATCGCCTCGGCCGTGCCCCGGCCGTTGGTTCCCATCGTGCCGCTGCCGTGCGCGTCGTCGACCACGAGCACCGCCCCGTGCCGGCCGCAGATCTCGACGAACTCGGCGAGGTTCGCGGTGTCGCCGTCGAGCGAGTAGACGCCCTCGACCACGACGAGCGCGTTCTTGCGCTCGCGCGTGCTCAGGATGCGCTCGAGGCTCTTGGCCGAGTTGTGGTTGAAGAAGCGGACCTCGGGCCCGTTCTTGGGCACTCCCGCCGCGAGGAAGGTGCCGTCGAGAATGCAGGCGTGGCTGTACGCGTCGAGGACCAGCGTCGTGTCCTTGTCAGCCAGCGACACGATGGTGCCGAGCATGGCCTGGTACCCGGTCGTGAAGAGCAGGCAGCTCTCGAAGCCCGCCCACTTGGCGAAGCGCCGCTCGAGCTCGACGTGCTCGCCGGTGGTCGCCTGCGGTCGCGACGACGACAGCCCGCACGCGTACTTCTCGACGGCGCGGATGGCGGCCTCCTTGACCTTCGGGTGATTGGTCAGCCCCAGGTAATCGTTCGAGCTGAAGTTGATGATGTCCTTGCCGTCGATCTGCGTGTGCAGCCCGCCGCGCTGCATCTCGCGGAAGTACGGGTAGACCTGCTTCTCGCGGGCCTGTCGCACGCGCGCCAGCTCGGCGTGGGCCTTCTCGTCGATCCAGCTGCCACTCACCTGGGTGCTCCATTTCGCCGCGGCGACCATGGCCGCGCGCCTCTGCAAGAGGCGGTCCTATTAGCCTGAGTGGGCGCGCATGACGAGCGCCGAGGCATTGCCGTAGTACCCGAGGCAGGTGACGAGGGCGGTGCGCGGCTGGGTGCGAACGGTGCCGCGCACCCCGTAGCTCTTTGCGCCGTCGCGGAGCACGGCGATCGCCGCGAGCATGCCGAGGGCGCCTCCGGCGCCGAGCGTCTCGCCCAGGGCGAGCTTCGGGGCGATCACCCACGGATCGCCCAGGGCGCGGGCAACTGCGACCAGCTCGGCCTCGTCGAACGCCCGCAGGCCCGAGACACCCGAGACGACGACGTCGACGTCGCGCGGGGACGCACCCGCGTCGGCCAGCGCTCCGGCGATCGCCTGCTCCATGGCCTCGGTCGAAGGGTGCAGCAGCGTCGCGTCGCCATCGGGCGGGCTGAAGTACGTGCCGAAGCCCACGGCCTGCGCGAGCACCTGGGCCGAACGGGCCGCCGCTCCCTCCATGGTCTCGAGCGCGACGATCCCCGCGCCCTCCCCGAGCGTCGCGCTCTCGCCCGCGACCGCGAGCCTCTGGAACGCCACGTGGAGCGGCTCGCTCATCGACTCCACCCCGCCCACCAGGATCGCCTTGGCGCGCCGCTGCTCGAGCATCGCGTCGGCGCACGCGAGGGCGTCCAGTCCGCCGCAGTTGCCGTCGCAGACGCTCACGTTGAGGGCGCGGATGTCCTCCCAGATGCTGGCGTATCCGGCGGCGCTGTTGGCGACCGTGAGCGGAAAGCGCGACGGGTTGATGTAGCGGGCGTCCTCGAGGGTGGCGACCTTGTGCAGCTCGGCGATCGCCTCGAGCGAGCCGTAGGCGTTGGACACGACGATGCCGACGTCCTCGCCGGTCACCCCGGTCCATGCGCCTTCGCGCTTGAGCCCCGCCTCGTGCAGCGCCAGGCGGCTCGACACGACGAGCAGCTTCGTCAGCCGGTCGAGCGAGCGCAGCCCCTTGTCGCCGAGGTACTTCGTGGGGTCGAACCCAGGCACCTCGACCTTGCCGTCGACCGCCGATGCGGGCTTGCCGTCGCGCATCCCCTCGAGAAACGCCGCCCAGCCGACGCCGAACGCGCTGGCCGTGCCGATGCCCGTGATCGCGCGCGGCTTCATGACGCCTCGCGTGGCTCCGGTAGGACTCCCGGCTTCGCGAAGAGGGCCACGGCGTTGTACCCGCCGAAGGCGAGCGAATTGTTGACGACGATGTCGGCCTCGCCGCGACGCGGCTCGTTGGCGACGACGTTCAGATCGCACTCCGGATCGGGCGTCTCGAAGCCGATCGTGGGCGGGTAGATGCCGGTCTCCAGCGTGAAGATGCAGCCGATCGCCTCGATCGCGCTGGCGGCGCCCATGCAGTGGCCGATCATGCTCTTCATGCTCGAGATGGGCACCCGCCGCTCGCCGAACACATCGCGCACGACCTTGGCCTCGGCGGCGTCGTTGTGGCGCGTCCCGGTGCCGTGGGCGTTGATGAAGTCGACGTCCTCGGATGACAGACCCGAGCGCTCGATCGCGGCGCGCATCGCCGAGATGCTCCCGGCCGCGGTCGGGTGCGGGCGCGTGATGTGATACGCGTCGCACGACAGGCCGTAGCCGCCGACCTCGGCCTGTGCCCTCGCGCCCCGGCGGACCGCGTGCGCCTCGCTCTCGAGGATCAGAAGGCCCGCGCCCTCGCCGAGCAGCAGCCCCTGGCGATTGAGGTCGAACGGCTGGCACTTCTCCGGTGCCATCGCGGCGAGCCGGACGAAGCCGCTGAACTGCAGCTCCTGGATCAGCTCCGCCGCGCCCGTGACGACGACGTCGGCCCGCCCCGATCGAATCAGGTCGGCCGCGAAGCCGATGGCGTAGTTGCCCGCGGCGCATGCCGCCGGCAGCGTGAGGACCATGCCGCGGGCGCCGAGCGCGCGGGCCACG
>Ga0209415_10016852_pt1 | contig 11689 bp, 8 predicted proteins | sample PeaSoiSIISIP2007_FD_187696 | JGI IMG/M metagenome (GOLD analysis project Ga0209415, IMG submission 187696) | Peat soil microbial communities from Weissenstadt, Germany - SII-SIP-2007 (SPAdes) (version 2) | ecosystem: Environmental > Terrestrial > Soil > Wetlands > Peat | place: Germany... | reverse complement strand
CTTGGGCAGGAGGCCAAGCTGTCGTACTCGGCGCACGCGCTGATCGAGAACCGCAACGGTCTTGCTCGTCGCCTTCCAGATGGACGAAGCCGACGGGCGCGCCGAGCGGCGCAGCGCTCTCGAGATGCTCGACGAGAGCCTTTCGGGCGAGTGGCACGTTACCGTCGGAGGAGACAAGGGCTACGACACGAGAGACTTCGTGAAAGCCTGCCGGATGCGGAAGCGTTGGCTGATCGCGTAGCCGGGCTGGCGTGTCGTTCGTTCATCGATGGCTGAGCGCCGCCGCGTGTGGGCGTTCTGTGCGACGTGCGGCGCTAGAGGCCGCGGCGCCGTTCGAGCCTTGCGGTGACCGGGGCCTTTGCATTCGTGCTCAGCTATTTCATGCTCGAATGGGACCTCGCCTGGCGGCCATGACCTATCCGCCGCATGTATGCGGGGCGCGGCACGTCGAGAAGGAAGTCTTCGCGCTGACGTGGGCACATTCCGGTCCTTTGTTCCGGACGACAATTACGATTTGTAATGAGGGACACGCTGCCGCGTCGAACGATCTCCACTGAGGGCGCCTCGTCCCGCCTCGACGGGGCTGGTCCTTTGCGCGAGGATCTGTCGGGACCGGGGCGCGCTCCGTCGTGGCGCCTCCGCTCGGCGTCGCGCGATCGCCGCCGCTTGGTGGCGCGAAACTTGTTAGCGGCCGGCACCCGTGCACGTCTTGCTCCTGGGCGACGGCGCGAGTGTCGATGCTCTGGCCAAGGCGCTCGATCCCGCCGAATTCCACGTGACCGTCGCGACGCGACCGACGGTGGTGTCGCCCTCCGATCTCGGGGCGTTCGCCGCCATAGTGATGGGCCCCGACGGGCCGCTCGACGTGAGGGAGCACGATTGCCGTGAGCTTCGGAACGCCGGCCATTCGGGCGCCATCCTCGCCCTCTGCGCTGGGCCTCCCGAGGGAGAGCGCCTCCTCGAAGCGGGCGCTGACGACTTCATGCCTGCCCCGTACGATTCCCTCGAGCTCGCGACGCGAATCAGGGCGAGCGTGCGCCGGATCACGTCGCGGTCGCACTTGCGCTGGGGCTCTATGGATCTCGATCGGGTCGCGCGCGTCGTGCGCGTCGACGACGTGCGCATCGCGCTGAGCGCGCGCGAGTGCGAGCTCTTGGCATGCCTCATCGAAGAAGGGGGACGGGTCGTCTCTCGCGCTCGGTTGAGGGAGCGCGTCTGGCAGCGAAGAGAGGATCGTGGAACGAACCTCGTCGAGGTGTATTTGAGCCGACTACGTGACAAGCTGGGTGCGCACGCCATCGTGATCGAGACCGTGCGCCGGGCTGGCTACCGGCTCCGCCGCTGAGTCGAGCGGCCCGGGCGCATTGCAGCGCCGTAATCCCACGGCGCATTTCAGAATTGTCATGTTTTTGGCGTGCTCAATGCTTGCGCGGGGCGGCGTGCGTTCCGCGCAAAGCGCCACCGGTGCCCCGGCCGAACGAGGCGACCCCGCGACTCGTCCGTCGGCCAGCGGCTCGTCCGCTCGGCCGGTCGGCTCCGCGTATTGGGTGAGCGGCTGGCCCGAGCTGGTCGCGGAGTGGCATCCCCACCGCAACGGAGGGCTCGACCCGCGTCAGGTATCGCACGGGTCCGGGCGCAAGATCTGGTGGAGGTGCCCGAAAGGGCCCGATCACGAGTGGCGGGCGACGGTGAACAACCGAGTCGCGGGGAAGACGGGCTGCCCTTTCTGCGCGGGCCGCCTCCCCTCGGTGACGAACAGCCTCGCGACCCAGCGCCCGGACCTGGCCCGCCAGTGGCACCCGACCAAGAACCATCCGCTCACGCCGAACCGCGTCGTGGCCGGGTCCGAGCGGCGGGTCTGGTGGAAGTGCCCCGTGGCGCGCGACCACGAGTGGTTGGTCTCACCGCACGCGCGCCTTCGTGTGGAGGGAGGCTGCCCGTTCTGCATTGGCCATCGGGTCTCGAAGACCAACTCGCTCGCCTCGACCGAGCGGCGCATCGCTCGCGAGTGGCACCCGACGAAGAACGGTGCCCTCACGACGCGTAACGTGGTCGCCGGCTCGGCGCGCGTCGTCTGGTGGCGGTGCCGCAAGGCCTCCGACCATGAATGGCAGGCGTCGATCGCGAACCGGTGCCTTCGAGGGTCCGGGTGCCCGTTCTGCGTCGGCCGAAGGGCGTCCCTCGGGCACTGCCTGGCGACAACCTATCCCGCGATCGCGCGCGAGTGGCACCCGACCCGCAACGGCGATCTGACGCCGGCGGCCGTCACGCCCCATGCGGCGCTAGTCGTGTGGTGGGTCTGCGCCGCAGGCCACGAATGGCGCTCCCGCGTCGCCCAGCGCACCCGCCGGGGGAACCGGTGCGCCGTGTGCGCCGCCTCGCCACGCGTTCGGATGCCTGTGGCGATGGACGCTGGCTCGCGGGCAGGCCACGGCGGGCTTCACCTGCGACGCGAGCACCGCCGCCTCGAGCAGACGCTGGTCCTGCTGGCGGGCGACCCGGAGGTCGACCGCCCGATCCTCGCGCGGATCATGGCAGACGTTGCGGCGAACCTCGCGACCAAGGAGGCGCTCGTGTACCCGGTCGTCGAGGGGGCAGAGCAGCGGCCCCTGCTCCGCCAGCGCGAGATGCACCAGCGCATCCGGATCCTGCTCTCCAAGGCTCTGCGGTGTCGGGCCGGACTCCGCTGGCCTTGCCTGCATAACCTGAGCTTCACCTTCCGGGAGCACACCCGGGTCGTGGAGCAGGAGATCCTGCCCGTGCTCGAGTGCGCGCTGGCCGCTCCCGCCCTCTCGGCGCTTGAGGGGCGCATGCGCGAGTTTCGCGCCCGCTCGCTCGAGGTCGGCTTTGGTCTCGTGGGGCCCAGCGGTTCGCGGAGCGCCCCGCGCGATCGACGCTCGCGAGCCTAGTGCGCGCTCGGCTCGATGGCCTGCGCGGGGTTGTCGTAGCGCCACGTTCGGAGGATCTTTCCGGACGCGATCTCGCAGACGTCGACGACCTCGAGCCGAACCACCTTGTCGCGCTGAAAAGGAATCGAGCCGAGAGGCCCGAGCAGCTCGCCCGCGAGGGTGTACTCGACGACGGCGAACGGGCCGACGCCCCACGCGTTGAGGACGGTCGTGTCGAGCTGACCGATCGCCTTCCGGGCGGACTTGAAGTACGCCCGCGCCTCCGCCTGGCCCTTGGCGGGTGCTCGTTCGAGCGTCTGCAGCTCGGTGGCGTCGGCCATCGCCGCGACGTAGTCGGCCTCCTTGTTGCTCTCGAGCGCGTCGAGCGCCCTACGGACTAGCGCCACGTTCGCCATCTCGTCGCTCGAGCCGGTCTGCTCGACCACCTGCGGTTCGCCCGACGGAGGAGTGGCGGGCGGCAGCGCGAGCAGCTCCTTCGGCCCCACGCCGAGCTGCGCCTTGACGACCGCGACGTCGAAGTACACGTGCACGTCCGTGATGCTGCCGTCGTCCTTCGTCCAGAGCAGCGTCAACCCCTTGAAAGAGACGGGCTTCTTGGTCGGCGCGACCCCCAGCCAATCCCGCGCTTGTGTCGCCGCCATCGTCCACTCGACGGTTTGCTCTCCCGGCGTCCGCCAGACGCGGCTCAGCGCGACCTTGCGTTGGTCGAACGCGCCGAGCAGGGCGTCGTGGGCGCGCAGCACCGAGTCACGGCCGTGCGTCTCATCCATCCCGGCCGCGTCGAAGTGCGCCTCGTCCTCCAGAAGGGGACCGAGCTGGGCGAAGCCGGCGGAGCCGAGCGCGGCGGCGTAGAGGGCCGGCAAGGCGCGCTCCTTCGCGGTGGCGACGTCCTTGGTCGTCTCGGGGACCGGCCGTGGCTCGAGCGACTGCCAGTCGACCGGCGCGGGCGGCGGCCGTTCGACGGTTTCGCCCGAGCAGCTGGCCAGCGCCACGCACATCAGGGTCACGGACGTTCGGCGTGCTCCCATCGTCGGGTGTCTCCTTTCACCGCCTCAGAACGCGTAACCCATCGACAGGAGCAGCCTCGGGTAGAGCCGGCGGTTCGCGTAGATCGAGGCGGGCAACTGCTGGTCGGGAATGGACTTGGTCGTAAACGTGTACTGCAAGCCCCCCCCCACGCTCACGGCGACGGCGTCGGCGACGAGCGCCTCGTAGCCGACGTCCGCTGCGACTCCGACATCGCCGAACTGGGTCTGGACGCCGTTGCCCGCCGTCGCCGTGATGTCGGCGAGGAGCAGCGACGGGCCTGCGAAGAAGCCGCGGGGGCCGCCTTTGCCGGCATAGTAACGATACCCGAGCTCCCCGCCGAACCCCTTGAAGGACTGCGGCAGGACGTTGAGCGTGTACGGCAGCGCGTTGCCCGCGCCATCGACGTTCGTCGCGTACGGAACAGTGCTCGCCCACGTGTAATAGGGGCTCACGATCAGTGCGTGGTGGTCGCCCGGCGCGACGACAACGTTGGCGCTCAGGCGGTCGATGAAGAGGCCCAGCGGGTTCCACTCGAGCGTGAGCGTCTTGTGAGCCTCCGGGACGTCGCGGAGCACGACGTCGACGGGCGGCGGCGCGTCCCCGATCGCGGCGCGCGCCGTGGTGAAAGCGGCCGCGAGAAGCCCGGCGACGAGAGAGGTTCGGGTCATGGGCGTCGGCTGGTGGCAAGGTCTGTGCTAGCGCCGGCGTCATGCGCGCTCCGGTTGCTTTCCTCGTCTGGGTCGCCGCCCTGGCGTATCCGCGACTCGCGCCCGCCGACGATGGCGGCGGAAGAATCGACGCAGCGGAGCGCGATGCCGTCGGGGATGCCTGCGACGATTGCGCGGATGCGGCCGCGCCTGCGCCCGTCGTCGCGTGCGACGGGGGCCTCTGCGACACGCTGCAGGGTCGCCCGAGTTGCGCGATGACCCCGTCGCCGATGAACGTCGGAGGCCTCGAGTTTGCGTGCGTGGGCGGCGTCGGATGGGTCGCTCTCGCGCGCCTGCGCCGGCGCGGCAGGCGCGGGGCGTAGCGTCCTTCTTCGGTGGGTCACGGGCACCACTTTGTCCCGTCCGAGCTCCGCCGAGCTGATGGCCGTCGCGGTTAATATGCAATCATTTCAAACTGTAATATTTATACTTAGCGTCGGACGATTCCCAACTACGAAGGGGTGCCCTGTCCCACTGCGCTCATCCGGAAAGGGCGGCTCGCCCCATCGGCCCGCGATTTCGCGAGTGTTTCGTTCGACACGAGCGAGCGTCGCCGACGAGCTGGGCAGCCTGGTGCATCTGTTGCTTTGGGCGCCCGCCATGTCCGTGCGGTCCTTCTGGTCGAAGGTCCTGGTGCTCGTCGCCGTCTGTGCGGGCACGGGCGTGGCGCGTGCGCAGGTGGAGCTGCCCGCGTCGACGGAGCTCCCGCAGACGCTGAGTTTCGAGGACGCCGAGCGCATCTTCCGGGCGCGCGGCCTCGAGCTCTTGATCGCGGAGGCCGCCGTGCGAAACGCGGAGGGCGCGGTCAAGATCGCCGGAGCCGTCCCGAACCCCGTCGTGAGCGGCGGCCTCGGCTACGCGTTTACGTACACGTCGAACGACCCGAGCTGCCGCTACACCGGGCCGACGACGATCCCGGCGAACTACGTGCGGTGCACGAACCAGATCTGGAGCGTCGGCGTCTCCGACTCCGCCGCCATCGAGGACTCGCTGTCGGGCAAGCGCGACCTTCGGTTAAAAGTGGCCCGCAACGCGCTCGCCGCCGCCAAGATGGCGCGGGTCGACGCGGAGAGGACGCTCCGGTTTCAGGTCGCATCGGCCTACCTGCAAACCGCGCAGGCGTCGCTCGCGTACAAGTTCGCGAAGGAGGTCGCCGCGTCGAACACGACGATCCTCGACAAGTTCAAGATCAAGTTCGCGACAGGGGCCATCAACGACGGCGACCTCGCGCGCATAGAAACGCAGAAGGCCGAGTCGGATCAGGCGGTCGACACGGCCGGCTACCAGCTTCGCCAGAGTCACGTGGCGCTGGCGTTCCTGCTGGGCGTGCGCGGCGAGGTGCCTGACTTCGACGTCGACACCAAGGTACTCGATTTCCGAGTCCCCGGTCCCCTTGCCGACGCGAGCGAGGTCGGACTGCTCCGGTCGGCTTTCGACCACCGCCCGGACCTCATCGCGGCGGGGTACTCCAAGGCCTCGGCCGAGTCGCAGCTGGCGCTCGTGAAGCGGCAGAGGTTTCCGGACATCACGCTCTCGGTCAACTACGCCCAGGGCGGCTACGGGGGCACGGGGACCAATACGGCGCTGCAAACGCCGCTGTTCACCTTCGGGGTGTCGGCCCCGCTGCCCGTGTTCTACCAGCTGAACGGCGAGCAGAAGCAGGCGCAGGCCCAGGCCGACACGACCCGCCTCCAGGAGGCGCAGGCCGTCAAGCAGGTCGTCAGCGACGTGGACACGGCCTTCGCCGCGCTGCAGGGCGCCAAGGCCCTCGTCGTTCGCATGGAGAAAGGCGAGCCCGAGGCAAGGGTCCGTCCCATTTTGGAGAGCGCCAAGGCCGCGCTCGACATCACGCGACTGCAATACGAGAAGGGCGCGGCGAGTCTGTCGGACTTCTTGCTCGCGCTGCAGACGTACATCGCGACCAAGGTCGAATACTTCGGAGATCTGACCAACTACTGGACCTCAGTCTGCCAGCTGGAAGAGGCGGTCGGGAGGGATCTCCGCCAATGAGCCTCCTGGGAGCGTCGTCGGGGGTCCGAGGTCACGGTTGGGTGCCTGCGGTCGTGGCCGCGGTCGCGGGCGCGTCGCCGGCCGGCTGCTACACCTCCCAGGCCGCGTCGGGATCCCCCGAGCGGACGCCGCCGGGGCAGGTGTGGCTGACAGCGCAGCAGGTCGCGGACGCGAAGATTGAGGTCGCCGCGGTGGGCGATCAGGTGATCGACGACTCGGTCGTCACGAGCGGGATGGTGACGCTCGAGGACACCCGCACCGGCCACGTTTTCTCTGCGGTGACCGGACGGGTCGTGAAGATCGACGCCGAGCTCGGTCAGCGGGTGAAGAAAGGCGACGTGCTGGCCGTCCTCGAGTCGCCGGACATCGGTAGCGCGGTGAGCGACTCGCACAAGGCGCAGGCCGACCTCATCGCCGCCGAGCACGACCTGCGGCGAAAGAAGGAGCTCTTCGAGCAGCACGCCGCCTCCGAGGCCGACGTCGAGACGGCGGAGGACACGCGCCGGACGGCGAAGGCGGAGCTCGAGCGCGCCCGCGCGAAGCAGTTCCTCCTGCACGTCGGCAACGTGGACTCGGTGACTCAGACGTTCGCGCTGTCCGCGCCGGTCGACGGCGAGGTGCTGATGCGGAACATCAACCCGGGCATCGAGGTGCAGGGCCAGTACAGCGGTGGGGCGAGCCAGGAGCTGTTCACCATCGGCGAGCTCGATCGGGTCTGGGTTTTCGGCGACGTCTACGAGATCGACATGCCGCGCGTGCACGTCGGGGCGCCCGCGCAGGTCACCCTCGTGGCGTACCCCGGCAAGGTGTTCGACGGAAAGGTCGACTGGATCAGCGGGGGCCTCGACCCCAACACGCGCACCGCCAAGGTCCGGTGCACGTTCGCGAACCCCGACAGGACCTTGCGTCCCAGCATGTATGCGACGGTCCGGATCGGCGTGGACGAGCGAAAGGCCCTCGCCATCCCGCGCAACGCCCTCGTCCGGCTCGGCGAATACAAGGTCGTCTTCGTGCAGCTGCCGGACCGGACCGGCAAGAGCGGGTTCGAGCGCATCCCGATCGACATCGACGAGGAGGCCACGCGGCCGTGGCTCCAGGTCCGGCACGGCCTCGAGGCGGGCCAGCGCGTGGTCGTGAGCGGCGCCGCGGCGCTCTCGCAGAAGCTTTGACTCCATGAAACACGCCCTCTTCGTCTCGGCAGTCGCGTGGCTCACGGGAGTCGCGTGCCACGCGAAGCCCGTCCGCCACGAAGACCCGTCCACGCAAGCCCCGTCAGGCCAGGTGTGGATCACCCCCGAGGAGGTTCAGGAAGCCAAGATCGACGTGGCGACGGTCACCGAGCAGGACCTCGACGACACGATCCTCACGGCGGGCACCGTCACGCTCGACGACCGGCGCACCGGCCACGTCTACTCACCCGTCACCGGCCGGGTCATCCAGATCCTCGCGCAGCTCGGTCAGCACATGAAGAAGGGCGAGCCGCTCGCCACGATCGAGTCGCCCGACGTCGGAAGCGCCGTGAGCGACGTGCACAAGGCCGAGGCCGAACTCATCGCCGCCGAGCACGACTTCAAGCGCAAGAAGACCCTCTTCGAGCAGAAGGCGGGATCGGCCGCCGACCTCGAGACCTCCGAGGACACGCGCCGGCGGGCCAAGGCGGAGCTCGAGCGCGCCCAGCAGAAAGAGCTGCTCCTTCGGGTCGGCAACGCCGATGCCGTCAGCCAGGCGTTCACCCTCGTGTCGCCGGTCGATGGCGAGGTACTGATGCGCAACATCAACCCCGGCATCGAGGTGCAGGGGCAGTACAGCGGCGGCAGCGCGCAGGAGCTCTTCACCATCGGCGAGCTGAATCGCGTGTGGGTGATCGGGGACCTCTACGAGATGGACCTCGCCCGCGTGAAGGTCGGGTCGAGCGCGTCGGTGACCGTCGTCGCGTACCCGGAAAAGAGGTTCGACGGAAAGGTCGACTGGGTCAGCGGCTCGCTCGACCCGACGATGCGGACCACGAAGGTGCGCTGCACGTTCGACAACCCGGGCGAGATACTCCGGCCGATGATGTACGCGACTGTCCAGATCTCGGTCGATCAGAAGCGGACACTCGCGGTTCCGCGCAACACCATCCTGCGCCTCGGCGACGACAAGATCGTGTTCGTCCAGGTCGGCGAGCAGAACGGCCTCGTCCAGTTCAAGCGGACGGCCATCGACGTCGACGAGGGCGAGTCGAGCCCGTGGCTCGAGGTGAAGTCGGGCCTCGACGCCGGGCAGAAGGTCGTCGTCAACGGGGCCATCCTTCTCTCCTCCATGCTCTAGCCGTCGGCGTGCCTCGGACCCCACCATGATCCAACGAATCGTCGCGTTCGCTCTCCGGATGCCGTTCGTCGTCTTCTCGGGCGCCATCCTGCTCGTCGTCGTCGGCCTGGCTGCGTACAAGCAGCTAGACATCGAGGCGTATCCGAACCCGTGCCCGCCCCTCGTCGAGGTGCTGACGCAGCCGCCCGGCTGGAGCGCCGAGGAGACCGAGCGCTACGTCACCATCCCGCTCGAGATCGGCTTCGCGGGGATGCCGGGCCTCGATCACACGCGCAGCTTCTCACTGTTCGGGCTGAGCGACGTGAAGTGCTACTTCACGTGGGCAACGCCTTACAGGGACGGTCGGCAGGAGGTGATCAACCGCCTTCAGTTCGTCTCGCTCCCCGTGGGGCTCCAGGGCCAACTCTCGCCGTGGAACGCCATCGGCGAAGTCTTCCGCTACCGCGTCGTCGGCAAGGGCTACACCCTCAAGGACCTGAAAACGGCCGAGGACTGGATCCTCGAGCGCCAGTTCAAGCGCGTCCCGGGCGTCATCGACGTGACCAGCTACGGCGGGGAGAGCAAGCAGTACCACGTCGAGGTCGATCCCTATCGCCTCCGTGGGCACGGCACGACGCTCACCCAGCTCGAGACCGCGATCCAGAATGCCAACCAGAACGTCGGCGGCCAGCGCCTCTTCATGGGCGAGCAGAGCTACGACATCCGCGGCATCGGTCTGCTCGGCGCGCGCAGCGGCTACCAGGTGCACGACATCGAGAATGTCGTCATCGCCGAGCAGAAGGGCACACCCGTGCGGGTGCGCGATGTCGCCGACGTCAACATCGGCTACGCGCCGCGCCTCGGGATCGTCGGCTACAACGAGGACCCCGACATCGTGCAGGGTATCGTGCTCATGCGCTACGGCGCCGAGACGCCCTCGACCCTCGAAGGGATCTACAAGCGTCTCGACTACATCCGCGACAACCATGTCCTGCCGCCCGGCATGGACATCGAGCCGTACTACGACCGCGGAGCGCTCGTTCACGTCACGACGCACACCGTGCTCGAGAACCTCATCGTCGGGATGGTCCTCGTCTCGATCGTGCTCCTGCTGTTCCTCGGGCACACGCGGGCGGCGCTCATCACCGCGCTGAACATCCCCCTGGCGCTGCTCATCGCGTTCTGCGGGCTCGTCGGCACGAACACGTCCGCCAACTTGATCTCTCTCGGCGCGGTCGACTTCGGCATCGTCGTCGACTCGACGGTCATCATGATGGAGAACATCTTCCGTCACATCGGTCCGCACGGGAAGGGGACGATGGTCGAACGCATCGAGCAGAGCTCGCGCGAGGTCGCGACGCCGATGACGTTCTCCACGTTGATCATTGGCGTGGCATTCTTGCCGCTGTTTACGATGACAGGCGTCTCGGGAGTCATCTTCGCGCCGATGGCCCGCACGTACGCGTTCGCGATCGGCGGCGCGATCTTTCTCGCCCTGACGCTTACGCCGGTGCTCGCGTCGAAATTCGTCCCGGCGCAATCGGAAGAGTCCGAGAGCCGGATCATGCGTGTCCTCCACCGGGTCTACGCGCCGGCGTTCGACCTTGCGATGAAGTACCCGAAGGGGGCGCTCGCCTTCAGCGTCTTCCCGATCGTGCTGTGTGCGGCGCTCTTTCCGCTGCTGGGGCGCGAGTTCATGCCCAAGCTCGAGGAAGGGAACTTCTGGATCCGCGCGACCCTGCCCATGTCGATCTCCCTCGATCAGAGCGCGAAGTACGTAGGGCGCATGCGGTCGATCCTGCGGGGCTGTCCCGCGGACCCTGCCGTTCCTTGCGACGACGCCCACCGCAAGCACCCCGAGGTCGTCACGGTGGTCTCCCAGCTTGGTCGACCCGACGACGGCACGGACGTCTCAGGCTTTTACAACATCGAGTTCTTCGCTCCGCTCAAGCCCTTCGATGAGTGGCCGCGCGGCCTCACCAAGGAGAAGCTCACCGAGGAGATCAACGGCGAGCTGTCGAAGGCCTTTCCGGGCGTGGTCTTCAACTTTTCGCAGTACATCAGCGACAACGTCGAAGAGGCGATTAGCGGGGTCAAGGGCGAGAACTCGGTGAAGGTCTTTAGCCAGGACCTCGAGAAGAACGAGGCCATCGCCGAGGGCATCGTCGAGGTGCTCGGGAAGGTGCAGGGCGTCGCGGACCTCGGGCACTTCAAGTCGCTTGGTCAGCCGAGCATCAAGATCACGCCCCAGCGGGACGCTTGCGCCCGCTACGGTCTGAACACAGGCGACATCGACGCAGTCGTCCAGGCGGCCATCGGTGGTCAGGCCGTCACCGAGGTGTACGAGGGCGAGAAGTTCTTCGACCTCACGGTCCGGTGGAAGCCGCAATACCGGATGAGCCTGGAGGCCATTCGCGAGATCACCGTGGCGACGCCCGACAACTCATACGTGCCGCTCGGGCAGCTCGCGGACATCCGGACGGTGGAGGGGCCGGCGATGATCTACCGCGAGGACGGCGTGCGCTACAGCCCGGTCAAGTTCAGCGTTCGCGGAAGGGACCTCGCGAGCACGATCGCGGACGCGCAGGTGGCCATCGACCGCGAGATCCCGCGCTGCGACAAGGCGCCGGCCGGCTGGACGAAACTCTGTCGCCCGTATGACTGCCGCCTCGAATGGGCGGGCGAGATCAACGAGCTGCACGAGGCCGAGGGTCGACTGAAGATCATCATCCCGCTCACGATGCT
>Ga0209415_10016851_pt1 | contig 11689 bp, 9 predicted proteins | sample PeaSoiSIISIP2007_FD_187696 | JGI IMG/M metagenome (GOLD analysis project Ga0209415, IMG submission 187696) | Peat soil microbial communities from Weissenstadt, Germany - SII-SIP-2007 (SPAdes) (version 2) | ecosystem: Environmental > Terrestrial > Soil > Wetlands > Peat | place: Germany... | reverse complement strand
TTGGATCTTCGCCGCCTTACTCACCACTTTCTTCCCGAAGATGGTCTCCGCCTTCCCGATCGGCTACGTCTTCTCGTTTTTTGCCGGCATGATGGTGCTCCAGCTTCTCTGGGTAAAGACAATGGTTCCGGAGACGAAAGGCGCGTCGCTGGAGCAGATCCAGAGACAACTGGGAATCGAATAAGGGGCCCACTTCTCGCAAAGTGCGTGAGAAATGGGGCACCTAAGTTTGTTGCGCTGGGCTAATCTGCGCCGCCCTCGCGTGGTGGATTTCTCCCGACAAATAAAGTTTGCGGGGATGCCTCGGCGAATCTCGCAAGGGCCGGAAATCCGGTATACCCCCCTCCCCCCGATCTATTGGAATCATCGGATTAGCGCCAAAACGACAACTGATCTATTTGGCTCAATCAGTTGTGGGCAAAATCTTGATGTCAAAGAGCTTAGGGGACGATCCGTGGGGACGAGTTGGCTTGTGCCAACCGTCACGGCCTCCACCATGATCGCGCAAGTGACGCCGCGTGGACAAGGTTGGATGTCACAACGATCTGTGGATTTCCGCCGAAGCCCGCTTCTCGCAAAGGGTAAATCCTAAACAGCGTACAGTGACGGCCTTTCTGAACCCGCAATCATGGGGAATACGTGGTGCTAGGCCGCACGCCCTGGCGATCGGGGCCGATCAGCCAAGAGAAACAGCGGGGACGGGGAGGCAACTGCCTAGAAGATTGCTGAAAAACTCGATATTGGACATGGTTTTGCGTGGCGCAGCGCTTCCAGCGCTGCGATAATCGGCTCTTTTCCTGCAGACGGCTTTAGGCCCCGAACTGCGCAAAAGTCAGGACGTGCCCGGCGGGATCTTTCAACCCGATCTCGCGGGCACCGTAGAAAGTCTTTCGCTCCGGCAGGACCACCTTCGCACCTTTCGTGGCCATGATCACATCATCCAGGCTGTCGACCTCGATGTACAGGAACGTAGGGCCCTTGGCATACCCCTGAACTACGAACGAACTATCTTTCTCGACGCTGGCATAGCTCTGATACATCAACTCGACTCCTGCCTTCTGCAGAGAAACGAACCCAATCTTGTTGCCCTCGGGAACTTCTATTGCGACTTCGAAGCCCAGTCGCTCTTTCCAGAACTTAGCGCAGGGCTCGACTTCGTCCACCAGCAGTACAGGCGTGATTTTCTTAACCGTCATCAGATTTCTCCTTTGCTAAGTGTCCAATTTTCTCCTTGCCAAAGGGGGCTAGTCTTATTTAGACTAGTTACACTATAAGAGATTCCGAAGTTCGTCAAGGAGATTTTATGACCGGCGAAGAACAGCAGTTGAGCGACCTGGTTTCGATTGGCCCGGCGATGTTGCGCGATTTCGAACTCCTCGGTGTTCGCAGTGTGGCGCAGTTGGCACGGCGTAATCCGGAGAAGATGTACGAAAAGCTCTGCCAAGTCACTGGCCAGGCGCAGGACATCTGTTGCCTGGACGTATTTCGGGCGGCGGTAGCGCAAGCGAAGAATCCGAATCTGCCGATCGAGCAGCGCCTATGGTGGCACTGGAGCCGCAAGCGCAAGGCAAGCGATGCCTGCCACTAGGAAGCGCGAGTTGACGACTCCCGACCTTGTGCTCCTCAGCTTGCTCGCGGAGCGGCCGATGCACGGATACCAGGCCAACGCAGAGCTGGAACGGCGTGAGGTACGCGATTGGGCGGGCATTTCGCGGCCACAGGTGTACTACTCGCTCGAGAAGCTGGGGCGGTTGGGGCTGGTTCGCGCCTCGGAGAGCGAAGTGCCGGCGGCGGGGCCTGAACGCAGCGTGTTCGAGACGACCGCCAAAGGCCGTGTGGCCCTAGCCGATGCCCTGCAACGTGAGGAGTGGGCGACGCATCGTGAGCGGCCGCCGTTTCTCACCTGGGTCGCTCTCTCCTGGCAGGCGAGGCCCGCAGTGTTCCGACAGCAAATCGAACGCCGCCGGGAATTTCTGGAGAACGAACTGTCACGGGAAGAAGCGACGCTACGATCGATCAAGAAAGAAGTGGGCCACCGGTTTCATGAAGCCGTGTGGATGGTCAGCCTCATGATCGAGCGGTTCCGTGGTGAACTGCGATGGCTGCGGAAACTGGAGCGCGAACTCCCACGGCGCGCCGCCGCGAAGCACCCGATGTATGAGAGCTAGACTAGGCCATCCAGCGCTATCCGCTCGCCAGGAGCCTGGCAAGAAAATACGGGTTGTCATTCCGAACACCTTTCGGGCGTGAGGAGTCCGTGTCCCTTGAGCATTGCGATTCTGGACAAGACGGAAGGACTCCCGGATGGTCGGCTAACCGGAAGCTATCCGGTTCTTGGCGTAATATCGGCATTACGCTCATTGAGGGGCTTTGAGTGCTGTCGCTGTTATCGCCAATAACGCCTGACGGTCAGGCCCAAAGTCGAGTCTCCTGACGCAATCTGGCGATGTCCCTGGTGGGCGCGCTCCCGAAGAAGCGGCTGTATTCTCTGCTGAACTGGGAAGCGCTTAGATAGCCCACGCGCTGGCTCGCGGTGCCCGCGTCCATTACTGTCGATAACATGAGACGCCGCGCCTCTTGCAGTCGCAGCACCTTTTGATAGTGCAGCGGGCTCATCGAGGTGACTGACTTAAAGTGCTCGTGGAAAGAAGAAACACTCATGTGCACCAGCCCGGCCAAGTCTTCGACCTTCATAGGCTGAGAGAAGTTGGCGCGTAGCCAGGAAATGGCCTTGGCAACGCGGTACACGCTGGATTCGGCAAAGCCCATTTGAGCGACGCGAATACCAATGGAGCTGCGTAGCAGCCGGATCAAAATCTCATCGATCACAAGTGGAGCGAGCAACTCAGTGTCGCCAGGCCGAGCAAGACACTCCATTAACCTGGTCGCCGCGTTGATGATGTCCACATCGACTGAAGTGATGTAAACAGCGCTTCTCTCTTGAGCTGGAGGTAGACCGTGCGGAAAGACCTTCAAGACGAGATCTGCAATTTTGTGCGGGTCGAGGTCCAGCTTGAGAGCGAGGTAAGGCTCGGAATGGCTGGCTTGGGTGATCTGGGAAGCGACTGGTAGTGCAACCGAGAACACGATCATGCACGTCGCGTCGTATTCGTAGACTTCGTCCCCGACGATTGTGGTCTTCGCTCCCTGGGCCACGATGCACAACGAGGGCACCCGGAGCGCATGCACACACTCCTGTTGATTCGTGAAAAGCGACTGGCGTGGACTCCGGGGATGCGCAGCTCGAAACTGCCGTCGTGAGGGGCATAGGCAGCCAGCAAGTGCGCCAACATGGCCGTATCTGTTTCACTTGGGCCCGCTCCGTTGGCTGCCTTTCGTAAAGGCACCACTTTGGCGTTGGTTTTCACGCTTTCGAGGATACCCCTTTTGCGATCATGATGGCGGTCGTTGCATCGGTTGCCGGGGCGGCCTAGTAATGCTCCCATGCAACTCTCCAGTGTTCATCGGGGCTGGACGATTTCACAATTAGCTGTTTGCCTGAAAAGTCGTATACGCGTGTCAGGTCTTTGCCGATAAGAGTCCGCACCAGCGCGCCCTCGACGTGATAGGTGAAGTTGCGGGCGCGTTCGTCGATCTCGTAGGTGCCGAAGGAGGCCTCGTAACCGCCCTGCGCGTATTGCACCGGCGCAGCGTTGGTCGCTGCTTGCGGGTTAGCCTGCGGGTTCCGATACATCACCTGAACCGACATGTGGCCGTCGCGCGTGAAAACTAGCAGCCCGGTGCCGTCGGCCTTGTGAATTTTCCCGTCTGCGCCTTGCTCGTCGAGTGAGGCCAGCCGCCACGCTCCGATAAACTGTCCCTGAATGCCATCATTTCCACCGCGATCCTGTCCACTGTGACCCTGGCTGCCGGACAGCGTCATTGCAGCCATAGCGATCAACAAAGACACTCCGCCGAGCAAAAGCAGCCTCTTCATATTCAGTTCCTCTTCACTCGTGTCTGCCTTCGTTGTCAGTTTCTCGGCTTCCTCGGAGGCTAAACCCCCGAACCCAAGATTCCAACCTGACATACTGCTCTACCTCGGCATTCGTTTCTGGTTTTCGGCTCAGCGGCCTACCATCTTTTGCAGCTCTTCGGGGTAGCAAGCACCTTGTACCGCGATCCTTGAGGCTGCGATCCCCAGTTCCCGGAGATCGTCGGGCGAAAGTTGGACGTTAGCAGCTTCGATGTTTTCCTCGAGTCGATGCAGCTTGGTTGTGCCTGGGATTGGAACAATCCATGGCTTCTGGGCAAGCAGCCAGGCGAGCGCGATCTGAGCAGGTGTCGTTTTTTTCTCTTGCGCGAATCTGCCAAGCAGATCCACCAAAGCCTGATTCGCTTTCCGGTTCTCCGGCGTAAAGCGCGGGACTACGTTGCGGAAGTCAGTCTTGTCGAACTGCGTGTCTTCGCTGATCTTGCCGGTGAGGAAGCCTTTACCCAGAGGGCTAAATGGAACGAATCCGATACCGAGTTCCTCCAGCGTCGGTATGACTTCCGCTTCTGGCTCTCTCCACCACAGCGAGTATTCGCTCTGCAGTGCGGTGACGGGCTGAACTTTGTGGGCGCGACGGATCGTTTGAACTCCTGCTTCAGAAAGTCCGAAGTGCTTCACCTTGCCTTGATGAATCAGGTCCTTTACGGCACCAGCAGTGTCTTCGATTGGCACATTTGGATCGACGCGGTGCTGATAGAACAAGTCGATTACGTCGGTTTTGAGACGCTTGAGCGAGGCCTCGGCGACCTCCTTGATGTGTTCCGGATGACTGTCCAGGACGCTCCAACGCGGTCCGCCTTTGGGATCAGGCCTGAACCCGAATTTGGTGGCGATCACCACCTGGTTACGAAGTGGAGCCAGCGCTTCGCCCACGAGTTCTTCGTTGGTGAAAGGACCGTAAACTTCGGCGGTATCGAAGAAGGTTACGCCACGTTCGACAGCAGACCGAATCAGAGAGATCATCTCTTTTGTATCTGCAGGCGGACCATAAGAAAAGCTCATTCCCATGCAGCCTAAGCCGAGAGCCGAAACTTCCAGGTTGCTATTTCCAAGTTTGCGCTTCTGCATTTTTTCTCCTACGCGGCGAAATTGCGTCTGCCGCAAGGGCATCGCAAATCCAAGCATAGTTTCCCAAACCTTGGGCCTCTTGCCTATTCCGATGAAGTTCTTGCCAGATTCTCCAAGGAAGGTTACCGCTAGCTGACGGTCGGGGAGGGTATCAGCGAAAAAGTCCCACTTCTCGCGAAGAACGCGAGAAATGGGGCACCCAGCACCCGTGGTGTCTGAGATGCGCTAGAATTGCGGCGTCCCGTGCAGGGCCTCGGTCCTCGTGAGTCGCGCAAAGGAGCAGCGATATGCATTTGGTAATCGAGAATCTTCCAGAGGCGATCCGGAGTACGAAACAACAGCTTCGGGCAGCGTTGCCCGAATACAAAGAGGTCTTCCGCGAGGTGGAGGCCGAGATGCGGAGACGTGTGGAAGAGATCGTCAGCGAGCGTGAATCCGGACACGACGTCATTCCCATTGTCCAATACCCGGATGTTGCATCGGGGAAGGTCCCAGCAGAACTCGTTGGGAAGGTCAGGGCGCGCGGGGCCTGCGTTGTGCGCGGGACGTTTAGCAACGATGTCGCCGTCGGCTGGGATGATGAGATCGCGGCGTATGTCGAAAGGAACGACCTGGACGCAAAGCTCGCGAATCGCGCTGAGGACAAGTACTTTGGCACGCTGTCCTCGGCCAAACCTCAAATCTATGGAATTTACTGGTCACGCCCCCAGGTGGAGGCACGGCAGTCTGAGTCGCTGACGAACGTCCGTTGTTTCTTGAATAATCTGTGGCAGGCGGAGAGCGAAGGAGTGCGTTACATCAATCCGAATGAAGCTCCGGCTTATGCGGATCGTATCCGGCGCCGGCCGCCCGGTTCGGCGTCGCTCGGTCTTTCGCCACACGTAGACGGTGGTTCCGTCGAGCGCTGGCTCGACGAGAATTTCCGCAAGGTGTACCGGCGCGTGTTTGCAGGCGACTGGCGGAATTACAGCGCCTTCGACGCAGCCTTTCGTCCGCTGGTGCGTGAAGTGGATTCGCCTGCGGTGTGCTCGATGTTTCGCACCTTCCAGGGATGGACGGCTCTCACGCGCCAGGGCCCGGGAGACGGAACCCTGCAACTGATTCCCATTGCCGAATCGATGGTCTACGTTCTGCTGCGGGCCATTCAGGACGATGTGCCCGAAGACAGCCTCTGCGGCGCCGAGCCGGGAAGAGCTCTTTCGGTGAACGAGCAATACCACAGCCCACTGCTGAAAGCGCTGTCGTCGATCCCGCTGGTTGAGGCCGGGGACACGATCTTTTGGCATTGCGACGTGGTTCACGCCGTCGAAAACGAACACCGGGGAGCCGGATACAGCAACGTGATGTATATCCCCTCGGCCCCGGGCTGCGCAAAGAACAGTGCTTACCTTGAAAAACAGGCGCGCTCCTTCCTCACAGGAAAGACCCCGCCAGATTTTCCTGCCGATAATTTCGAGGTCGATTTTGCAGGGCGCGGCACACTGGCGGATTTGGAGGAACGGGGCCGTGCACAGCTTGGAATTACTGAGGCGGTTTACAGGAGCACTATTGCCGGCGTTCCTGCCTAAGCTTTGGGGGTGGGCCTAGGACGATTTTCAGCGCAAAACAAAACGCCCCAGACTCGTGATGAGTCTTGGGACGTCTGTTGATCAGCCCTCCCCCAAGTGCTGCTCAAGAACAGAGTAGCGTAGGACGAGAAACTCGTATATGGCTCGTGTGTGCCATTACTAAGTAGAAAATGGCGGACTGTCCGATTCCACGCAAGCCCTGTCATATCAATGAGTTAAGCAATCACCGGCAGGTTACTGACGCCCACTGTGCCGAAGACGCGCCGGTAGCGCTCGATTTCCACAGGGGGACCGAGCGCTTTCGCGAAATTGTCGGAGAGCTTCACCGCCGGGCGGCCTTCGACGCTGGACACCTTGCTGATCAAGCTGATGGGATCGAACCCGCCATTGCCGATGGGATCGCAGCCGCGGAAATCGTTGGTGAGCAGCGTGCCCCAGCCGGCGCTGAAGCGAATGCGACGGCCCGGAGTCCACTTGCGTCGATCATGGAAGTCGGCCGCGCTGCGAAAATCGCTGGCGGCGATTCTGCTGGATAGAGTTCCACCAAAATAAGCATGCAGGCCGAGGATGTCGTCGACGTCGAGCGCGTCAGAGGCGATGATCAGCTTGTTATGCGGATCGCGGCCGCGGACCTTCAGCCATGCGATATATTCATCGCCAGCTATATACGGATCTTTGCTGTCAATGCGCTGGCCGGTCCAATCGGCGGCCCAGTCGGGTGCACCCTCGAGGAATTGTGTGGTTCCAAACGTGTCGGGCAGCATGATGCGAAGCGCGCCTTCGTAAGTTTTCTGCCACATCTCTAGAACTTGATACTGGGAAGCTTTCAGAGCCTCATCATCATCCGGCGGCGCCAGTGCAGCGAGCACCATGGGAATCTCATGCGCGTTGGTTCCGATGGCTTCAAGATCGTGCTTATGAGCAAGGAAAGCGTTGGAGGTTCCGGTGAAGCCGCTGCCCAGATTCGCCGCCATGGCTTCGACCACGTATTCCTGCCAGAGGAAACTGTGGCGCCGCCGGGTTCCGAAGTCTGCGACGTTGAGATTGGGAACTCCGCGCAGGCGTTCGATCTTGCTCCAAAGTTTGGTCTTGGCCCGGGCGTATAGGATGTCGAGACTGAACTCACTCAGTTTTTTCAGATTCGCTCGCGTGCGCAGCTCGCTGATGATGGAGAGCGAATAGAGCTCCCACATGGTGGTATCGGTCCAGAGGCCGTCGAAGGATAGATGAAAGCGGCCGTCTTTCACCGAGAGTTCGTAGTCCGACAGTCGGAAATCGCGTTCCAGCCACTCCAGGAAAGCAGGTTCAAAAATTCCGCGGCGGCCATAGAAGGTGTTGCCCGCGAGCCAGACCAGTTCAGACCTGCGAAAGCGGATCTCGCGCGCGTGATCGAGTTGCTCGATGAGTTCTTCGTGGGCAAAGGTGTCCACGGGACCGCCAGAAGAGCGATTGAACAGCGTGAACTGTACCCGCGTCCTGGGATAATGCTTCCAGATAAACTGCAGCATCAGCAACTTGTAGAAATCAGTGTCGAGCAGGGATCGAGTAACCGGGTCGAGTTCCCAGTTGTGATTGTGCGCCCGTTCCGCGAAGTTCACGATCATTCACTGATATCCTCATATGCCGCCGCTGCAAAAGCAAATCCCAAGCGTTTGTCGGAGGCAGCGTTCTCAGGCGAACTGCAAGTGGAGTCCGCTCTCGAAGAAACGTGCCAGGCTCTCGGATTCTTCCTCAATTCCTGCACGTTCTGCCTTGGAGAGTTTGCCGAATGGCTCGATGTTCACGAGCAGCTTCTTGCCTTGAAGTTTGTGAGACCAGATACCTGTTACCACGCCATCGATCAGCACTACGGGCGAGATCCAGCCCTGGTTGCGGTACACGCGCTTGTAGTGCTTCGCGCTCAGCAGGTGGTCTTTTTCTCGATGGGCGAGTAGATAGGAATCAAAATTCGGAAGCAGACGAATTGAGGCTTTTGGCGCAGGGCAACCGTTTAGGACCGCCACATCCTCGCGAAGCAGGAGACAATTCTTCTTGTCCCCGAGCATCTCTGCCAGTTCGGGTTCGAGCAAAGCACGAAGCGATTTCACCTCTTGCATGGGGATGCCCGACCAGTGGGAGAAGTCGGTCAACGTAGCCGGGCCATAGGCTCGCAGATATTTTCGGAGGAGAGTGCACTGCGCTTCCGTCGCAGACATCAGCTCAAGCTTCAGCTTCGGCAGCCAATGGTCCACGCGTATGAAAACGGTTGCATTGCCCTCACCCCGGCCGTAACAGACCAATCCCTCTGCCACCGGGAGACGAACGAGACTCCAGGAGTTCTCCATCCAGAAACGCACTCGCTTGCTCGCTTTGGGACGAATGGCAGCGGCGATAGCAGGCCTGCTCAGTGGCCCCGCAGAGAGAGTCTCCATGATCAATGGGATGAGTGCTTCGCTCTCATCGCGCGTAATGCCACATCTGTCCATGACGCGCATCGCCTGGGCGAAGCGGCTTGGTCTGAGGGCAGCGATGTAGAGCGGGAACTCGTCGGTGGGAATGAGATGCAGGGTCTGGCGCATGAGCGAGGTCTTGACCAGAGTGCGAGTCTTCCACAGCGTGCTTTCAATTTCCGGGCGCGTGATGGCGCGATTGCGCGTCCACAACTGAAGGTAGGCAGCCGACATTACCTGCGCCTGCACGCCGCACATATCGCGGCAGATAGTGACCGCATCTTGCTCTTGGGCGGGGTCTTCCAAGAGGTGGTGGCGCCGCAGCCGGAAGGTTGCGATCGCTTCGATGCGAGTTTGTGACGGAGTTTTCGGCATTTGTGCCCTCGCGGCTTCGGCGATCTCTTATTCACGCGGATCGAGGTAACGCCGAGGAGGCGGAAGATTCACCGTTCCGCTGACCACGATCGAAAACGTATTCTCGGCGGATTTGCCGTCGAGGCCCTCTGCCGCGAACCGCACGGTGTAACTTTCGCCGGCGGTATATGCATGCGTGAGGGTTGCGCCATCGGCGATCACTCCATCGCCGAAATCCCAATGATAAGCGAGAGCGGGAACTCCGTCTTTCGACGCGGCGCCAGAGAACTCGATCTCTTCCCCAATTTTTGCTTGAGACGGGACCTGGAAGGCAATCGAAGGCGCTGCCGCTAGGATCGAAGCATCAATAATCTTGATCAGCTTGACCGAGTGTGCGGGCTGATTGTCGAGGTGAAGAGTCTCGTGGTCCATCGCCACCGGCTGATCTGGTGCGAATGAATCAAACAATTCGTAGGAATGACTTGCCGGGAGCTTCAAGTCGGAAAAAGAGAAAGTGCGAGAACGCGGGTGATCCGTCCAGTTGAAAACTGCCAGGATCGATTGACGCTGATCTTCGCGCAGCAGAAAGACGCTCGGTTGCTCATCCTTATCGGTATAGGTCATCAGATCCAGAGGCACGGCGGCCCGCCCCAGTTTTGCCATGGCCAGCAAATCAGGATTCCTGACCAAGGCAAGGCGTTCCGGATCGCTCCCCAGGGTTGGGAGGTCGTCGCCAATTTCAAACATTCCTCCAGAGACCGCCGCCAGCGCGATCGAGACCTGAGCTTCATTCAGGGTAACCGGAGCTTCGATGGTTCGTTCTTCAAGGAGTTGGCGGGAGACTGTGAACGCATCCGGATCAGTGACGAACAAATTGCGATGCATGTAATAACGCGCCGCGATGCCCGGCGCAGCCTCCTTGCTGCGGGCAAACGCATGACCTGTGTCCTGGGATATACGGCCTTCATCGACCAGACCAACCGGGTTCAACATCGGGCTCCCATCTTTATCAAGGAGCACATCTTCACCGACCGCCTTGCGGATAATCTCAAGCCCGATGCGCTGCGCTTCCAGCGCGGTTGTGTTCGGGCGATGGTAATAACCCTCGATTGCGGTATTGTCCATGAAGTCGAGCTTAATGTAGCGGGCGCCCCATTCCCGGACCAGCGTGCGATAAGTTTGGCGAAGATACTCCTGGGCGTCGGGATGCGTGACATCCAGGACGAACAGGCGTTCGCCCTTCACCTCTTCGGCGTCTCCGATCGAAATGGGATCGCCATGCGCGTTGTGCACCAGCCAGTCTTTGTGGTGCTCGCAAATCCAGGCGCGCTCGCCAACTTCAAAGGGAGCGGTCCAAACTCCGATGTTTAATCCCAAGTGGGAAATGCGGCGAGTCACATCCCACATGCCGCGGGGAAATTGCGCCGCATTGGGCGTCGCGTATTCACCGCGGGAGTATCCGTAACCCAGGTCGAAATGAAAATAGTCATAGCCCAGCGCTTTCAGGTGCTCGGCCTGCCATTGCGCGTTGGTGAGCGCAGTTCCTTGCGTGATCTTTGTATAGAAGGCTGTCCAGCTCCACCATCCGAGAAGGTTGTCGGCGCTGACTCGGCCGTGATGCAGCTCTCGAATCGCGGCGCCATAGTTATCAAGTTGTGAATAATAGTTACCTCCCGCAGCAAACATCACACGCTCTGAAGTTATCGATTCGCCTGCGGGAAGAGGAACGCTTAACTCAATCAGATTTTCTGCCGGCCCTTCGTGCAGGCCGGATTCAGGATCGGTCGCTTGTATCTCAGTGGTTCCAGTGGAATCGACCGTGTAGGACGCGATGGCGGGGGCATCGGGCGAGGAAGATCGCGTTTGCAAATGGATGATGGTCAGGAACCGGTTGGAGGTGAGAGCCGCGAGGAACAAGCTCTCTTTGCTTACGCGGTTGTAGATAAGTTGGCTGCCTACGGCGCGGTGCATGCCCTGAAGAGTTTTTCCTAAATCGTAGATCTGCAACGGCGGCCAGTCCTCGCTGAAGCTGTCGGAGAGAACGCGGTCGGCGCTCTGCGTGCCACCGAGATCGATGATTTTGTCTCCGACGGCCTCGACAGTTCGGATACTTTGGATTGTTACCGGATTGCCTGTGTGATTGTGTACTTCAGCCTCGATGACGCCGAAAGTTCTTCCCTCATAGATTGCCAGTGTGTACGCAAGATCAGGGAGCTTTGGAAGTCCGGAGGAAATGATGGTAATTTTCTTGCCGTGTCCGAGTGCGTCCTCGACAT